>Ga0181581_10000777_pt1 | contig 24157 bp, 22 predicted proteins | sample 071ome_22_FD_132433 | JGI IMG/M metagenome (GOLD analysis project Ga0181581, IMG submission 132433) | Coastal salt marsh microbial communities from the Groves Creek Marsh, Skidaway Island, Georgia - 071404AT metaG (megahit assembly) | ecosystem: Environmental > Aquatic > Marine > Intertidal... | reverse complement strand
TCATTTCCCATGAAAGGATATACTCTAGCATTGGACTTCCCTGTTAACCCAAAAACCCTAACCCTAATGCAACAATTGGATTTAATCACCTTAAAGCATGCTGGGAGGTTTTATCTTGCGAAAGATAGCAGGATGTCTCGTGATACGTTTTTAAGTTCTGATCCGCGAGCCAAAACCTATAAATCTTTCAGGGTAGATGGTGGTCTAAATTATTCGTTTTCATCTGCTCAATCTGAAAGGTTAGGTTTGTGAAAAAGGCCCCAGTCCTCATCCTCGGTGCAACAAGTGATATCGGATTGGCCATCGCTCATCAATTTGCAAAAGAAGGCTACCCCATTCAACTTGCATCAAGAGATGTAAAAAGACTGGAGTCAGATCGCGCTGATTTAGAAATACGCTATAGTACTAAAGTAAGTTTGCATGAGTTTGATGCCATAAAAACTGTTTCTCATCAACGTTTTGTAAAAAAACTCCCAATTATGCCTGGGATTGTTGTATGTGCCGTTGGATATATGGGGAACCAATTTGAAAGTGAGCGTGATATAAAATCAGCATCTCTCGTGATGCGAAGTAACTTTGAAGGCCCAGTTAGCATCTTAGCAGAGTTTGCCAATCATTTTGAGCAGAGAAGATCTGGAACAATTATTGGGATCAGCTCAGTGGCAGGCGAAAGAGGGCGCGCTTCAAACTATGTATATGGTTCATCAAAAGCGGGTTTTACGGCTTTTCTATCTGGATTGCGTAACAGACTCGCCGATAAGGGCGTTCATGTTATGACCGTTCTTCCAGGTTTTATTTTGACAAAAATGACGTTTGATTTAGGGTTGCCGCCATTCTTAACAGCAAGCCCAAATGCATTAGCTGAATATGTATACAAATCTTATCTTAAAAAGAAAGATATCATTTATTTTTATAAAAGATGGCGATTAATAATGGTATTACTTTGCCATATTCCGGAGCGTTATTTCAAAAAAATGAAGATTTGATTTTGATCATTAAATTTACCGGTAGCTTTTGTAACTTTTTAAACTTTTATGAATGTAAACTTCTGAATTGGGCAATGGGTTCATGTTTTTAGAAAAACTTCAGAACATTATATTGAATGAGAAAACTTCCAAATATTGTATTTCTCTATTTATTTTAATCATTGGATTTAAGGTTTACCAAAATATCTGGAATGAGCTTCCTGGGGCATGGTCAATTGGCGAGCTATTAATAAACTATGAAGGAGGGTTCGTCCGGCGAGGTCTTTTGGGCCAATTATTCTATTTTACAGGTTACCCTGCATTTTATGCCACACTCTTCCAAAAAATAATTATTTTGTTTTTCTTTATCTGTTTTATTTCCTTTATTGTTATGACTGGAAGTAAACGAGATGCATGGGCCATATTTTTTGCTGTAGCATTTTCCGCATGGGGGGCTTCTTGATATATCAATTGGCGGTTGGGAATACCTCGATAGAAAAGAATTTTTGTTTTACCTTTCAATTTTTATTTTGATTTTCATTTCAGGTGTTTTCAATTTTGGCAGCAATACGGGAATTTTGATAACTTCATGTATTTCCATATTGATGATTTTTATTCATGAGATTTTCGCTGTCTTTTTTGTCCCGCCACTTATCCTGATTTTATTTTATCATTCGAGTTTTGGCAGAATTTCTTTTTTCAAAATTGGTGGTTTATATATTTTGCCAGTTACGATTGCTTTTCTGATGATCTACTTCAATCCCGGCAATCAAGAATTAATGCAAGCGATCCTGGATAGTTTATCAACTACAGATGCACGAAACATCACTGGTGGTATCGTCGCAATTGGTTGGAAGTTAGAACAAAGTCATAATCTTGCAGCACAAATGATAAGTAAAGGCTCTTCAAATATTTGGATGTTTTACTTATTACTTAATTCGATAATTGCAGTAGTTGTCACAACAATATTATCTCGTTCTTTTGATGAATTTGCGTTAAGAATAATCATTCTTGCTTGGATGGTTTTAGCAGTGTGCACATCTGCATATACCGGTTGGGATTGGGGTCGTTGGATCTCAATATTCGGTATTGGATTTCCACTTTTGCTAGGTTTGACTTTTCCCGATACAAAAATTCTGAACGAGAAAATTACTCTTTCAAAATTAAATTTCATGCCCAAATTAAATTTAGAAACGCTCAGGCCAAAAATAATTTTGATATGTTTAATTCTGCTTATTACACACCTAAGTGTCTCAACGCGGATGAATCATTGTTGCCCGCACCCATCAGGCCTAAAGCTTTATTCGGCGTCGTCAATTTTGGGTAGTATTGTCCCGAGATAAGATTATTTTCAAAAAATTCTAAAAAATATTCAGCTAATTTAAGAAATAATTTTTTCGAAAACAATAATTTCGCCTCAATTATATAATGAATGGTCAGGAGAAAAAAATGAAGGTTCCGATGTATTTACTTGGCTCAGTATTAGTAATTTTCATCTACTCAGCAATGTTTGCCCTGAGGTCAAATTTAACCGGTGGTGCTTATGGAGATCTTATTGATTTTCACATTCCATCCATTGAAATTTATAAACTAAACAATTTGCTTGACGCGATGCGGTTACAAAATTCAGCAATGAGGCCATTATAATATTGGAACTTATCTCATACTAATTTTGAAGAAATTCAAATCCGTATATTTACTGCATCTCTTTAGGTTTGGGGCGCTTGTTTGCCATTCTAACTCCTTAGTCTAAACATAGAGGTGGATCAGTTTAGTTGGGGAAGTTCATTTGTTTTAATAAGGCTCTAAAATAGCAATATAGGATTGTTTGTTAGAAAAATGAATAAGAAGAATGGTTTAAGTCGGAATCGTCAGGAAAAATAATGTGCGCCTTTTGTAGTGACTTAACGGCCACACAAGCAGCACAAATTCTTAATATCAATCGCAATACAATCAATCTATATTACATTGCTTTCCGGCAATCTATTTTTGCTTACCTAGAGGAGAAAATGGCTACCTTCACAGGCGTGATCCAAGTTGATGAAAGTTACTTTGGCCAGACGCGCCCACGCGGAAGCCTCCACAAACTGAAGCTTGGTTGCGTTAAGAATAAACAGTCTGTCTTTGGCATTTATGAACGCGGTGAGCGGGTCTATACCGAAATCATTCTGGACAACCGCAAAGCGAACCCTACAGCGCGTTATACGTGGCCAAATAAGTGTCGAAAGTGTTGTCATCAGCGATGGATGGCGCGGCTATAACGGACTGGTTGGGGTCGGCTTTGATAAGTATCTGCGTATCAAAAAGAAAATCGGTGACGAAACGAAACATGTCAGAAACGGCGTTCAAATCAACGGTATTGAAAGCTTCTGGTCTTAAACAAAACGAAAACTTGCCAAGTTCAACGGCGGCAAGAAAAACTTCCATCTGCATCTCAAAGAATGTGAGTGACGATAGAACTAAGATTTTATACGATGTATCAAAAAATCAGAAAATTAATAGTCTAGAGCCTTAATAAAAATTGTTATATTATTCACAGTAACAGACACAAAGCACCCATTGCATCGATGGTCAAAAAATGATGGTATAGGGTTTACTCCAACCATTTGAGTTTACACCCATGGCCAAGTTACATATCCAGTTTACCCTGTTTTCCGCGTTTTACTCTCCGTTGATCTCCACCATGACCGGCGGGTTTCTGGCAGAAGAGGGGTTCGAAGTCGAATGGAGCGTCGCCGAGCCGGGCATCTCGGCGCTTAACGCGCTGGAGGACGGGACGGCCAAGGTGGTTCAGTCCACCATCAGTCAGGGGTTTTCCTCTCTTGAAAAGGGCGAGACGCCACGGGCGAGGCATTTCGCGCTGATCAATGATATGGACGGGTTTTTTCTGACAGGACGTGAGATTGACCCGGATTTTTCATGGTCATCCCTTGAAGGCGCGGAGGTGCTGGTTCATCACGGCGGCCAGCCCATGACCATGTTCAAATACGCCTGCCACAAGGCAGGAATCGACATCTCCCGTATCCGGATGATCGATGCCGGCAACGCCAAAGAGATGGACGCGGCCTTCAGGGAGGGCAAAGGGCAGTATATTCACCAGCAGGGTCCGGCCCCGCAACAGCTCGAAGCTGATGGCGTCGGGTTTATCGTGGCGGCACTCGGCCCGATGGTCGGGTCTTGCGCCTTCTCCAGCCTGGCCGCGATGCCGGAATGGCTTTCAAGCGACGAGGGCGCCGCCTTCATGCGCGCCTATGCCAAAACAAGGGCCTATATGAACACGACCTCGGCGCGGGATATCGCCAAAGCCGAAAAACCTCTCTTCCCAAATATCGAAGAGGATGTGCTGGCGGATTGTATCGCCGCCTATCAGAATATGGGGTGCTGGCCACCTGAGATGCATATAACCGATAAAGGGTTTGAGGCGATGCTGGATATCTTTGCCCATGACGGCAAGATCACAACCCGCCATGCCTATGATGATATCTGCCTTAGGCTTCCGTAAGATAAGACAGGCCGGGGCGGCATTATGACCGCCGGCGGATGGCGATATTCTTGGTCTGGACGTAATTCCACAAGGCTTCACGCCCTTTTTCCCGCCCATAACCGGATTTACCATAACCACCGAAGGGTGTTTCAACCCCGCCGGCATACCATTCGTTGACGAATACCTGCCCTGCCCTTAGCCGGCTTGCCGCCATGGTGGCGCGATCAAGGTCACGGGTGAATACCCCCGCCACAAGGCCGTATTCGGTTGCATTGGCCTTGGCGATGGCATCGTCGTCATCATCAAAACTGATGACGCTCAGGACCGGTCCGAAGACCTCTTCCCGGGCAATGCTGTTATCGGCCTCACATGAAATAACGGTGGGGGCAAGAAAGGCCCCGTCGCGATTGGGCCGGTGCCCACCGGTGATGATCTCAGCACCTTCTTGTGTAGCTTTTGCGATCATGGTCTCGGCGCGGTCACGCTGGGCGATCGAGACCATCGCCCCCATATTCGGGCCGAATTCGGGCAGGTTCGAGCCTTCATCCACCTTGAGCGAGGTTGCCACCTTTGCCGCCCGTTCCAGCATTTCTTCCTTGCGTGATGCATGAACGATCACCCGGGACATGGCCGAACAGACCTGGCCTGCGTTGAAAAAGATCCCCCAGCGGAGATCATTTTCAAATGCGTCCAGATCCGCGTCTTCATGCACGATGGCAGCGGATTTGCCACCAAGTTCGAGCACGGCTGGAACGATATTCTGTGCCGCGGCGCTTGCGATGGCGATGCCGGTTGCAACCGATCCGGTGAAGACGATCTGGTTGATCCCGGGATGTCCGGCGAGCGCCGCGCCAGCCTCATGCCCGAGACCGCAGAGGATATTGACGGCCCCATCGGGCAGGCCTGCGGCTTCGGCCGCCCCGGCAAAAATATAGTTCGTCAGCGGCGTCAGTTCAGGTGACTTGATCACACAAGCATTGCCCGTGGCAAGCGCTGCCGAAAGTGATCTTGCGGTCATTTCAACCGGATAATTCCACGGGATGATCTGGGCCGAGACGCCATAAGGTTCGTGCAGGGTGAAATCAAGATAGTCATCACCGAGCGGGATGGATCTTCCTTCCACGGTTTCAGCCTGGTTGCCGTAATATTCGAAATATCTTGCCGCCCCTTCGATTTCGATATGGCTCTCCCACAAGGGCTTGCCCTGTTCAAGGGTGAGGAGGGCGGCAAGCTTGTCCTTCTCCGCCAGAAGATATCGTCCCATGGCCTGAACCATCCGGCCACGTTCCACCGGTCTCAACCCCGATAATTGCCGGGATTCATGAAGGTGACGTGCCGCCGCCACCGCCTTGTCCACATCCCGGGCATCGGCAAGCGCATGCTCGGCAATAATGTTGCCGTTGGCCGGGTTGACCACATCAATCCTTCCGGCACCGCCATCGGTAAATCTGCCGTTGATATAGTTCTGGTAATACCGCACGATTTCATCTCCGCAAGTCATGTGAGGGGTCTAGGCCATTTCTATGGCGTCCCGCATCCAGCGTTGCAGATGCATGATCGGATGCTCGGAATTAACGCCGCAATTCGGATCGATGACCAGCGGGCCCGGACGATACCCCCGGGAATTTAACCCGCGCTGAACCGATTCAACAAGATGGATATCTTCTTCGACCGTGGTCTCGCGATCCTGAACGGCAAGTTTGCGCACGACCTCATTCTCTCTGCCTCCGGCTGAATACCAGCCGCGCCATACAATAACATGATCCGCATCCAGGGCACGCCAGTGATAGGTGTTCAGGATATTGCCCGGATAGACCTGAAAACTGAACATCGGCCAGAGGAACCAGCTGGAATACTGGTCATGATGATCAAAGCCGGACCGGATATCATAGGTCATGTCGGCCAGATTCTGGCATTCGGTCGTGTGCCGGAGGCATTTGCCCTGGGGCTGGATATCATAGGTTTCCGGTTTCACCACCCCATTTGAAAATGTCGGGTGATTAAGGGAGCAATGGTAGCATTCCGAGTAGTTTTCCACCGAAACCTTCCAGTTGCATTTCTCCGGAATCTCCACCCATTCAAGAGGTTTCAGCTCAGCCCAGTTGGGCACCCATTCCCTGATTTCAGCCCGCGTGCCCGGGAACCAGTCATCCATCGGGGCAGCATCGGGGTTGAGATTGACAAAGACAAAGCCGAGAAATTCTTCGGCCCGCACTTCCGTAAGGCAGATGCTTGACGTATCAACGCCATCGACCACCCCAAGGTTGGGGGCAGCGAGCAGACTGCCGTCCATATTATAGCTCCAGGCATGATAAGGGCAGACGATCGAAGGGGCACGGCCCTTTCCCTTGAGAAGCTGATGGGCGCGATGCTGGCAGACATTGTAGAAGACCCTGATCTCATTTTCCCGGTCCCGCACGGCAAAGAGGCTCTCGCCGGCTATTTCAAAACACATAAAGCTGCCCGGCACCGGAATATCTGAGGTATGACACCCGAACTGCCAGGTCCGGGACAACAGGCCCCGGGTTTCAATCTCAAAGATCTTCGGGTCGGTGTAATAGCGCGCCTCAAGCGAATGGATGGGCTGGCTCATTGGTTGTCCTCAATGTAAAGACCAAGCTGATGCCGGCGTTGATGAAATTTTTCCACACGATCAACGATCTCTTCGCTGGCAACAGAAACTACAATCGATAAAAGCGTTTCCAGCAATGCGATGATGCTGACCGAAGACGGAAAGAATTGGGGCGTTTCCACCGAAATGTTGAACCCGTGATCGGCGCCGAGGATAATCGGGCTGGCCGGGCTGTCGGAAATACCGATGATCGTCATCCCCTGTTCATGGGCGATCCTGACCGCCTCAACCACTTCGGTCCGGTAAGGTTTGCAGGTGATCGCAATCAGCACGTCTCTCTTATCCGCCCAGGCGAGATCATCCACCGGTGTTGACCCGGGGCGGGGGATGGCGTGAAACTGCACCATGCCTGTGGACGCCAGATAGGTGAAATTGCGGGCGTTGGAGTTGTTGATGCCAACACCCAGTGTATACACATTGCGCGACTCCCAGATTGCCGTTGCCGCGGCCACCAGCTCTTCGATGGATATGCCGGCGAAGGTCTCTTCTATATTGTGCAGAGCGTGCTGCACCATATCGGCATAGACTTCCCCCAATTCACCTTTTTTGCGCACGTCCTGAAGCCAGCGGGCGCGATCAGGAAATTCGGCCGCCCCGTTGCGGATGGCATCACGGAAGGGGGCGCGGAAATCATCATATCCCTTGAACCCGGCCTGCCGCGCCATCCGGACCACCGTGTTCGGGTTGACCCTGGCGGCCCTGGCGATTTCACGCACGGTCAATACCCCTACATCCTGGGGGTTTTCAAGAACATAGGTTGCTGCCTTTCGCACTTCGGGGGTGAGCTCCGTGAGCTCACCGGCAAGACGCTCAAGAACAGGGGATAATACATTTGTTTCATTCATGATTGACTATGGTATATTTGTATTACTATGATGTCCAGACTATATTTGTATGAGGCATAATATGGCTGAAGAAAATTTTCCGGCACAAGCCAGGGTGGTCATTGTTGGCGGCGGCGTCATGGGCTGTGGACTGGCGTATCATCTTGCGCATGAAGGATGGTCGGATGTTGTATTGCTTGAAAAGGCTGAGCTTACCAGTGGCAGCACCTGGCATGCGGCCGGGCAGATCACGCATTCCACCAGTTCGTTCGGGCTCGGCAAATGCGTGGATTACAATATAGGGCTCTATTCCGGTGGTCTTGAAGCGGAAACAGGCCAGCCGGTGACGTGGCATGGTTGCGGGTCTTTCCGGCTTGCCTATACCGAAGATGAGATGGACTGGCTGAGGCACACGCTTTCGGTCGGCAGGGCGCTTGATTTCAATATTGAACTTGTCACCCCGGATCAGGTTGCTGCCCTGCATCCGTTTTATAACCTCGACGGGGTGCTTGGGGCGCTTCACACGCCGGATGACGGGCATGTCGACCCATCCAACGTCACCATGGCCATGGCGATAGGGGCGCGGAGCCTTGGCGTCCGTATCATCCGGCGATGCCGGGCGACAAATATCACCCGGCTTGCCGGTGGCGAGTGGCTGGTGGACACGGAAAAGGGGCCGATACGCTGTGAACATGTGGTCAATGCCGGTGGAACCTATGCCCGCCAGATGGGGGAATGGTCAGGGCTGCAGCTCCCCATGACGTCGATGACCCATCATTATTTTGTGACCGAACCCGTGCCGGAATTCGCTGATCTTGAACGTGAGCTCCCGGTGATCAGGGATGACCGGAAAGTTTCAGGCTATATCCGCATGGAACAGAAGCGCGGGCTGATCGGGATCTATGAGAAGGAAAACCCGAACACGGTCTGGGAAGATCATTGCCCGTGGGAGGCTGAAAATGAGCTTTTCGATGCCGATTACGACCGCGTGATGCCATGGCTTGAAGAGAGCCTCAACCGGATGCCTGTCCTGGCTGATCTCGGTATCACAAGGGAAGTCCATGGCGCCATATCCCATCCGCCTGACGGCAATCCGCTGATTGGTCCGGCCCCGGGGGTGCAAAACTACTGGTGTTGTTGCGGCACCCAGATCGGTATCGGCTGGGGGCCCGGGTTGACCCGTGAACTGGCACGCTGGATGGTACACGGGGCGGCGGATATCTCCATGCGGGAATACGACCCGCGCCGTTTTGGCCGTTACGCCACCAAGGAGTGGCAGATCATCAAGGCAAGGGAAGATTATTGCCTGCGGCATGAAATCCCGTTCCCGCATTTCAATCGCCTTGCCGGCCGTCCGGTAAAGCCGTCTCCTCTCTATGAGATCCTGAAATCCCGCGGTGCCGTGCATGAGGAAGTCTACGGGTTTGAACGGCCACGCTGGTTTGCCCGCGAGGGTGTTGCGCAGAAAGATCATTACTCTTTCCGCCGCAACGAGGTCCATGAGATGGTGGCCCGGGAGGTCAGGGCGGTACGTGAGGCGGTCGGTATCATGGATATCACCGCTTTCACCAAAGTCTGTGTCAGCGGGCCGGATGCGCGGGCTCTTCTTGACCGTCTCACCGCTAATAAACTGCCGGCAAAATCCGGCGGGATAGCCCTTACCCATCTGCTGAACAGGCGCGGCAGGATCGAAGTGGAGACAACCATCCTGAAAATGAGCGAAGAGAGATATTATCTCGTCTGCGCCGCGTTTTTCGAACAACGGCTCCTTGATCACCTTACCCAGAATCGCCGTGACGAAGAGGTGACAATCACAGCGCTTTCCGAGGACTGGTCGGCGCTGGCGATCAATGGCCCTCTTTCACGTGATGTGCTGTCGAGATGCACGGATGCAAGGCTGGATAATGCACATTTCCGCTGGCTGACGGGAAAGGAAATCACCGTCGCCGGGCATCAGGTCTGGGCATTGCGGATGTCCTATGCGGGCGAGCTTGGCTGGGAGCTGCATATGCCGAATTCAGCTTGCCGTGATGTTTATCAGGCCCTGATCCGTGCCGGCGAAAGCCATGGAATAACCGATTACGGATCATTTGCGATGAATGTCATGCGGATGGAAAAAGGGTTTAAGGGGGCAGGTGAGCTCACCAATGAAGTCACCCTGCCTGAAGCAGACGTGATGCGATTTGTTGATAAAGACAAGAATTTTCTGGGCAGGGATGAAACCCTGGCAGGTGAGGCAAGCCTGCCATGGATCTGCGCGTATCTTGAAATCGAGCCCGATGGCGTCGAAGACGGCCATGGCGGGGAGGCGGTGCTGAAAGACGATCAGGTTGTCGGGTCAACCTCTTCGGTTGCCTATGGCCATACGGTCGGCAAAATTCTTGCCTTTGCCTATGTCAAGCCGCATGCGGCATCCCCGAACACGGCGCTTGAGGTGGTTATTGCCGGCAGAAAACGCGCCGCACGGGTGCTGGATGGCCCGGCCTATGATCCGGCCGGTCTTCTGCCGCGGGCAGATCAGGGAAAGGAAGCGGTGGCATGACACATCCCGGGGTGATTCGGGCAATGGTGACCATGGGCCATGGCGGCCTTGATCAGATGGTCTGGCATGAAGACTGGCCCTGCCCGTCGCCCGCCCGGGGTGAAGTGCTGATAAAGGTCGGGGCCTGCGGGCTTAACAACACGGATGTGAACACGCGTTCAGGCTGGTATTCCAAGGCCGTGAACGAGGCTACCACCGGCGATGCTTTTGCCGAAGTGAACAGAGATGATCCCACCTGGGGCGGCACCCCGATTGTCTTCCCGCGTATCCAGGGCGCGGATGTGTGCGGTGAGATTATTGATGTGGGCGAAGGCGTTAATCCTTCCCGCATCGGTGAGCGGGTCATCACGGATAACTGGCTGCGTGATGAAAGCGATCCCCTCAACAAGAACAAGACAGGATATTTCGGCTCAGAACGTGATGGTGGTTTTGCCGAATATACGGTCATCCCGTCCATGAATGCCATTGGGATTAATTCCCGTCTTTCGGATGCGGAGCTTGCCACTTTTTCCTGCTCATACTCCACCGCTGAAGGCATGCTCACACGGGCTGGCGTTGCTGACAAGGATACGGTTCTGGTCCCCGGGGCTTCAGGCGGGGTCGGCGGGGCACTTGTCCAGCTGGCAAGGCGTCGTGGTGCCCGTGTCATTGCGCTTGCCTCCGAGCCTAAGCACGCGGAAGTCGAAGCGCTGGGCGCGGACAGGGTGTTGCCGCGTGCGCCGGAAGACCTGAAAACAGCGCTGAAAGGTGAGACGGTCACCGTGGTGGCGGACATTGTTGGTGGTCAGATGTGGCCCGAACTGATTGATATCCTTGAACGTGGAGGCAGATACACCTGTTCCGGTGCCATTGCCGGGCCGATGGTGGAGCTGGATCTGCGCACCTTTTATTTGCGTGACCTGACCTTTACCGGCTCAACGGTGATTGACCCTGAAGTCATGACCAGACTGGTTCAATATATCGAGGACGGATCGGTCAAACCTGCCCTGGCGGCGGTCTATCCGCTGGACCAGCTGCACCAGGCCCAGGCGGCGTTTATTGCCAAAACACACACAGGAAACATTGTCGTCTGCCCATGAAAATCAACCGTATTTCCGTCTATCAGGTCGATCTGCCTCTTGAACATCCCTACTGGCTTTCGGGCGGGCGGCTCAAGTTTGACGTGCTGGATGCAACGCTGGTCAGGGTCGAAACCGATGAAGGTCTGACCGGCTGGGGTGAGGGCACACCATGGGGGCATACCTATGTTCCGGCGCATGGCCCGGGGATCAGGGCAGGGATTGAGACTATGGCTCCTTTCATTCTCGGGCTTGATCCGCGCCGGTATCTTGATGTGGAGCGTGCGATGGATCTTGCCCTGCCCGGGCATCTTTACGCCAAATCGCCCATTGATATGGCCTGCTGGGATATTGCAGGACAGGCCGCAGGTCTGCCGATTGCTGATCTGATGGGCGGCGGCTCACGCACCCCGCGTCCGATAGCCTCTTCGGTGGGCGCCAAGACGGTTGAGGAAACCCGGGAGGTGATCGAGCGATACCGGGCGCGGGGCTATATTGCCCATTCGGTCAAGATCGGTGGTGATGTGGCGCGTGATATCGCCCGTATCCGTGATGTTGAATCCATCCGGAAGCCTGATGAAATCATTCTCTATGATGTCAACCGCGGCTGGACTCGCCAGCAGGCATTGCAGGTGATGAGCGCGGTTGAAGATCTGAATGTCATGATCGAACAGCCGGGTGAGACACTTGATGATATCGCCGCCATTTCAGGTAAACACGCAACCCCTGTCAGTGTCGATGAATGCCTTGTCACCCTGCAGGATGCGGCGCGGGTGGCCCGTGAGGGGCTGGCGGAGATATTCGGCATCAAGCTCAATCGCGTGGGCGGGCTGACCAAGGCCGCCCGTATGCGTGATATCGCACTGGCCCATGGTATTGATATGTTCATCATGGCCACCGGTGGCTCGGTGCTGGCTGATGCTGAGGCCCTGCATCTTGCCGCCACCATTCCGGATGTGAACTGTCACGCGGTCTGGGCCTGTCAGGATATGCTGACGGTTGATATTGCCAGCGGCCGCGGGCCACGAAACAGGAACGGCCATCTTGAACTGCCTGAAGCCCCGGGACTTGGCGTCTGCCCGGACGAAGACAGGCTTGGTGCGCCATTGAGGGTGTATCAATGAAGATAAAAAGGATTTCCATCTGGCATATTCCGCTGACCAGCCATGAGACCTACTACATGGCGGAAGGCAAGACCTGCGCGACGGTCGAAACCGTTGTTCTTTCCATTGAAACAGACTGCGGCAGGCGCGGCTGGGGGGAGGCCTGCCCCATCCCGCATTACCTGCCCGCCTATGCCCGCGGCATTGCCCCTGCGGTGACGGATTTAGCTCCTGTCCTGCTGGGGGCAGATCCCATCGGACCTGAGGCCGTGATGCGGCAGGTCGATGCCCATCTTCAGGGGCATCCTTACGCCAAATCACCGCTGGATATGGCGCTGTGGGATCTGACCGCACAGGTGGCGAGCCTGCCTCTTTATGCGCTCCTTGGGGGCAAGCATCAGGCTGATATGCCGCTTTATCACTCGATAACCTGTATTGCCCCTGATGAGATGGCACGTATTGCCGGGGATGCGCAGAAACAGGGCATCACACAGTTTCAGGTCAAGCTCGGTGCTGACCGGAACTGGGAAGCCGATGTGGCGCGTCTTTCTCTTGTCCGTGAAACCGTTGGCCCGGGCCCGCTCGTCTATGGCGACTGGAACTGCGGGGCAACCCAGCTCGACGCAACCCGGGTCGGACGTGCGGTAGCCGGGCTTGATATCATGCTGGAACAGCCTTGCCGGACAATGGCTGAATGCGCGGCGGTGCGGGCGGCCACCGGACTGCCGATGAAGCTTGATGAATCCGCCCATGACACGGCGTCACTGCTTGAAGGTCACCGGCTTGGCATCATGGATGCGGTGGCGCTGAAACTGTCAAAATTCGGTGGTGTCTCCGCGATGCGGAAAGCGCGTGACCTCTGCCTTCACCTCGGGGCCAGAATGTGTATTGAAGACACCTGGGGCAGCGATATCACCACCGCGGCCGCCCTTCATATCGGCATATCGACGGACCCGCAACGGCTGCTCAATGTCTGTGATCTTTCGGGATATGTGGGCCCGCGGCTTGATCCAAATGGGCCATCACGCCGAAATGGCCGCATCACCGCCCCTGAAGGTGCAGGTCTTGGCGTTACGCCTGACCCGGACCTGCTTGGACAGGCTGATGTGATAGTGGAATGAGGGCATGAAAAAAATACATACGCAGGATGAATGGATTGCCCGGGCAAAAGAGGTTCTGCCAGCAGGTGGATTAGGCAATTTCGATCATGGTGTCATCATCTCGCATGGGCAGGGAAGCCATGTCTGGGATGAAGACGGCACCGAATATATCGATTATCTGATCGGGTCGGGGCCGATGCTGCTTGGCCATGGTCATCCGGAAGTGCTTGAGGCGGTGCTGGAACAACTGCCACGCGGAATGACGTTCTTTGCCAATAACGCACGCGGGATTGAGCTGGCCGAAGCTATCTCAGAAGCCTCGCCTTGTGCAGAACAGGTCAGATTCGTGGCATCAGGTGGTGAGGCAGATATGTATGCCATCCGTCTGGCGCGCGCCTATACCGGCAGAGACAGGATCCTGAAATTTGAGGGCGGGTATCACGGCATGAGTGCCGAAGCACAGATGAGCCTTGCCCCGGCGCGTGAAGTCAATTTCCCCGAACCTGTTCCCGACAGTGCCGGAATTCCCAAGGGCGTGGCGGAACAGATGCTGATCGCTCCGTTCAATGATCTGGAAGCGGTACGCTCGCTTTTGGCAGAACATGATGATATTGCGGCCATCATTGTCGAGCCCCTGCAACGTATTATCCCGCCAAAGCCCGGGTTCCTCGAAGGATTGCGTGAACTTGCCGACCGGCACAACGTGCTGCTTATATTTGATGAAATTGTCACCGGCTTTCGCCTTGCCTATGGCGGTGCCCAGGAATATTACGGCGTGGTGCCGGACATCTGCACGCTGGGGAAAATCATCGGCGGCGGTTTTCCTCTGGCCGCCATCGGGGCAAGCGCCGGGATCATGAAGCATTTCGACAAAGAGGTGGTGGGACATGATAAATGGCTGATGCAGCTTGGGACACTGTCAGGCAATCCGGTGGCGTCGGTGGCCGGGCTGAAGACGATGGAAATTCTCCGGCGGCCCGGCAGTTATGAGACTTTGCGAAAAACGGGGGCGGCCCTTCAGGCCATGATCTCTGATACGTTCAAAAGCGCAGGGATTGACCATCGGATCTGCGGTGATGCCACGCTTTTTGATGTTCTTTTCACAAACAAAGAGCCGGTGGACTACCGCAGCGCAAAACATCTGGATCCTGAATTAGGTGCCGTCTACAACAGCATTCTCCGCGCCCATGGTGTCCTGAAATCACCAAGCAAATTCTACCCCTCTCTCGCCGTGACCGGGGACGATCTTGCCCGGACCGAAAAGGCGATGCTTAAGGCAGCGGAAGCCCTCAGCGAGAAGCTGCAGGCGGGTCGATAATGAAATAATCGTTTTCATGGGTGGTGGTCTCAGGCAAAATTATGCTTCGCCAATGCCAGCAGGATCTTTTGTGAGGGTTGCCAGATGACGGAAGATTTAAAGGATAAGCTCGCACAGTGCCGTAAGCCGCCGGAGGAGGCCTGGTCACTGCCTCCGGAAGTGTATACCGATGAGCATATTCTTTCCGCAGAGACGGAGCGGATTTTCCGCCGCCAGTGGTTTTGTGTCGGCCGGGCTGATCAGCTGGCCGAAGCCGGGGACTATACCTGTCTTGATTTTGCGGGGCTGTCGATCATCCTGCTGAGAGACAAGGGAGGTGCGCTGCGCGCCTTTGCCAATACGTGCCGGCATCGGGGGGCGCGCCTGCTTGATGGTTCAGGCCGCGTTTCAGGTATCCGATGCCCGTTCCATAGCTGGGCCTATAAACTCGATGGTGGTCTTGCGGGTGCGCCGCATATGGAGGCTGTCAGCGGCTTCTGCAAATCTGATTTTGGCCTGATCAGCTATCATGTCGCGGAACATCTTGGTTTTGTTCTTCTCTGCCTTGCGGAGGAGGCACCTGATCTGGATCAGGTGCTTGGCGATTTTTCTTCTGTCCATGCGCCATGGCCTGTTGAAGGTCTTCTCTCAACCCGTCGTCAGCGTTTTGAGGTGGAGTGCAACTGGAAGATCTTTATCGAGGTCTTCAATGAATATTATCATCTGCCTTACGTGCATCCGGACTCTATTGATGATATTTACGAAACTCCTGATGCGGGTGACGTGGTGCAGGGGCATTTTGCCACTCAATTTGGTTCCACCGAAGGAACAGGTGCGCTTCTCCAGACAACCCAGGAAAAACCCCTCCCCGTGATGCCCGGTCTTGAAGGGCGGGAAGCGGCAGGCGTGCGCTACACCTGGCTTTTCCCGAACATGACCTTTGCAGCAGGTGTCGATTCCATGTGGGTATATGAAGCCTATCCACTTTCCGCGGGGCGCTGTCTTGTCTATCAGACCGCCTGCTTTCCCCCTGAAACGGTCAGGCGCAATGATTTCGATGATCGTGTGCTTGCGTATTACCACCGTCTTGATGCGGCTCTCAATGAGGATATTCCGGCCCTTGTCAATCAGCAGCGGGGCCTTTCCAATCCTGATGCGGGTCAGGGCCGGTTTCAGCCCCTGCTTGAGCCGAATGTCGCAGGTTTTGCGAAATGGTATGCCGAACAGATGGGATGATCCCTTCCCGCTCCCTAGGGTGCAGAAGGAATACTGAGTTTCTGGTCAACGCCGTGTTTTTTCATTGAGTCTGCGATGAAACCGCTATGGATCAGCTCAGCTATGAGGCGATCAAGGAAGTTGCGAGCTTCGGGGTTTCCCTTTCGAATGCCGACGGATTGTTTTATGCCCGTGAAAGGAGGCTCAATAATCCTGAAACTATCGCTCGCCGCAATTTCCTCCAGCAGTTTCGGCTTCAGGCTTGCGAGCACCTCCGCCTTGCCGTTCTTGAAATCATCATGGGAACGGGCAATGGATGGCGATCTGACCATGGTGGCGCGGGTGAAATTCTCTGTCAGCCAGAGATCATAGGCGCTTCGATCATAAGCGGCGATCCTGACGCCATCCTGATCCACCTCTTCGTTGCAGGTGAAACCGGACTCGTTGCGGGTCATGAAATTGGCGTCGATCTGGGCGTAGGGCAGGCTGAAATCAATGACTTGTGCCCGTTCGGCTTCGGCCGCGATATTGGCGATATCCCATGAATTGCTACCCACGGCATCAGCCAGTTCTCCCGGGCTTTCATAGGGGACCATTTCGCAGGGAACATTTATTTCGGCGGCAATTCTTCTGGCAAGATCCGGTGAGACCCCATCGGGCATACCATCAGGGTCCTGCCCTGAAACCAGGAGAAAATTCGCCATATTTATTCCGGCGCGTAAGACCCCTTGGGGGGCCAGCGCATCGATGACGGATCTGTTCATGCTCAACTCCTGCTGATGTTACTTTTTATGGTCTCTGTTCATCCATCGCACGCATGATGAAAAAAATCAAAGCCCCTCTTATCTGTCATTGAGGTTGTGCCATAATTCAAAGGATGCAAAATTGCCTTAGTACAAAAATTTATACCACTTTAAATACTGGGTTCCGGGAAGGTTTTCATACGTGAACGACGACGAAGGCAAAGTCAAAAGTAGCCTGGAACAGGCAGGAATGCGCAGCCGCACGGGACGTTCAGGTCGGAGAGGACGCAGGACAGGCAGCAGCAAACCCGGGGCTGATCTTCCGGCGGCACTTTCAGGTCAGCGCATCATCGGCCGTGGGGGCCGTCTCAACCCGCTGGATAAAGCAGGGGTTGAGGTGATCCATCAGGCCGCTATCACCATGCTTTCCGAAACCGGCCTTGCCGGTACGCCACCTGCGGCGGTGGAACTGGCCCGGGCGGCGGGGGGAAGGCTGGATGACCGTGGGCGATTGCTCTTTCCCGAAAATCTGATTGAGGACGCTCTTGCCGGATTGTCCCGGGAGCTCACCCTCTATGGTCGTGGTGGTGACACCGATCTTGAACTTGCCCCATCCAGGGTTCATGTCGGCACAGGCGGGGCGTCGCCGCTGATTTATGACAGCGGGCCCGGCCGCTATCGTGAAAGCACCCTTGCCGATATCTATGACGCCGCAAGGCTGGTTGATACCTTGCCTCATATCCATTTCTTCAGCCGTCCACTGGTGGCGAGGGATATGCCGGATCAGCGTCACCTTGATATCAACACGGCCTATGCCAGTCTTGCCGGCACGCGCAAACATGTGATTGTCAGCGCGGGCACTCCTGAAAATGTTCGGGATATTGCCCGGATCTGCTACCAGATGGCAGGTTCGGAAGACGCATTCCGGGCACGGCCGTTTCTGTCGCTGAACATCAATCATGTGGTCCCGCCGCTCCGTTTTGACGGTGATGCGGTGCTGGTCCTGATCGAAGCGGTCCGTTGCGGTATCCCGGTGATGGCCAATACGTTCGGCCAGCTCGGGGCGTCAAGTCCGGTGACGATTGCGGGATGCGTGGCACAGACATGCGCGGAGACGCTGGCGGGGATGATCCTCGCCTTTCTGGTGGATCCCGAGGCCAAAGTCGTGTTTGGCCCGCGCCCGATGATCACTGATCTGCGTACTGGCGGTATGGCCGGCGGCAGCGGCGAGCAGGCGGTGCTCACCGCGGCGTCGATGCAGATGGCCAGATATTATGGCCTGCCTTCCTCCACCATTGCCGGAGCCACCGACAGCAAGCTTCCTGATGCCCAGAGCGGGTATGAGAAATGCCTGACCGTTGCCCAGACCGTACAGGCCGGAGCCAATATCATCACCCAGGCGGCGGGGACGCAGGCGGCCCTGATGGGTATCTCGCTTGCTGCCATGGTGATCGACAACGACATGCTTGGCGCGATCCTGAGGGCTACGGCACAGGTCGATGTCTCACCTGAGGCGGTCTCTGTCCGCGTCATTGATGCGGTGGCGACAGGGACAGGACATTTTCTGGGTGAGGCGGAGACCTATGCCCGGATGCACACCGATTTTCTCTACCCGGAAATTGCCGACCGCAATAGCATTGAGGCCTGGCAGGAAGCCGGCAGTCCGGATATCCGAAAGGCGGCAGAAGATCGCGTTAAAATGGTGCTCTCCAGCCATCATCCCCATTACATTGATCCGGCGCATGATCAGGCCCTGCGGAAAGCATTGCCTATCAGGCTTGAATGGCCTTACCAGGGTTGAAGAAGATCAATTCTGTCCTTGTCATTGAAAAAGTTACATGATGTAATTTTTCCCGTTTGAGGGAGAAGGTCTGGGGAGATTTGTGATGCCTGAAATCCAGAAAGATGACACTCAGTCAGGCAAGAAGTTGCCGTCGCATGCGCAGGTGGTGGTCATCGGCGGCGGTGTCGTCGGTTGTTCCATCCTGTTTCATCTGGCGAAATTCGGCTGGAAGGATGTTGTGCTGCTGGAACGTGATGAGCTGACCTCCGGTTCCAGTTGGCACGCGGCGGGCCAGATCCATACCATCAGCTCGGACCCGAATATCAGCCGTCTGCAGAGCTATACCATCGATCTCTATAAGGAAATCGAGGAAACCTCCGGCCATTCGGTGGGGCTGCATATCACCGGCGGGTTCTACGCCGCCTCGACCAAGGAATGGTACGATTACCTGAAACGTGAGCGGTCCAAGGCACGTTACATGGGCCTGCATCAGGAATTCATCAGCCCGAAGGAGCTGGGCGAGCGCCATCCGCTTATCGATCCGAAACATTATTACGCCGCGCTGTGGGATGATCAGGACGGTGACCTTGACCCGTCCGGCGCCACCTACGCTTTTGCCAAATCTGCCCGGGTGCATGGCGCGCAGTATTTCACCCACACACCGGTGACCGCAGTGAGCCAGCGCCCCGACGGAAGCTGGGATGTGACGACGCCAAAGGGCCGGATCAACGCCGAGAAGATCATCAACTGTGGCGGGCTATGGGCACGTGAAGTCGGGCATATGGCGGGGATACATCTGCCGGTCCAGCCGATGGAGCATCACTACCTGATCACCGAAGATATCAAGGAGATCACCGAGCGCATGGCCCCGGGGGGTGCGGGACGTCTGCCCGCGGGGATCGATTATGAGGCGAATATCTATTTCCGTCAGGAACGTCAGGGCATGCTCCTGGGTACGTATGAGCCCAAATCCACCCCCTGGAAGGTGGAAGGCACGCCGTGGGATTTCGGCCATGAGCTGCTCAACCCTGATCTTGACCGTATCGCCGACCGGCTGGAAATGTCGTTTGAACGTATTCCGGCCATCGGCAATGCCGGGATCAAGAACATCATCAACGGGCCGTTCACCTTCGGGCCTGACGGTAATCCGATGATCGGCCCCGTGCCGGGGATGAAGAACTACTGGGTTGCTGTGGGTGTCATGGCCGGGTTCTGTCAGGGTGGCGGCGTCGGCCTCACCATGGCGGAATGGATGATCGATGGCGAGCCGTCGATCGATGTCTGGGCCATGGACGTGGCCCGGTTTGGCGAATTTGCCACCCCCGAATGGGGCACCATCAAGTCGTCGGAGAATTACGAACGCCGTTTCGTGATGACTTTCCCCAATGAAACCCTTCCCAAAGGCCGGATGCAGAAAACCACCGCACTTTATGATCGGCTGGTGGCCCGGGGGGCGCTGATGGGCCAGGGGTTCGGGCTTGAAAATGCGCTCTGGTTTGCTGACGGGCCTGAGGATGCCCATGAGGCCCCGACCTTTGAACGCAACCGAAGCCATGATTATGTCGCGCGCGAGGTCAGGGCTGTTCAGGATGCGGTCGGCGGGGTTGAGATCGCCAATTTTGCCAAGCATGAATTCAGGGGTGTGGGGGCACGGGCGTATCTTGACCGCACCCTGGCCGGATATATCCCGAAACCCGGTCGGCTGACCCTGACACCTATGCTGACACCGAAAGGCAGGCTCTATGGTGATCTTACCGTGGCATGTCTTGCCGAAGATCACTTCATGCTCTTTGGTTCCGGCGCGATGCAGGAGGCGCATCGCCGCTGGTTTGAAAAGGATCTGCCCGCAGATGTATCCTACGCCAATGTCAGCGATGACTGGCACGGGATTGCGCTTTCGGGGCCCAGGTCACGAGAGTTGCTCCAGCGCCTGACCCGCGAGGATGTGGGCGCGGATGTGTTCAAATTCCGTGACCTGCGTCAGTGTTTTGTCGCCGGAGTTCCGGTGATCCTCAATCGGATCAGCTTTTCAGGTGAGCTTGGTTATGAAATCTATTGCCGCCCGTCCTATCTCTTGAGACTGGCTGACGCCATTGAGGAGGCGGGAGCAGATCTCGGCTATCGCTGGTACGGGGCAAGGGCGCTTATGTCGATGCGGCTTGAAAAGGGCTGGGGGGCGTGGACGCTGGAGTTCAGGCCTGATTTCAACGCTGTGGAATCCGGCATGGATATCTTCATCAACTGGAACAAGGATTTTGTCGGCAAGGACGCAACATTAAAGGCAAAAGATGACGGCCCGGCCCAGAAACTTGTCACCATGGTGATCGATGTCGACGGCATTGATGTCTCGAACGATGAGGCGATCCTCAAAGATGGTGAAGCGGTGGGGTATGTGTCCTCCGGCGGGTATGCGCATAGGGTGGGTAAATCCATGGCCATGGGATACGTGAAAACCGCTTGCGCTGCCGCGGGCACCAGATTGCAGGTGGAAATTCTGGGGGAGCTCTATGAGGCGCAAGTCCTCGGCGGGCCCGTCTATGATGCCAATGGCGCCAATATGCGTGGGTAAGCCGCTCTAGGCCAATTCACCGCTACGCCGGATGAAACCGATGGCAGAAACGGGGATCTTAACCTGAAAAATGGTGCTGGTGAGAGGGAGTTCGAAGCCTTTTTCCAGTCTCTTTTTTGATACTGTGTTCGTAAAATTCAAAATTTTAGTAAAACCACTATATTGGTAAATTAACAAACTTCTGCCTGAACTCAGGTTCAAGGGTAAAGGTCCAGTTTCAACTGCACTTCCGACACGATTAAATAATATATCAAAGAAGATGATCTTCGCGAAGCTCTGCAACATCCTCCGCAAAAACTTGTTTTAAATGCAAATATATTTTTCAGTTGGAGCTGGTGTAGCTAATGTCTAATTTGCATTAGATAATTTTCGGTATTTGAATGGCAGGCATTTAAAGGAGAAGATTATTTAGTATTAAATATTTGGCTAGGGGCCATCACTTTGATGCCTGCTTAAGCATTCAGTTGGGGTTGGTCTAGTGATTAAAAATACTGGAAAGAATATGAGAAAAATATTAATATAATTTTAATCTTTGATCTTAAAATTCACTTTTGTAAATAACTTTAAAAAATGGAAAATACTCAATACTTTATTGATCGAGAAAAAAATAGAAATAAGTCTTATCTAGAAGATGGTAATCCAAATCGTTATGTATTTGTATTAACGAATAAATGTAATTTGTCATGCAGTTTTTGTTTCCAAGATCGAAAGGGATTGCCCAATAGCATGAGCGCTGAGGATTGGATAAATCTCTCAGAAAAACTTGAAAATGGCTCACATATTACATTGACTGGCGGTGAGCCTTTAGCATTTAGAGGCTTTAAAGAAGTTTTCCAGCATATAAGTGGAAGACACACCATCAATATAATTTGTAACGGTGTTTTACTTAACCATGATTTAGCAGATCTTTTCTGCTCTACACCAAATATGAAAGTGCTATCAATAAGTGTTGATACAGTTGGTAATTACAATAGGGGTGTTAAGCCTTCTGATTATCAACGAATGAAAGAAACGCTTAGTTATTTGGCTAAGAAGAGGGAAATTTTCAATTCAGATCTGATTATTGACACTAAAACAGTGGTTACCGATTTAGATAGTCATAACCTTTTTGAAATTTATAAGCACTGTGTAGAAGACCTTTATAGCGACAGCCATTCTTTCCAGTTTTTTAAAGGTAGTCCAATACAACACAGCGATAAAATGTTTGAGTATGAAAGCATATTTGAGAAACCAGATCCATATGAATACACAACTATCGATTGTATAGCTAAAGAGTTTGATAAGATACGTGAATATTGCATTAATTATAAAACAAAATGCTTTTCGCATCCCAAATTTATTGATTTTGGTGATAGAAATCAAAATTATAAAGAACTTTTAATTAATTTTATGAATAAACAAATTTTTAATTCTGACGACTATATGCCTTGCAAGGGGCCTTGGGAATCTGTTCATGTCAATGCAGATGGAAAAATTTTCCCATGTCTTGCGATTGATTTTGGAGATGTAAGAAATTTTTCCAATATTTCTGAAATTTTTGAGCAAGAAATAGTTAATTCATTCAGGTCAACTATTCGCAAATGTGGAACGGTTCAAGCCTGTCATAGATGTGGTTATCTGAAACTTAAGAAAGATTAATTTATGTATTCAATCTTTTTTGACAAAATAAAGTTTATTTTTTTTCAAAATATTGCAAAAGTTTTGCTAACAGTTCCGCATTTAAGTAATGCTTTAAACATCCACAAAAGCGAAATAGACTTCATTAAAACAAATGGTTATTTGAGAAAAAAATCATTCCTTTGCTCCAAAGTACTTAACGAAATAGATTTAGAGTTATCTAAGGCAATTTCAAAAGTTTTAAAAAACAACAAAAATGAAATTGAAGCAAAGCCAGGTAATTTACGTGTCAAAAGGCTTCAGTATTTTTCCCCAATCCTCAGGAAATTTTCAAGAAATACTACTTTCAATTTTCTCAGTTTTTCATTTTACGGCTTGTTTAAAAAGCCTAATATATTATTTACATATACAACAGATGGAAAACACTCATCAGAATTAATTGATGGCGGGTGCTCGGATCAATTTGCGTTTGAGCCTCATGTTGACAGTTTCCGGAATTACTTAAAAATACTCCTTTTACTTGAAGATGTTGAAGTTGAAAATGGCCCTACTTATATAGTTCCATCGTCTATGAATGATCCAATTTTATTATCAAATTATAAAGATGTGATAATAAATAAATCCAATACTATAGTCGATGAAAAGAAGAGTGAGATTCTTGTAAACAAATATGGAAAAGTTCCTCTCACTGGAAAAGCAGGCGATATTATAATTATAAACACAAAGAATTTACATTGGGCTGGTGATTTTATTTCTGGTGAACGAAAAATTCTATGGCTTTACTATTAATAGAGTTGAAGTCAAAAAAATGTTTAATCACTAGGATGATATACGTGTCTTGATTGTTCACGCTGAAAATCTAAATTTTGACCCTCCCCTAACTAGTGCCATCTAATTGGGCCAATGATATTGATTGTGCGTGATTAGCCTGTGGTACATTGTATTAATCGTTAACGGCGATTAAGGAGATAACATAATTTACGGTGATCTCATTTCTTGATACCTGAAAAATGGTGCTGGTGAGAGGACTTGAACCTCCGACCTACTGATTACGAATCAGTTGCTCTACCGACTGAGCTACACCAGCATTTTTGTGAGCGTGTAATCTGCCCTCAAGTTGTCCGAACTACCTGATCCCGATATTTCAGGCAAGGAAAATCATCATCAGGATTTAGGAATGCAGTAAACAGTTGCCCTCAGCTGCAAAAGGCAGAGCCCTTCGGGC
>Ga0181581_10000776_pt1 | contig 24164 bp, 35 predicted proteins | sample 071ome_22_FD_132433 | JGI IMG/M metagenome (GOLD analysis project Ga0181581, IMG submission 132433) | Coastal salt marsh microbial communities from the Groves Creek Marsh, Skidaway Island, Georgia - 071404AT metaG (megahit assembly) | ecosystem: Environmental > Aquatic > Marine > Intertidal... | reverse complement strand
GGTGGATGACGAATGAATAAACAAATTGATGATTCTTTAGACATGGTACCACTTGACGATATATATGATCCGGCACCAGTCGAAAAAGTAGAACCACCAACTGACATAGAAAACGATTTTACATACGCTCGAGAAAACTTTTATAACGTAATAGAAAAAGGTTCTTCAGCGCTAGAAGATATGTTAAACGTAGCACGTGCGTCTGAACATCCTCGAGCTTATGAAGTTGTTTCTACCATTATGAAAACATTAATGGATGCTAACAAAGATCTTGTTGAGTTAGCTGAAAAGAAAAAGAAACAAGAAACACCTGAAGAAAAACAAAAGGTTACTAATAATAACTTGTTTGTAGGAAGCACAGCAGACCTACAGCAGTTACTTAAAGATATGAAAACTAATGATTGATGCTTTACAAGTTAAAGGTTACAATGGTAACCAAAACATTAAAGGAAAAGGCGTACAAATAGAATTTACTCCCGAAATGCTTCAGGAGTGGATTAAATGTGCCAAAGATCCTATATACTTTGCAGAGTCTTATATTAAAATCGTGCATGTTGACCACGGTCTTATCCCTATTCAAATGTATGATTATCAAAAAGAGATTGCAGAATCCATTACAAATACTCGTAGAGTAGCTGTAAATACGTCGCGTCAGGCTGGTAAAACTACTACAGCCGTTGCAGTTATCTTACATTACGTATTATTTAACGATCATAAAACTGTAGCACTACTTGCAAACAAAGGCGACTCAGCACGTGAGATTCTTGATCGTATTAAGATTGCGTATGAAGCTTTACCTAAGTGGATGCAGCAGGGTGTGGTAGAATGGAATAAAGGTTCAGTAGAATTTGAAAATGGTTGTAAGATTATTGCCGCAGCTACATCTTCTTCTGCTATTCGTGGTAAATCTATTTCGTTTCTATATATCGATGAGACTGCATTCGTTGAAAACTGGGACGAGTTTTTTGCTTCGGTTTTCCCTACTATTTCATCTGGTAATACTACAAAGATTCTATTTACTTCTACACCAAATGGGTTAAATCACTTTTATAAAACATGTGAAGGCGCAAAAGAAAATAAAAATGGATACATCTATATTGAAGTTCCATGGTGGAAAGTGCCAGGAAGAAATACAGTATGGAAAGATGAAACACTTGCGGCTATGGACTTCGACACTGAAAAGTTTGCGCAAGAATTTGAGTGTCAATTCCTAGGATCTTCTGGTACTCTTATTAGTGGCGGTAAATTAAAATCACTCGTATTTAAAGAACCAATTCATGAAAGAAATGGTTTACGTATGTATGAAGAACCAAAGAAAGGCCGCACATACATATGCGTAGTTGACGTATCACGAGGAAAAGGTTTAGACTATTCTGCATTTCATATTATTGACGCTACAAAAATGCCATATAAACAAGTTTGTACATTTAGAGATAATATGATTGTACCTATGGATTACGCAGAAATCATATGGCGTACAACAAAAACGTATAATGAAGCATTGACGCTTGTAGAAATTAACGATATTGGTGAACAAGTTTCTGAAATATTACATAATGATTTTGAAGTTGAAAGTCTACTCTTTACTGAATCGGCTGGTAGAAGCGGTAAGCGAATATCTGGTGGCTTTGGTAGAAATGTAGATAAAGGTATAAGAACTACTAAAAGCGTAAAAGCAATTGGTTGTAATATGCTTAAAATGATGATAGAACAAGAGCAATTCATACTCAACGACTTTGAAACGATAAAAGAATTATCTACCTTTTCACGGAGAGGTAATTCGTATGAAGCTGAGTCAGGTTGCCACGACGACCTCGTAATGGGACTAGTACTATACGGATGGCTGGCCGATCAGCCATTTTTTAAAGATCTTACTGACATAAATACTCTTGCAGCTTTACGCGAAAAGACAGAAGAACAAATGATAGATGACTTAACGCCCTTTGGATTCTATGACGATGGGATTGAAGAAACTGATAGTATTATCAGCGTACCACGCCAAGACGCATGGCTTTGGTAAATCACAAGTTTTATAAATAATAAGAGAATTCATGAGTAAGTTATACTATTAAGATAACAAAAGGAGAAATAAAATGGCATTTCAGGTAAGCCCAGGAATTAACACTAGTGAGGTCGACCTTACTACGGTTATTCCATCAGTTCCTACAACCGAAGGGGCGTTTGCTGGTGTGTTCAAGTGGGGGCCAATGGATGAACGTGTACTCGTTTCATCAGAAATTGACCTAGCAAATCGCTTTGGCAAACCAGATTCAGATTTTAACTCTGAAACATTCTTTACCGCAGCAGACTTTTTAGCATACGGTAATCAGCTTTTCGTAGTACGTGTTGGTGCTAATACAGCAACATCTACTGCAGGCGCAAACACAGTTGCTGCTGACGCTGGTGAAATTACTGCTAAATATGCTGGTTCAATGGGCGATTCTTTGAAAGTTGAGCTTATTGACGCAGCAACGTTTGGTGGATCGGCAACATATGATGCTTTGTTTGATGAAGCACCGGATGGTGGACATGTTCACATTGCAGTCGTCGACGAAGATGGCATGTTTACTGGCACAGCAAATACAGTTTTGGAAACATTTACTAACGTTTCAACTACAGCTGGTGCAAAAACAGCAACAGGACAAACTAACTACATTATTAACGTACTAAATCAAAGATCAAACTATATTGCTGCAGCAACAGACGCTACTGGCTGGCAAGCCGGTGTAGCTTCACTTACAGGTGGTGCAGATGGTGATGATGAAGCAACTGTTGCAATTGGTACACTTCAAGCTGGTTATGATTTATTCGTTTCACCAGAAGAAGTAGAAATTTCGCTTATCCTTCAAGGTAAAGCACGAGGAAGTGTTAACGATTCAGAACTCGGTAAATATATTATCGAAAATATTGCAGAAGTAAGAAAAGACTGTTTGGCGTTTATTTCTCCTGCATATTCAGACGTAGTAAATCAAACTGCATCAGCTGCTATTACGGCTATTACAGGGTTTAGATCAGATCTTGGACTTAACTCATCTTATGGTGTAATGGATAGTGGATACAAATATCGCTATGACAAATATAACGATACATATATTTACACGCCGCTAAATGGTGATGTAGCTGGTACATGTGTATACACAGATGATGTAAGAGATCCATGGTATTCACCTGCTGGATATAGCCGTGGTAATATTAAGAACGTTATTAAATTAGCATTTAATCCAACAAAAGCACAACGTGATCAAATTTACAAAAAGGGTATCAACCCAGTTGTTATTCAGGCTGGTGCGGGTACTGTGCTTCTTGGAGATAAAACACTACAACCTTCACCATCATCGTTCGACAGAATCAACGTAAGACGCTTGTTTATTGTTTTGGAAAAAGCAATTTCGAGAGCAGCAGTAACTACACTGTTCGAGTTTAATGATGAATTTACTCGTGCACAATTTACAAACCTTGTAGAACCATTCCTAAGAGATGTACAGGGTCGTAGAGGTATTACTGATTTCCGAGTAGTTTGTGACGGTACAAACAATACTCAAGACGTTATTGATCGTAACGAGTTTATTGGTGACATCTACGTGAAACCTGCTCGTGCGATTAACTTCATTCAACTTAACTTTGTCTCGGTGAGAACAGGGGTTGAATTTGAAGAAATCGTTGGCCGTTTCTAATAAATAACTAAAACAAGGAGTTTAAGACATGGCCTTTAACATTAACGAAATTAAATCCCAGCTGGTATACGGAGGAGCGAGACCTACGCTCTTCCAATGCCAAATTACTAATCCAATTCAAGGTGCAGCAGATTTGAAAGTGCCATTCATGGTACGAGCAACTACAATGCCAGCATCTACACTTGGAACGATTGAAGTACCATACTTTGGTCGTAAAGTAAAAGTTGCTGGTGATAGAACATTCGACACTTGGTCAGTTACAGTAATAAACGATGAAGATTTCCTTATTCGTAACGCAATGGAAGAATGGTCAAGCGCTATTAATACTCATTTAGATAACCTAAGAGCAACAGGATCAAGTTCACCTATTGACTATAAATCACGTGCTCAAGTTACTCAATATAGTAAAGATGGCCTAGCACTTCGTACATATAGTTTCGAAGGTATTTTCCCGGTTGAGATTTCCGATATTGGAGTCGATTGGGATACTACTGATTCTATTGAAGAGTTTACGGTAACATTCCAATACGATTGGTGGAACATTAGTTCTTCACGTACTGGACTAGGTGGAACCGGAACTAGCGTAACTGCGCCTGACGGCACAACTTAATAATTGAATTTAGTGTAAGCAGGGTCGCTTTGACCCTGCTGTTTCCTAAGGATATTTCATGAAAATTTTCGGTTTCGAAATAAAAAGACCTGAAGAAGAGGATCAGCTTAAATCATTCGTCGAACCGTCGGATGATGATGGTGCGTTAACTATTGCTGCTACACCTTCTGGTGGTATTTTTGGACAATCATTTATTGATATGGATGGGGCAGCTAAGAATGAAGCTGAACTCATCACAAAGTATAGACAAATGGAACAGCATCCAGAAGTTGCAAAGGCAATTGAAGATGTTGTAAATGAAGCTATTATCGTAGCTGACGACTCACGTGTTGTTGATATTAACCTAGACGATACTGAGTTATCTGACAAAATTAAAAAACTTGTTTCTGAAGAATTCCAAAACATTTTGGATTTGATGGATTTTTCAAACAAAGGTTATGATATTTTTAGCCGCTGGTATGTTGATGGAAGATTACGTTATCACGTAATGATCGACAACGACAAGCTAAAAGAAGGTATTCAGGAATTACGTTACATTGACCCTCGTAAACTACGTAAAGTAAAAGAGGTATCAAAGTCTAAAGATAAAGAAGTTGACGTAGTTCTTAAAAAAGTAAAGAATGAATATTGGATTTTTAACGATAAAGGGTTTAGTGGGAATAAAAACTCAAAAGCAATTTCTGACTTTTCTTCGGTAAAAGGCGTACGAATTGCAAAAGACTCGATCGTTGAATGTACATCTGGTATTTTGAATGAAACAAATTCTTTAGTATTATCGCACCTGCATAAAGCAATTAAGCCACACAACCAATTGCGTATGCTTGAAGATGCTGCAGTTATTTACCGTTTAGCACGTGCTCCAGAACGTAGAGTATTTTATATTGATGTTGGTAACCTTCCAAAAATGAAGGCTGAACAATATCTACGTGATATGATGGTAAAACATAAGAATCGTTTAGTATATGATGCTACGTCGGGTGAGATTCGCGATGATCGTCGTCATATGACTATGATGGAAGACTTTTGGCTACCGCGGAGAGAAGGTGGTCGTGGTACAGAAATTACTACACTGCCTGGTGGACAAAACCTAGGTGAAATGGACGATGTTCTTTATTTCCAAAAGAACCTATACAAATCACTAAATGTTCCAGTTTCTCGTTTAGAAGCTGATGCTGGTTTCTCATTGGGTAGAGCGTCTGAAATTTCTCGTGATGAAGTTAAATTTGCTAAGTTTATACAAAGACTTCGTGCGAGATTCTCAATCTTATTTGACGACATTCTTGAAAAGCAACTTATTCTTAAAAATATTATGACTCTTGAAGAATGGAAAGAAATTCGAAATAAGATTCGTTATGACTATCAACAAGATAATCACTTCGAAGAATTAAAACAAGCTGAGATTCTTCGTGAAAGATTACAAACTCTTCGCGATATTGAAGAGTATGTTGGTACATACTACTCACGTGAGTGGATTCGTAAGAATGTTCTTCATCAATCTGATGACGATATTGAAAACATTGACAAACAGGTCAATGATGAGAGAGAATCTGAAGCTGAAGAAGAACCAGATATAAATAGTAATAATGATAATGAAATGAATGGAGAACAGTAATCATGGACAATATGAACGTTGCAGATATTATTCAACAAGCTTTTAATAATAGACCTCAAGGTGTAGAGGATGCGTTTAATAACGTAATTCAACAAAAGATGGCAGACGCCATTGAAACTCGTCGCCAAGAGATTGCTAATACTTATTATGGCTCCGAAGATGAAGCAGAAGCAGAAGCAGAAACAGAAATTGAAGCTTCATCTGACGTCGAGCCCGAAGAAGAATATGAAGAAGATCAAGTAGAAGTAGAGGAACCTACAGATGAAGACGTTTAAACAACTAGTTTCTGAAGTTGCCGAACCTCGTGGTGGCGACGAGAAACGTTTTAAAGATAAACATGTTGTAGCTAAGACTAAACATCCAGTCGCCGATGAAGATCAGTTTGTAGCTAAAACAAAGAAAGATAAGTCTAAGCCTGCTGGTTACCACGACGGCGAAGACGAAGAAGTGTATGAGTCGGCTGAGGCCGATATACATACTAAAAGAGCTGATAAGAAAGCTGTGATTGTGCACGATGTTGATTCTCGCACCGGCCAATCCAAAACGATCGTAAAGAAGCAACGTGCTGGTGAAATCAAAATTGAAGAAGTAGAACATATTGCAGAAGATATGTTTACTGGACTTCATAAACTAAAAGATGGTAGTTCAGTACGTGTGGACAAGAAACAAAACGAAATGCTTACTGCTTTGTTTAAAGAGCTAAAAGGTTCTAATCGAGAAAAAATGAAGCAAAAAATGATGAGTGGTAAAAAGGGATTCGGAGAAATCCTAGCATTTGCTAAGAACGCGGTATAAGGATAAGTCAGATGAAACTGATTAAGGAAATTAACGAAGAGTTAGAATACATTGCCGAAGATATTCTCGATGAAGAGGGTAACAAAACCGGTAAAAATTACTTTATTGAAGGTATTATTATGCAAGGCGACATTAAAAATCGCAATGGACGTGTATATCCTTCTGAAGTATTGATGAAAGAAATGACTCGTTATAATGGAAACTACGTTTCAAAAAATAGAGCGTATGGTGAGCTTGGACATCCCGATGGTCCAACAATTAACCTTGATCGAGTTTCTCACATGTTCACAGATCTTCGTCAAGAAGGTTCGAATGTTGTAGGACGTGCTAAAGTTATGGATACACCAATGGGTAAGATTGTAAAAAGTCTTATCGATGAAGGTGCTAACCTAGGCATTTCTTCACGTGGCATGGGTTCATTACGTAAGAATAGTAATGGAATCATGGAAGTTCAGGGCGACTTTATGCTGGCAACAGCCGGTGATATTGTTGCTGACCCATCTGCACCAGATGCTTTTGTACAAGGTATTATGGAAGGTGTTGATTGGGTATATGATGTTGCTGCTCAAACTTGGGTTGCACAAAATACCTTTGACCAAATTGAAGAAGAGGTTAAAACTATGAGTTCTCAACAGCTTGAAGAACAAGCCGAGACTCTGTTTCGCAGATTTATGAATTCACTTGTATAAAGTTGTAATATTATAAATAATACAGATTATTACCTAAAGGAGAAAATCTAATGGCAGATCAAGAATTTGAGCAATTAGACGAGGTTAAAGCAACTGGTGAAGATTCGGAAGCAAACGATCCGGTAACACCAGCTGGCGGCGACCCTAAGAAAAAGAATCGTCCTGCTGACAAAAGCATGTCAGTAGACCCAAAGGCAGATAACATTGAGGATACTGTAAAAACACCTCAAGGTTCAGATCCTAAGAAAGCAAAAGAGCCTGCACCTGGTGTTGGCATGAAAGAATCAGTAGAAGAAATGTTTGCTGGTCAAGAGCTTTCAGAAGACTTTAAAGAGCGCGCAACAGTGATCTTCGAAGCTGCAGTTAATGCTAAAGCTATCGAAGTAGCAGCACGTTTGGAAGAAGACTTCAATACAAAACTTGACGAACAGGCAGAAGCTTCTGTTAACGAACTCGTTGAGAAAGTAGATTCCTATCTAGATTATGTTGTTGAAAAGTGGATGGAAGAAAATGAATTGGCTATCGAATCTGGTATTCGTACAGAAATGGCTGAATCATTTATGAACGGTCTAAAAGACCTATTTGTTGAGCACAATGTAGACCTCGATGATGAGGCCGCTGACGTTGTTGCTGAAATGGCAGAAGAACTTGAAGAGCGTGAAGCTAAGATTGCACAAGTAATGGAAGAAGCTATTGCATTGCGTAAAGAATTAGCTGAAGCACATAAGCAAGATGCTCTTGAAGAAATCAGTGAAGGACTTACTGAAACTCAAACTGAAAAGTTTGAGAAGCTTGTAGAAGGTGTTGAATTTGATTCAATCGAAGACTACAAGAAAAAAGTAGGCATCATTAAGGAAAACTACTTTGGTGGTAAAACACTTACCGAGGAAGTTGATGAAGTCGATCCTATCGAGGAAGAAGCAGTGGAAACGCGTCACGTAGACCCAGCTGTCGCATCGTACGCAGAAGCAATTTCTAGATCTCTTAGAAAATAAGTAAATTATAAATAATCTTAGACAAACCTTAAAAAGGAGATAACAACAAATGTCTATCGAACAACTTAACGAAAAGTGGCAGCCCGTCCTGGAGCACGGAGATCTTGGTAAGATCGAAGACGCTCATAAGCGTTCGGTTACTGCTCAGCTTTTGGAAAACACAGAAAATGCGTTGAAAGAAGGAAACGCATGGAGTGTAAATTCACTATTGGCAGAAGCACCAACTAACTCAGTTGGTAATGGCGAAGTCCAAAACTACGATCCAGTGTTGATCTCTTTGGTACGTCGCGCAATGCCAAACTTGATTGCATACGATATTGCAGGCGTTCAGCCAATGACAGGCCCAACAGGCTTGATCTTTGCGATGCGCTCGAAGTATGCAGTTGATGCAGCTAACACAGCTACATGGACAGAATCATTCTACAACGAAGCCGACACAGACTTCTCAGGTACAGGTACTCATGCTAATACATTGGGTTCAGGTTCTGAAACAACTGGTACTGGTATGGCAACTACTGCTGCTGAAGCACTAGGTGACGGTGGCGGATCAGATTTCAACGAAATGGCGTTTGAAATTGAAAAAGTATCTGTTACAGCGAAATCACGTGCGTTGAAAGCAGAATACACAACTGAACTAGCACAAGACTTGAAAGCAATTCACGGTCTTGACGCTGAAACAGAGTTGGCCAACATTTTGACTTCAGAAATTCTTGCTGAAATCAACCGTGAAGTTGTACGTACAGTATACAACACAGCGGTACAAGGTTCAACTTCAGGCACAGCGGCAAACGGTACATTCGACCTAGACGTCGATGCAAACGGTCGCTGGTCAGTTGAAAAATTCAAAGGCTTGATGTTCCAAATCGAACGTGAAGCAAACCAAATCGCGAAAGATACACGTCGCGGTAAAGGTAACATCATCATCTGCTCTTCAGACGTTGCTTCTGCATTGCAAATGGCTGGTGTCCTAGATTACACACCTGCTCTAAACAGCAACAACCTAAACGTAGACGACACAGGCAACACATTTGCTGGTGTACTTAACGGTCGTTTCCGTGTATACATCGATCCATATGCTGGTGCAAACTACATGGTCGTTGGTTATAAAGGTTCTTCAGCGTTTGATGCGGGTATGTTCTATTGCCCATACGTTCCGCTACAAATGGTACGTGCAGTTGGTGAGAACACCTTCCAGCCAAAAATCGGGTTTAAAACTCGTTACGGCATGGTTGCAAATCCATTCGCACAAGGTACAGCTCAAGGTGCAGGCGCTCTTACAGCGAACACTAACTTGTACTATCGCCGTACAGCGGTTACGAACATTCTTTAATAAGAAGTCGGATAAACCGAACGAAACTAAAGGGAGCCTTCGGGCTCCTTTTCTTTTATATAAATAGTTGGGTATCAACGAGGATATACTATGGCAATTCAAAATATTCAACAGAATTATCTTTCACCGGTAGAGTTTAGATTCGTGATTGAGCGTTTGCCAAACGTGACGTTCTTTACTCAAGGTGTATCATTACCTGGCGTAAATGTACAACCCGTGGAAAGAGGTACACCATTTAAAGCTATGTATTTTTCTGGTGATAGATTAACCTATGATCAGTTTTCTGTAACTTTTCGTGTTGACGAAAATATGAATAGCTATAAAGAAATTTACAACTGGATGGTTGGTTTAAGTTTTCCTGATAGTTACGAACAGCATGCTGCATTAGGAAGAGCAGAAAATAAATTTTATTCTGATGGATCTTTACTTGTTATGAGTAATGGTAAGAATCCAAATATTCTATATAACATTAAAGATATGTTCCCTGTAAGTTTAAGCCCCGTTGATTTAGATACTACTGTAGGTGATATTCAATATGTCACTGCAACAGTTACTTTCCAAATTGCATCATATGATATAGAAATAGTGACAAGATAATATGAAAATTTTAATCATGGGATTACCAGGATCCGGAAAAACTTGGTTAGCTGAACGTCTTCAGAAACATTTAGAGTGCGCGTGGTATAACGCTGATGCTATCCGTAAGATGGCAAATGACTGGGAATTTAGCGAAGAAGCTAGACTCAGACAAGCACGTCGCATGCGCAATTTAGCAGACTACGAAAAAGGTTGTGGTCGTACAGTCATTTGCGATTTTGTTTGTCCTACAGAAATGACTAGATATATTTTCGAAGCAGATCTTACTATATGGATGAATACTATACAAGAAGGTAGATTTGAAGATACAAATAAAATGTTTGAAGAACCTACTGACTTTGATTATATTATTGAAGATTTTTTATCTGATGACAAAATTGAACAAATGGCAAAAAGAATGAAGGAACTATACGATGTTTAATCCGTTTAAACCCACAGCTCAAATGTTAGGACGATGGCAACCTTGGCATAAAGGGCATACAACTCTCTTTAAAAAAGCACTATTGGAAACCGGTCAGGTTTGCATTATGATTCGTACAGTACCACAAGACGAAGATGCTTCGGGTGGTAGAACTATGGTACAAGACGATAATCCATTTACTGTAGAACAGGTTATCCAAAATATTAAGAATGCTTTACTCGATGAAGGATTCAAATATAACGAAGAATATACTATTATGACTGTACCAAATATCGTTGATATTAGTTATGGTCGCGGTGTGGGTTATACCTTTACGCAACATGATCTGGGTGAAGATATACATAATATTAGCGCTACTAAAATTCGTGCACAACTAAGGGCTGAAGGCAAATTAGATTGACATTCTTTCTCTCTTATAATATAATATATTGAATCGTGATATAGGAGTAGAGTATGAAGATTGAAGAAATATATGAAATGTGGGCTACAGATGGTAGCATTGATGAGACAAATATATCAGGCGAATCGGCTAGCATTCCAAAACTCCACAACAAATATTTTCAGTTATATGTGCAAGAAGGTTTACGACTCAAGAAGTTAAAAGCTGACTATAAGCAATTATATAAATTAAAGACAGAGTACTATAAAGGTGAACTCGATATTGAAGAATTAAAAGAATATGGATGGAGCCCACAACCTTTAAAAATTCTAAGACAAGACATCCCAACATATTTAGAAGCTGACAAAGATATAGTTAATCATAGTCTTAAAGTTGGTTTACAGGAAGCAGTAGTAGAATATCTCGAATCTATTATTCGCCAAATCAACAACCGTAACTTCTATTTAAAAAATATTATTGATTGGGAGAGATTTAGAACAGGAGCATAATGGATAAAGTATTTGTAGAAAAAGTGAATGAAGTATACGTGAAAGTACATGCAGAACCTGGCGTCAAAATGGAGATGTCAGAGTATTTTACGTTCTTTGTTCCTGGATATAAATTTATGCCTGCCTATCGTAATAAGGTATGGGATGGGAAAATTCGTCTACTCAATACTATGACCGGCTACATCTATGCGGGCCTGATAGGATATATAAGTAATTTCTGTAGTCAGCGAGACTATGAACTTGAATTAGATGGAGCACTAAAAAATGAACAAAATTATGAAGATGACTATGGCTACAAACTCGCCAAGGAATTTGATTCGGCGTTTGAGCCAAGAGAATACCAAAACGAAGCTGTCGTACGATCCCTCCGGAGTAAGCGTGGCCTTTTACTCTCACCCACCGCGTCAGGAAAATCTTTCATTATCTACCTCTTATCCAGATACCATAGAGAACACGGACGCAGAATTCTTATCGTCGTACCAACAACTTCACTCGTATCTCAAATGGCAAGCGACTTCGTTGAATACAACAAAGGACGACAACTAGACATTCATAAAATTATGGCTGGCGTTGATAAAAACGTTGAAGCTGATTATACTATTACTACTTGGCAATCTGTGTATAAGATGCCAAAGGATTGGTTTTCTCAATTTGACGTAGTAGTTGTAGATGAAGCCCATCTTGCAAAAGCAAAGTCACTTACTAAAATACTTGAAAAAATGCCAGAAACAGAATACCGTTATGGATTTACTGGCACGTTAGACGATACTCAAACACACGAGTTAGTGCTCACTGGTTTGTTTGGCCCAGTCTATCAAGTAACTGAAACCAAAAAACTTATCGAAGAAAAAACTCTGGCTGAGTTTAATATTAAAGCTATTACGCTCCAATATAGCGACGAGATAAGAAAGATAAATAAGAATAAGTCGTACCAAGAAGAAATAGATTGGATCGTAAAGAATGAAGCGCGTAATAAATTTATACGAAACTTGGCTCATAGCTTACCAGGCAATACTCTTATTTTATTTCAATTTGTGGACAAACATGGCAAAGTCCTTGAGCCAATGCTTCACAAAAAAGGAAAGACTGTCCACTTCATTCATGGCGGGGTTGGGGCTGAGGATAGGGAATCTGTTCGTGGTATTGTTGAATCTTCTGGTGATAACATTATCCTTGCCAGCTATGGTACTTTTAGTACTGGTGTTAATATTAAGCGACTTGATAATATTATTTTCGCAAGTCCTTCAAAGTCAAAAATAAGAAATCTTCAATCAATAGGTCGAGTTTTAAGAAAAGGTAATGGAAAAGAAAAAGCAACTCTTTATGACATTGTAGATGATTTACAGTGGAAGTCACATAAGAACTTTGCGGTAAGGCACTTTATGGAAAGAGTTAAAACATATTCAAACGAAGGTTTTGAGTTTAGAATATATAACGTAGATCTGAAAGGATAGTATATGAATTTAATGCACGTTAAACTTCGTACTGGCGAAGATATACTATGTCAAGTTGAAGATTTAAGTGGAAAGTATAAAGTAATCGCGCCGGTACAAATAAATATTAATCCAGTCAACGGGATCTTTGTACGAGACTGGTTGCTTTATTCAGAAGATAATTTTATTTTTATCGATAAAGCAGATATATATTTTTGTAATGTTGCTTCTGAAAAAGCAATGATGTATTACGAAGAATATCTGTATCAGCAAGTAGAAGAACCAGACGAAGAATTAAGCGACTTAGAAGAGTTGTTTATGACCATGATGGAATCAAAGGAGTTTATCAAACATTAATTTGTTTAAACCTTAATAAGATTATATCAACAACATCAAGAATGTCAACCGTTAATTTACTGTACACAGCAAAAAAAGTTGTGTACATTTGTCGTTACTTGTGATAGATTAGATTATAGAAATAACAGGAGTAATCATGGCAAGAAAAGCAAAACGCAATTACGTCAACAACGCTGAGTTTTATTCAGCTATGGTTGACTACAAACAAATGTGCAAAGATGCCGAAGAGTCTGGTGAAGAAGTACCACGTATTCCCAATTATATTGGAGAGTGTATCTATGAGATAGCTAATCGTTTATCTTATAAGCCAAACTTTATTAACTATTCGTATCGTGATGATATGATTTCAGATGGTATTGAAAACGCGGTTATGTGTGTACGTAACTTTGATCCTGAAAAATCTAAGAATCCTTTTGCTTATTTTACTCAAGTTATTTACTTTGCTTTCATTCGTAGAATCCAAAAAGAAAAGAAGCAGTTATACGTAAAGCATAAAGTAGTTGAGAACTCAGTAGTTACTGGCACTATTGTAAATAACTCAGATCACTCTGAACTTGGTGGTGCTGCCTATGTAGATCTCAATAATGATTACATGAGTGACTTTGTACGCAATTACGAAGACTCAATGGAAAAGAAAAAGAAAGTAAAAGAAAAAAAGAAAACAGGACTTGAAAACTTTTTTGATGAGGATAAAGAATGAAACCTATTCCCGTGCTTATCGAAGACATGATCAAAAAGGTCAATGATAAGTCAACCCACCCTGAACAACGACAGCATTATGCTAAAACACTTGAACATATTATTGAAGAAGCTCAACGTGCTGTAAATAATTATGACCGTGAACGAATGGCGAGTTTTAAAAATAGATGAAGATTGCTGTAATTACTGACACCCACTGGGGCGCAAGAAATGATAATCTTGCGTTCTTAAATTATTTTACACGATTCTATAGAGAAGTATTTTTCCCTACATTAAAAGAACGTGATATTTCTCACGTACTACACCTTGGTGACTTAACTGACAGACGTAAGTACATTAATTTTGTTACAGCTAAGAGAATGAATGATGAATTCCTTAAGCCTATGTATCAAAATAATATATCGTTTGATGTAGTCGTAGGTAATCATGATACATTCTATAAGAATACAAATAGTGTAAATAGTATCAATGAATTATTTGGCCATGCTCGCTACGATAATATGCGTGTACATTGGAACAATATGTTCGATCTTATGTTTGATGATGGATGTCACATATTGATGGTGCCTTGGATATGCGCAGAAAACAAAGATAAGTTTATGGCTGAGCTTAATGTGTCTACTGCTAATGTAGTAATGGGCCACTTTGAGATTACTGGTTATGAAATGATGAAAGGCCAACTATGTGATCATGGCTTAGATAAAAACGTATTCAAAAAGTTTGATAGTGTTTACTCTGGTCACTTTCACCATCCATCATCTCATAGTAATATTACTTACCTAGGTGCTCCGTATGAAATGACTTGGAGCGATTATGAAGGTAAACGTGGATTCCATATATTCGACACCGAAACACGTGAGATGGAGTTTATACCTAATCCATTCCGCATGTTCCATAAGATATTCTATGACGATACGAATATGACTATCGAAGATGTAACTCAACTCGATACAGAACAGTTGACAAATGCATTCGTTAAGGTTATAATCAAGAATAAAGATAACCCATATATTTTTGATTTATATCTCGATCGCATCCAGCAATCGGGTGCTGTTGACATTAAAGTGGTTGAAGACCACATGAATTTAGATTTAGTTGATGAAGACGAATTAGTAGATGAAGCTCAAGATACGCATACGATACTCAATCAATATGTTGATAGCTTAGAAACTAAAGTGTCGAAAGATAAGATTAAGAATATGATTACTGACTTGTACCAAGAGGCAATGAATTTATGAGTGCACTCCACTTTCATTATGTAAAGTATAAAAACATTCTTTCAACTGGTAACCAATGGACTCGTATTGACTTAGATCAAAATAAGTCTACGTTGATCGTAGGTGAGAATGGTGCTGGTAAGTCTACGATACTTGACGCTATATGCTTTGCTCTATATGGTAAACCATTTCGTAAGATTAATAAGCCACAGCTTATGAATTCGATCAACCAGAAAGAATTGGAGGTTGAGATTGCTTTCCAAACTTCTGGTAAAAAGTACGTTATCAAACGTGGTATTAAGCCCAATATTTTTGAGATCTGGAGAGATGGCGAACTGATTAACCAAGACGCTGCAGCTCGAGATTACCAAACACATCTCGAAGATAACGTATTGAAAATGAATTTTAAATCATTTGGTCAAATCGTTGTACTAGGTAGTTCTACCTTTGTTCCATTTATGCAATTACCTGCTCATTCACGCCGCGAAGTAATTGAAGATTTACTCGACATTCAGATCTTTACGACTATGAACTTATTGTTAAAAGATAAAGTTTCAAATAATAAGTCTGAGATTACTGACCTTAAATATCATATAGATTTGGTCAAAGATCGTATTCAATCGGCTAAAGACCATAACGCTGAGATTGCTCAAATGAAATCGGCCGAAGTCGATAAGATTAAAGATAAAGTGAAAGAAAAACTTGAATATATAGATTCAGAACAAGATGAGATAGAAACCATCGAAACTAAGATGGATGAGTTAGTACAGTCTATATCTGACAAAGAAGAACAGCAAACTAAATTGAAAGCATTGGAAGATGTTGAACGCAAACTGGAATCTAAGTCTAAACAACTTACAAAAGATATCCAATTTTTCGAGAACCACGACAATTGTCCAACCTGTAAACAAGGTATTGAACACGACTTTAAACAGGAAACAATTACCGGACACTCAACAAAAGTCGAAGAAATCAACCAAGCAAAACTCCAGCTTGAAGAAAAAAAGACAGAACACTCGAGTAGACTTACAAGCATAAGCTTAGTTGAGTCTGACATTTCAGGTTTACATCTTACTGCGTCAGAACATCGGGCTAATATCAAGCTTACTAAAAATCAACTTAGTGCTATCCGTAAAGAACTCGAAGAAGCTGAGACCGAAGCCGAAGCTATTGATAACTCAAAGATCGAAGAACTTGAAGAGGATCTACGTTCTTATCATATTAAGAATGAACAGCTTATTAATGATAAAGAAGTACTATCAGTGGTATCGTCAATGCTTAAAGATGGCGGGATTAAAACTCGTATTATTAAACAATACGTTCCAGTCATGAATAAGCTAATCAATAAATACTTAGCGTCGATGGACTTCTTCGTCGACTTTCAACTTGATGAGAATTTTAATGAAACTATTAAGAGTCGTTTCCGTGATGTTTTTTCTTATGCTTCGTTTTCCGAAGGCGAAAAGCTTCGTATCGATCTCGCTTTATTATTTACATGGCGAGCAGTATCCAAACTCAGAAACTCAGTCTCAACAAACCTCCTCATTATGGACGAAATCATGGACTCGTCTTTGGACAATGCTGGGACTGAAGAGTTTCTTAAAATCATAAATGAGTTGACAAATGACTCAAATATTTTTATAATAAGTCACAAAGGGGATCAACTATTTGATAAGTTTGAATCCGTTGTGAAATTTAAGAAAGTTAAAAACTTTAGCGTTATGGAGACTTAATATGTCATTACATGGTAGACTTGAAGCTTTACGTTATAAGCATAATAATTTACATTCAAAGATAGAAGCGCTTGAAGCTGAAAAGGCACCAGACAAATATATTAAACCTCTTAAAAAAGAAAAGCTTCTACTCAAAGATCAGATAGAAAAAATTAAGAAAGAACTAATAATATGAAATACATATTCGATGTAGACGGTACACTCACTCCTAGTAGAGGTATTATTGATGTTAACTTTAGATCATTTTTTAATTCTTTCTGTTTGGTTAACGATGTATATTTAGTTACGGGTAGTGACAAAGAAAAAACTGTAGAACAAATAACAGAGTCAACTTATAACTTATGCAAACGGGTATATCAATGCGCAGGTAATGATGTATGGGAATGCAATAATAACGTTTATACGAATACGCTTGAAGTAGATCCGGATATGCAAAAAATGTTTGATCAGTATCTTAAAGAAAGTAAGTTTGCCGCACGTACTGGAAATCATATTGACGTAAGGCCTGGCCTTATTAATTTCTCGATCGTTGGTCGTAATGCCACACTCGCTGAACGTAAGATGTATGTAGCGTGGGATGGTGTAACAAGTGAAAGGCAAGAAATTGCTGACAATCTCAATGCTATGTTTGATGATTTTGATTGCACGGTGGCAGGTGAGACTGGAATTGATATTGTACCAAAGGGCAAAGATAAAGCTCAAATTCTAAAGGACTTTGATAACTATAAAGAATTACATTTCTTTGGTGATAAAATGGAACCGGGAGGAAATGATTATACTCTTGGTGCTAAGTTAGCATACGGTGGTGGTAAAATAACACAAGTGAAAGGTTGGGAAGATACATGGCAAAGACTGAAAAGTTTGTAGGATTTACTTGTAGTACATTTGACCTATTACACGCTGGTCATATTGCTATGTTACGTGAAGCAAAGGCGCATTGCGATTATTTAATTTGTGGACTACAAGTAGATCCATCTGCCGATAGGCCAGAAAAGAATAGTCCAGTGCAGACTATAGTGGAGCGCTATACTCAGTTACAGGCTGTGAAGTATGTTGATGAAATAGTTGTTTATTGTTCTGAGCAAGATTTAGTTGACATTCTTGAAATATATGATATAAATGTAAGGATACTTGGAGACGAGTATAAGAATAAAGATTTTACCGGTAAAGACGTATGTCGTCGACGCGGCATTCAACTTTACTTTAACAAACGAGATCATCGCTTTTCAAGCTCTGATCTTCGAAAGCGAGTTTATGAAATGGAGAAAAAGAAATGAGTGATTGGGCAAACGATATTTACATGATGCATAACAAATATGGTGTGCGTGATTGGTTTGAAGCCAATAAAGACGATAAAGAATTAATGCGGAAATATCTTATGTTTCGTATGCTAATGATTAATGAAGAAATGCATGAAACTCTACAAGCGTTGAATACCGGTAATGCTGAAGAAATTGTAGATGGTCTAATTGATTTGTGTGTTTTTGCTATAGGTACACTCGACGTATTTGGCGTTGACGCCAATAAAGCATGGGATGAGATTTATCGTGCTAATATGGATAAAAAAGCTGGTGTAAAGCCTGGGCGGCCAAATCCATTTGGACTACCAGATCTATTAAAACCTAGCGGTTGGCAAGGACCTAACCACGAAGACAATCACGGTGAATTAAATAAGGCCTTGTGATATTTCAATTTGTCTTTGACCCCAAGCCGTTTCGAAGCCAGCTTCTCCGTAAACTGCTCTTTCATTGTTTCCCCACAATCTTTTTAAATAAGAATTGTAAGTGCTTTCTATTTCTTCGTCTGAGGCTTTGGGGTTTATTAAATGGCCTTTCACTAACCAATGTAAGCGGTTAGCTTCTTTACGTTGAAAGTAGGTCATAGGTTCTCCTTTGTAAAACCTTATATAATATATATGAAGTGTTACCGTTAACACTTTCGAAAAAAAATGAAAAAAAGTGAAAAAAACTATTGACATTTGTTCTTAGAAAGATTATATTAGATATATAAGGAAAAACGGAGAACTCAAATGCAAGCGATTCAAAAACTTATCGATCAAACATTTAGCTACGCTCAAGAGGGTGGTGAACTTGCTGAAATGTATATTGACGATATGAAGCAATTCCAAGAAGTTCAGTTTAACTTAACCTTTGGCGATTACGATACTGCTTCAAAGGTTGTTGACGACATGGACACTGAGCCTCGTGAACAAATTATTATAGCTTTAATTGAAGACTTTGGTGCTTCATTAGTTGAAAATAAATTTGGTTTTTGTGCTGCGTAAGGGTTGACATTCCCTTTCGTAGTGATTATATTAGTTATATCAACTAATGGAGAAACCAAATGACATACTATAATCAAACTCATCCTTATTTCATTACCCTTGAATTTGACCACAATTCAATTGACTTAATTCCTCAACACCAAAAATCATATCTAATCGAATTTAATATAATCAACCCAAATGGGCCTGGCGGGGGTAATCCAATTTCTAATATTTACTTCCATTCTTTTTCTACCATCAAAAATTTCCTAAAAAATGAATATGGGTCTCTCACCCCCTTATTTACAATTGAGGAAAATGAAACCTTCGATCCAAACTTCGAATAATAAAAGGACTTAATCATGGCTTATGTGACTTACAAAAATCGTATTTCTGAAAACTATCGCTTTACTACAACGGATCTCAATGATCCGGCCATTGCTGAGCTTAAGGCTTTACTTATTCATCGTAATGGTTATATTAAACGTTATCGTAAATCACCTTACTTTAACATTAAAAATGATCGTAAAACGCAAGGTGTGTTTATTCGTCCACGCGGTCCTCGTAAAAACTCTTGGGCAAGGGACACGCCTATCGAAAACGCAACTCACTTTGACGTATATATTCGGGATTATGCATAATGAATTTAGAAGCTTTACAATCACTTGATAAACTACCTCTTGAGAAATCTCGTGAGGTAGCCATTTCGCTTATTGACATTAAGAAAACAAAAAAGCTTGTACGTAATCGTTTGGAATACGACATCTCAAAAGCACGTTCTGCAGTTGAAGTGTCTCGTATTATGTGGCAAGTCTATTTGTCTGGTAGTGGACTGGGTACAGTTGGTTCTCAATGGAAGAAACATTATAATGAAGCCTGAGCCAATTACATTTAAACTTTCAGAATCTGAGCTGTCGTTTATTGAAACGATGGCTTCAGAAATATATAATTGTCCAGTAAGAAGTCGTGGTCGTAGTTACGAGCAAGTGTATGCTGCAACTAAAGCTGGTGTAATCCTTGAGTTTGCTTTAGAACGACAAGGTGCTGAGAAAAATCCGCTTGAGTTTGACGTTAAAAATCGTGAGTCTTATGCTTACGACGTTAAATGGAATAATCTACGTACTGAAGTAAAGCGTAAACGTTTTCTTTCTAATGACAAAACTAAGTACTTTTCTTGGAATAGGCCTGAGTACGTAAAGACTTTTCTTCGCAATACTGACATTGTTGAACAGCTTATTGTTGGAGATTACGAAGAAGTTAGTAACAATAAGTATAGTGTATCATGGATGCTTATGACATCTGTTACAGAAAATTTTAAAAATTACGTGAAAAAATCAATGTACAATCAAGGCCAATTGTATTATAATCATACTATGGATCGCAACTGCGAGTACTTACTAGGAGAATAATATGGAAACACCTGAATCAGTAAACGTTCTTCAAGAATGTGTTGAACTTCAATTGAAAAAAAGCCGGGATTATCAAAATCCCGATTCGTCTGTTTCTCAAGCAGACTATTATCCACATGGTGTACTTACCATTCATGATATTATGCATGCTAAAATGTTACGTATGAAATCAGTAATGGATATGATGCGTAGCGGTGGTTCACCTAACTTTGAGTCGCTTGAAGATTCAGCCAAAGATTTGATTAATTACGCTTCATTCTTTGTAGCTTATTGCCGTAAAGGTATTGATGGCCAAGACGCAGACAAGGATATTTTCAACAATGAGTAGATATGAAACAGTAAGTGATATTCGTAAGTTCTTTATTAATGAACTTAACGATGAAGCTTTTACTATCGACAAGACTGGTCAAAAGACTATTGAAATGCTTGGTGCTTCGTTTATTGCTAACGAATCTGCTATCTTTGGTGAACCAAACTACGATTACATTCAATCTGAAATTGATTGGTATGAGTCTATGTCGACTAACATTAACGACATTTGGTCTGAAGATAAAGATCCACCGAAAGCTTGGCAATACGCCGCTAACAAACACGGTGAAATCAATTCGAATTATGGCCATCTCATTTGGTCTGAAAAGTACTATGGCCAATACGCCAATGTGCTTGAAGAATTGACAAAAAATCCTGATGGTCGCCGAGCTACTATGGTTTATAATCGTCCATCTATTTGGCGTGAGTTTGATGAAAATGGTAAATCTGACTTTATATGTACTAATGCTGTTACTTATTATATTCGTGAAGATATGCTACATGCTGTGGTACAAATGAGATCGAATGATGTAGTATATGGCTATAAGAATGATGTAGCATGGCAAAACTATGTATTGAAAAAACTATGTGAAGATTATAATATTATGACTTCGTTTAAAAACGATCGTACTGACATCCATCCCGGTATGTTATTTTGGCAAGTACAAAACCTTCACGTATACGAGCGTCACTTCCATCTAGTAAAATGACTAAGTTAATTCAAATCACCGACATTATTGAGACTAAGCTTCGTAAAGAAAAAGAGCTTGAATACTATCAACAAGAACTTGAGAAGCTTCAACAGAAAATGTTTTTTATAAAGAAAGATATTGATATTACTAATCTCATAATAGACTTGATTGAAAAAGAAAAAGTTTATGATATTAAACAAAACATGATTGGTAAGTCTGATGAGTAATTGGGATAAACGATATCTTAGTCTTGCTCGAGAAGTAAGTACTTGGTCTAAAGATCCTTCGTCTAAAATTGGCGCAGTTGCTGTTGGATCAAAAGGTCAAGTGTTAGCACAAGGGTATAATGGTTTTCCTCGTGGTATCAATGACTCACCTGCTCGTATGAACGTAAAAGAAACAAAATACAAATATGTAGTTCACGCAGAGCAAAATGTAATATATAATGCTACATATAATGGCGTGTCGTTAGATGGATCTACTCTTTATGTGTGGGGATTACCAGTTTGTTCTGAATGTGCAAAGGGAGTTATTCAAGTTGGAATTAAACGAGTGATTATGCCAAATGGAAAATATCCTGATCATTGGACAGAATCTTTTAATCAAACGTCTGCCATGTTTGAGGAAGCAGGAATAGAATATGAATTTATTAACCCTGCTTAATTGCATAAATATATCACGTATATAATGCTTTAGAGGAATATATGAATGAATAAAGTGTCTGTTATAATGGCTCGTGGTGTAGAAGGTTGTGGCGTGACCAAGTACACAGTTGAGCAAGTAAAGTGGCTACGTAAACATGGATATGAAGTAAAAGTCTACGCCGCTAAAGATAAAAACTATTCAAGAAAATACGCACACGACTTAGGCGAGTTTGACCATTTCAAATTTGCTGATGAAGTTGCTGTGAATAGTATGATCGAAGAATGTAATAACTCAGATGTTATTATGATAAACTCATTACCATCTAAAGATACTGGACGAGGTAAAGGCTCTGGCGCTCAAGCTGTTGAGAACTGGAAACATGCTTTAAAATCGTTTAATAAGCCTGTTGCCCTTATCCAACACGACCATACAGTATATTCTATTAAACGTAATGGTGCTTTAGAGGAAGCAATTGACGCAGCTGATATTATTTTTGCTCATGCTAGCACCAATGATTTTTCTCAATACGTAAAAGATTATACTGGTACTGGTGGACTTGCTGCATTCCTTGGTGAAGACGATGGGCCAACCATTCACTCATTTCAGCCAGGCATAGACTTTGATGGAACTCGTCAAAAATACTGGAAACCTATTGGTATGCAGGATCCAAAGCATCATAAGTGGATTGGGCGTACTACTTCTTGGAAAGGTTATAAGCTTATGTTCGAATGGCATAATGCTTATGGTGAAAAAGAAGGTTGGCTAACTACTATGGAAGGTATTGAAAAATCTCCAGCATGGTTAGGCTTTAAAGAACTCAGCGATTTTTACGACGAGCTAGCAAATCAACCTGACGACGTAGATCTACAATCTCGTTATGGAGACAAAGCTTCGGTGTTTAGTACATTTATTAACGATGAGCTAATGCATCGTATGTCTCGTTCTGGATTTGGCTATCAGCTAAGTATACTTAAACCAAAGTATATTGAACGTTCTATTGAGTATACTCACCAAGAAGTTGTATGTGCTGGTACAGTTCCGGTTTTCCGTAAAGAATATGGTGATGTCTGTATCCATCGGGTTTCTGGCGACCCTCTTACTGAAACACCAAATAATGGTACTGTTTGGCTCGAAGCTGATAGCGATAATGCTAAGAGTTTAGAATTAGTACGTAAGCTTGAAGCCGATGATGGATACCGTAATGAATATAGAGAACAAGCATTCGAATTTTACAAAGCGCACCAAGATGCTGAGGTTACGTTTGAAGATTTAATGAATAAAATTAAGGAGAACGTATGATTAGCCACGCATCGATTGTACCACTTATTGGTGGTGAAACTATTGGAGCATCTGCAGCCTATGGTAGTAAGCCCGATTATTTTCTTTCTTATAGTGCATTTGCTGACAATGATTCTCATATTCGTAATTACATGCCAGACGTACCTTTCTATTTACTCGATGAAGGACAAAAAGCACCGCACTCAGTCGACGTAGTTCATACTGTATGCCCGTGCGCAGGTCTATCTCAATTGTCACATGGCTTTGGAGATCATAACGAAAATAATAAATGGATGGGACTTACCGCAAATTATGTGCTTGGTGAAATGAGACCAAAAGTATTATGGGGTGAGAATGCTCCCGGTTTTGCTGGTAAGATTGGTGAAACTGTTAGGAATGAGTTAAAGAAAATTGGTAAGGATAATGGCTATACAATGTCAGTATATCGAACCAAAACATTACTACATGGTGGACCACAAATACGAGAACGTTCTTTCTATTTCTTTTGGAAAGGCGAT
>Ga0181581_10000775_pt1 | contig 24170 bp, 7 predicted proteins | sample 071ome_22_FD_132433 | JGI IMG/M metagenome (GOLD analysis project Ga0181581, IMG submission 132433) | Coastal salt marsh microbial communities from the Groves Creek Marsh, Skidaway Island, Georgia - 071404AT metaG (megahit assembly) | ecosystem: Environmental > Aquatic > Marine > Intertidal zone... | reverse complement strand
GGCCCCCGCCGACCTCCTGGCCCTCGACGGCCCCGGGCCGGCCGGGGCCGTCCGTCGAGGGGGCCCGCGGCGAGGCGGCGCCCGGGGCGTCGTCCGGCTCTGGCCCCAGGGCGGGGGGGGCCTCGAGGGACTGCCGAGCCCCGCCCTCCCGCTCGGCACCGTCGACGGGCGCGGGGAGGCCCGTCGGGTCGACCTCCCCGGCGCCCGCGGGGGACGCGCCGCCGTCCTCGCCCCCGGCCCGCCGGGGCCGCCGGGGCCGGTCGCCCTCGGCGCGCGGCCGCGGGGGGGCGCCGCCGGGCGGGCCGCCCGGCCCGGCCGCGGGGTCCCGGGCCGGCGGCTCCAGCGGCGCCCCGGGCTCGGCCGCGCCCGAGACGTCGACCGCGGCGGCCTGCCGGAGCGACCGCTGCTTGCGGGGCGCGACGGGGTCGACCGTGCGCTCCCCCTGCAGGGGCACGGGGGCCTTGCGGGGGGCGACCCAGGAGGAGCCGATGGGCTGCACGAGGAAGGGGGCCCTCTCGGACGGCACGAGGAGGGGCATGTTGGACGCGGGCCGCGGGACCGCGGCGGCGGCGGCCTGGGCCGAGAGGTAGTCGAGGGCCGGGGCGAGGGCGCCCGCGACGAGCGCCCGCAGGCGGTCCTCGCTGGCGGGGTGGCGGTGCGCGGGGACCGTCGCGAGCGGGTAGCGCGGGGGCGGCAGCGCGGGGGCCAGCGCGCGCTCGAGCCCCGGGCCCGCGCCCAGCCACCGCCGCCGCGCCAGCACGCCGCGCCACCAGCACTGGACCCGGACGGCCGCCCGCCCCGCCCGGCGCCGGCGGGCCTCCCGGCGGCCCAGGTGCCCCCGGTACAGCCGCTGGATCAGGGCCGCCGCCCGCGCCTTCTGCCGGGCGGAGGGCTCCTTGACGCGCGCCCCGCGCGGCGCCGCCGCCGCCCGCTCCGCCTCCCGGGCCCGCCGCACGGCGTCCTCGGCGGCGTCCACCCTCCACGTCGCGGCCTCGCGCCGCCGCTCGCGCCGGAACCTCCAGCCCCGGAACAGCCCCTGGAGGTAGGCCGCCGCCGCCTCCCGCAGCTGCTGCTTGACCATGGGCCCCGGGTGCTCCCAGCTCACCGCGTTGGTCTGGAAGTTGAAGTAGTACACGCGCCGCGAAGTCATGTCGACGAAGTCGGCCCAGGGGTAGGGCGGCGGCCCGCGCTCGGGGATCGAGGGGTAGTCCCGGAAGCGGTACCACCGGTCCACGCTGGGCCCCCGGCGCCCCTCGAGCGCCTTCTTCGCCCGCAGCTTGCGGCACATCTCCAGGAAGTAGCCGTCGAGCGGGTGGGTGGGGACCTCCACCCCGCTCCCGGCGTGGTAGTACCTCAGGTCCCCGTCGTCCCCCTCGAACTCCTCCCACTCGGGGGGCAGCGGGGCGTTCGTGGCCGCCTTGGCCACGTCCACGAGGTAGGCCTCCTTGGCCAGGTCCACGCCCAGGTAGAGGGCCATGTCGCGCACCTCGAGCGGGGAGGGGGGGCTCTGCACCGCCTTGTCCCGCAGCGCCAGGGCCCCCTCCTTGTTCATGAAGACCACCCCGCGGTAGTAGTCCTGGAGGGGGTGCGCCCACTGCGTCGCCCCGGCCGCCGTGTTGTAAAAGTACTCGGCGCCCTCCGCGTCCCGGAACCGCTCCCACCCCTGCGGCGGCGGCGGACGCGGGGCGGGGCGTGGGAGGGGGGGCGGGCGGGGCGCGGGGCGGGGGGCGGGCGGGGCGTGGGCCGGGGGGCGCGGGCGGCGCGGTCCGGCGGCGCCCGGCCCGCGGCGCCGGGGGGGGGTCGCTCACGTGGGGCAGCTGGGCGGTCAGGTACTCGTCCGCGATGTACATGAGGGGGAGGTCGTGGATGGGGTCGAGGCCGAGGACCCTGCAGGCCTCCCGCAGGTCCTCCGAGTTCAGCTTGTCGATCCGCTTCTTCTGCTCCTCCTTATCGAGACGTCCTGCGGCGGCGTGGGCGGGCGGAGGGGTCCGGCGGGCGCGGGGGGGGCGGGGACCGCGCGTTCGCTCGAAAGCCCAGGACCGGGCATTCGGGAGCCCGGGAGGGGCTGGAGAGGGGACGCGGGGCGTCGCGTCGCGACCTCGCGGCGACCCCTATTTATTACACCCCGTCATGCGCGCTCTGGCGGCCGACGGGGCCCCGGGGGCCGAGGGACCGGGCCAACGGGGCGGGGGACATTTCCCACCTGCTTGCGACGGGAGAGCCACCGCGCCGTACTGGAGCACCCCCTTGGGGGGGGCCTTCTTGGACACCATCGTAGCCACCCGGCTCCCTCTCGGAGAGCGGGCGCCCCGAAGCTCCTCCTTCCGCCTCCAGGAAGGGTCAATGGGGGCCGGCTCCTTCTCGGCCAGCGCGTCGGGCCAGGGGCCTCGCCTCGCTGCTGCAGGGACTACCCGTATCGGTACAGGCGCGGGCTCGCTCCGCGGCACGTCTGCCCTCGGCTGAGTGGCGGGGGAAGGGTTGAGGGCTCGGGCCTCCTCCCGCCCGCGCGGCCGGGCAGCGGCTCCCGGCGCCAGGCACGGCGGTCACGTCCGCCGGGGGGGTGGGGCGGGGCCAGGCCCGACGCCACGGTACGGCCCCGTCCGGGATCCCGCCAGCCAAGGGAGCAGCGGCGGGGCACCGGCCGCCACAAATCTCCGGCTGTGTGAGGGCGGCCGGCTTCGAGAAGTGCGTCGGTGTGCCCCCTCCCACGAGGCCCCGACACATCCCCAACACCCTTCTCGCCCGAGCGAGGGCCGCGCAAAGACAAGGCGCCCCCCCTTCAGCGCCCATCGCATAGCCGAGGCGTGTGTTTTGCGCCATGGCTAGCGGGAACCTCATCCCCCCGCCCACCCGGGCGGACATCCCCGGGGTACCCCGGGACTCTCTCGGGGCGTCCAACTCCAAGCCGCCCACGCGGGAGGGCAGGAAGAAGAAGAAGGAGGTGGCCCTCGCGGTCTTCAATGTCGAGGGTACGTCGCGCCCTTACCGCCGGCCCCGAGTCCCCCCGCGCGCTCCGCCTCGGGCGCTTGTTGCCCCTTGCATGCCCCTCGCTTCTCCGCGACCGGCGCTCTCGGGAGCGCCCCGGACCCCCGGCGCGCGACGCGACGAGGACCGCGCAGGCACGCACCTCCGACGGGGCGCCCGTCCCGGGCCCCGTCCGGAGCCGGCCCTGCGCCGGCCCCGGCCCGAGTCCCCTGCCCCTTGCCGCCGGACCGCGCCGCGACCCCCCCTCCCGCAGGCGCCAACCCGCTGGACCCGGACGTGACGTCCACGGGCCACCTGACGTCCACCCAGATCCAGATCCTCGCGGAGAACCACCGCAAGCGCCTGGCGCTGTCCAAGGCCAAGGCGCAGCTGTTCGACGTGGCGAGGGCCCACCAGGAGCTCAAGGAGTCCCACCAGCGGGACCTGGACGAGCAGCACGCGGCGCTCGAGTACCTGCACTGGGACTCGCAGCGCAAGGCGGAGGAGATCGAGGGGCTGCAGCAGCAGCTGAACGCGAAGGAGGAGCAGCTGGGCAAGACGGTGAAGGAGCTGGAGAAGGGCTTCGCCGAGCACGAGGAGCGGCTGCGGCGCGGCTTTGCGCGGCGCGAGCAGGACCTGCAGTCGCACGTGCGGTCCCTCCAGGACACGATCGCGGAGCTCGAGACGTTCAAGCAGGACAAGGAGCGCCTCGAGACGGAGCTCAGCCTCCTCCGGGTCAACCACGACGTCCTCAAGCAGGAGAAGATGACCCAGGGGATGAAGCTCGAGCGCAAGTACATCAAGCAGAACCTGAAGATGCGGGACGACTTCAAGGCCCGGCTGGAGCAGACGGTGCGGGAGATGGAGAGCGACCTGGACAAGAGGCTCCCGGCCCGCATCCACGGCGTCATGGCGCAGAACGAGAGGCTCCTGGCCGAGGCCAAGGAGCTCCGCCGCGACGGGGACGCCCTCCGAGCCCGGAACGCCGAGCTCAAGGCGCGGCTCGCCGAGTCCGCGGTGGAGGGGACCGTGACGCGGGACGTGGAGCGACAGGAGCGGGAGACGCGCGTGACCCAGGGCCGGGCCCTCCGGGAGGCCCAGGAGACGATGCGCGCGCTCAAGCGGGAGCTGGCCACCGTCCTGGCGGAAATGGAGGAGCTCCGACGGGGCCAGCGCGGGGCGCGGGACGGGACGGAGCAGGCGCTGGTGGAGGAGATCGGGGCCCTGCAGGCCCGGGCCGAGGCCGCCGAGCGGGACGCGGCGCAGGTCCGCGCCCTGGCCTCGGAGGTGCTCCGGCAGCGGAGCGACGTGGAGTCCTTCCTCGTGGCGGCGCTGGAGGACGCGGGCAGGCGGCGGGGGGCGGAGCGGGCGGGGAGGGGGCGGGGCGGGGCGGCCCCGGGGCGGGACGCGCGGGTGGACGGGGCGCTCCGGTCGTGGAGCGAGCGGGTGGCCAGCGGGGAGCCCTCGAGCAGCGGGCCCCTCGGGGCCACGGGGCGCGGCGGCCGGACGGACGTCTCCGACCTGTCGTGGGAGGAGCGGGAGCAGGTCCTGCGGGCCCTGTTCGTCAAGATAAACAAGGCCGGCCGGACGGTCATGGCCCGGGAGGGCGGGGGGGCCGGGGGGGGGAACGGGAGGGCGGGGGGGGGCTCACTGCCCGCGCTGCCGCCGAGCCGGTGAGTCGGTCATCAGGGCACCCGACGGACGGGGCAAGTCGGCTTGAAGTGCCAGCCTCCCGACGGGGGGGGGGGCGCCGCTGGCGGTGCACATGGGAACGTACGTCGCGCGCCGCGCGTGGAGACGCGCTGCTGGTGGCGCAGGAGAGCAGAGGGCGGGAGGGAAGCGCTCGAGGGTGGGGCCGTCGGCGAAAGGGATGGACGCGCCCGCTCGAAAAGACGACACCGCGACGGCGGGGACGTCGTACGCGACGCCTGCCGCGGAGCGGCGAGGTATGAAGAAGGGGTCGCTCGGCGATAACTGGGTCGCGCGCGGCCTCCAGCCCGTCCCGAACCCCGTCAAGGAGTTCGCCGCGGGGGCGCTGACGGGGGCGTGGGGAAAGACGCTAATCGCGCCGCTTGAGAGGCTCAAAATCCTCTATCAGGTGAGGTCTTATGGGCGCGTGAGGCATAAAGTGCCCAATGAGGGGACCAGACAACCGATCTCGCACCCGAATCGGGCGCGGATCGGAGAAATCAGTGCCCCTGCCAACCCTGCCCCTTCCGCCCGCGTGCGCCCCTCCCGCTCCTGCTGGAGGGTGCCGCTGGCTCCGCGCCCCCTCCGCAACTCTCCCCCTCCGTTCCGCCACGCGACACGCACAGCGACCCTCCCCCGCCGGCGCACTCTGCGAGGGCCCGTCCCGGCGTCCCGTGAGCCCGCGCCGCCGCCGGCCACCCCTGCAGACGGGCCGGTTCCGCGGCGTGCCGGCGGGGGCCGCCCTGGCGGAGATATACCGGGCGGAGGGCGTCCGGGGGCTGTTCAAGGGCAACGCCGCGGCCGTCGCGCGCATTGCCCCGTACTCGGCGCTCCACTTCGGCGCCTTCGAGATCTACGCCCGGGCGCTGCGGCGGGCATGGGGGGCGGCGAGCGAGTCGCTGGGCCTCCCGGCCCCGCCGGCCCGGGGGTCCCGGGAGAAGAACGCGGCCGTCAACCTCGCAGCCGGCGCCGCCGCGGGCGCCACGGCGGTCCTCGCCACCTACCCGCTTGACCTGGTGCGTACCCGGCTCGCCTTCATCATCGAGGGGGTGCCGACGCCGGGGGGGGTGCAGGTGAACCCGAGCGGGCCCCGGCGTCCGCCCCGGCTCGCGGTGCTGCCGACGAGCGAGGCCGCGCCCGCGCCCCCGGGCCCCGGGGAGTCGCGGAAGACGATGATGGGCCTGCTTCGGATCATTCTGGAGCGTCACGGGGTGAGGGGCCTGTATGCCGGGCTGGGCCCGACCATGGTGGGGATCGTCCCCTACGCGGGGCTCAAGTTCCTCGTGTACGAGGGGCTCAAGGCCGAGATCGCGCTGCACGGGGACGCCGTGGCGCAGGTCCTGCCCGGCATGGCCCCCATCGGCGCCGGGGGCGGGCGCGCACCGGCGGAGCGGGCGAGCGAGGCGGGTGCGGAGGGGGCTGGCGGGACGGGTCCGACCGCCGTGGCGGCACCGTCGGCGGGGGAGGTCGCGGGGGGCGCGGGGGCGGGGGGAACAGGGGGGCCGGCGAGGCAGGGGAAGCTGCCGCTGCCGGCGCTGCTGGCGGCCGGGGGGGCGGCGGGCATTGTCGCCCAGACTGTCACGTACCCGCTGGACGTGGTGCGGAGGCGGATGCAGGTGCAGGACTCGACGGCGGGGCGGTTCCAGAGGTACAAGGGCCCGAAGAGCAGCAGTCTGATCCTGGAGAAGGAGCAGATCCACGTCAGGTCGACGCTTCACGGCCTGCGGCTAATCTGGCAGCTGCACGGGTGGCGGGCGCTCTTCTCGGGGCTCTCGATCAACTACATCAAGGCCATCCCCTCCACGGCCGTCGGATTCGTGTCTTACGACCTCGCCAAGGAGTTCCTGGGCGTGGACAGCCAGAAGCCGTCTCACTAAAATGCCAGATTCGTGCTGACCGGTCAGACTTGAGCTCCCGGGTCCTCGGGAGTGCCGTTCTCTGTAATCAGCGGGCGTTCAGCGCGCCTAAGGTACTTAAAGGGCTAACGTAGGGCGATCGAGTGGCCGACGGCCGCTAGGACCGCCACGTGCGCTGTCAACGCGTCCCAGATGAGATCATCCACAGCGGCCTCCTGGATGGCCGCTGCCGTGTACTTGGCCGTCGCGCTGGCTAGCTTCGTCTGCGCGAGCGTCCCGACGGCCACGCTCCGTACAGAGTACGAGCCAGGGCACGGGAAAGTCAGGGGAGAGCTCACTGTGGACGGGGCTGTGATCCCAGTCAAGGCTAAGCTCCGCGGCCGCTCGTCGCGGGCCTTCCCAAAGAAGCAGTTCGCGCTGAAACTGCTCGGAGGAGACGGAGAGAAGGCGCCCGCAGCCCTCCTCGGCCTCCCTGAGAATAGCGACTTCATCCTGTACGGTCCACTGCTCGACTCGACGTACCTGAGGGACGTCGTCACTTTCGACATGGCGCGCTTGTCTGGCCGCTGGGCCCCCAGGACGGCCTTCGTGGAGCTCGGGAGGGCGAACGGCGGGTCGCCCGTGTCCTACGAGGGATTGTACGTCGTCAAGGAGACGATCGAGAAGTCGTCGGCCAAGGTCTGGCTCGGGGACGGCGGCGCCATCTACGAGCTGTCGAGCCGGCAATCGGACGCGGCATGGCGTGCGTGGCTCGAGAGCCAGGGCCTGTCGGACGGGAAGTACGGGAAGGACGAAGCCGTGTTCGCCGTGGGCCAGACCAACGTGTACGTGGACCAGTACCCCAAAAGCGACCCCCCCGGCGCCACCGAGCACCACCGGCGCCTCTTCGACCGCCTCGACTCGATCATCAAGCCCGGGTGGTGCCGGCATCCCGCCGGCAGCCTTTCCGCGTGGTGGCGGCCGGGGCTCTCGGAGCCGTGCCTGGACCTGCGCGAGGTCGCTGCGCTCGTGGACCTCCCGTCGCTGATCGACTACGTCCTCCTGCAGGAGCTGCTGGCGAACCCAGATGCCTTCGTCACGTCCGTGTTCGCGCACCGGCGGACGGCCGACGGTCCACTGGTCTTCGGCCCGGCGTGGGACTTCAACCTCGCCGGGGGGCTTGGAATCGGAGAGGACGAGCGGGCGGTCGACTCGTGGCGCCTCGAGGGCGAGGAGCCTGCCCGGTTCAGCCGGCTGGTGCAGTGGCTCCAGGTGCTGTGGGGGGACGAGGGGTTCCGCGGCGCGGCGCGGTCCCGGTGGCGGGAGCTCCGGCGCGGGGCATGGAGCGACGCGGCCCTCGCGGGCGTCGTCCAAGGCCACGCGGGGCGGATCCGCGGGGGGGCCGTGGCGAGGAACCAGGCCCGCTGGGACCCCCACACCGAGTGGAACCGCGCGATCGGGCTGGGGGGCATCTTCGTGCGCCCCTACCTCGGCTCGTGGGAGGCCGAGGTGTCAGCGCTCGAGCGGTTCCTGGTATCGCGGGCGGCGTGGATGGACGAGAACGTGTAGCGGCGGCTCAATCGGCGTGCCCCCTCCCCCCTCCCTCTACTCCCCCTTCCCCTCGGGATGGACCGCGTTCCGTCCCCCGTTCCCGAGCAGCTGGGAGAGCGGCCCCTCGGCGCGCTCCCCCGAGTCCCGGCCCCCCGCCCCCGCGGCGCGCCCCCCCGCCCCCGATCTGCGCCCCGCCGCCCCCGCTCCCCGGGCCCCGCTGCGGCCCCGAGCGATGTGCGTCTGGTGCATGTCCAGGAGACTGGCCCGCCGGGCGAGGCTGGCCTCCAGCTGCCCCAGGTGCGTGATCTTGCTCTTGATGTCGGCGATCATCGCGGCGAACAAGTCCCCGCCCTCGGCCGGCCCGCCCTCGGACTGCGCGGCCGCGGGGCCGCCCCGCGCGGCGTCGAACTCCTTCTGGACGCCCGGGAGCAGCCGCTCCAGCCGGGACACGGTGGCCAGCATGGACTCGCCCCACCCGCCCTCGACATGCCCCGGGCGCGGCCCCGCGTGCTCCACGACCTCCTGGAGGCTCCGGCGCCGCCCGTCCGAGTCGAGGGACGCCCGCCGGTGCTTTTCCACCTCGGCCACGGCCTTGCGCCCCTGGCCCGCAGGGTCAGCGTGCTGCGTGTTGCCCTGCCGCGCCAGGACGGCCAGCCGGGCGTCGGCGATGCGGTTCATGTAGGCCTTTGAGGCCGGGAACAGGATCATCATGTCCTCGAAGTCGTCCCTGCCCAGGCGGAACAGCTCGGACGGCTCGAGCACGTGGACATCGGCCGTCCGGAGGTTTTTCTTGAGCAGCGCGATCTCCCCGAAGTACGACCCGGGCCCGAGCACGGTGACGGGGGCGTCGTCGATCGAGATCTCGACGGCCCCCGTCTTGACAAAGTACATCTCCTCGGCAATCTCCCCGCGGGTGATGATGTGCTCCCCGGGAAGGTACACCTCGGGCTCAAGGCGTGTGACGATGGCGTTAACGAAGCCCTCGTCCGCGCCCTGGAAGAAGGGCACCTTCTCCAGGATCTCGCGTGTGTTGTGGCGGGCAATCTCGGTGCGCAGGCCCGCCGGCAGCATGCCCATGACCTCCTTCTCCGACATGAACTTGCCAGCGCTCCACTTGAACTCGTGGTACTGGCGGATGCGCACGCGGAGGTCGAGGGGCAGGCTCCGCATGTTCATGTACTGGTTCAGGACGGCGAGCTGGGTCTTGTGGGCGCTGTCGAGGGCGTCGAGCTGGACGAGGAGCGTGGTGATGATGCCGACGAGCGTGACGAAGAGCAGGGCACCCGAGGCCATTGACAGGATGGTGATCCACGCCTCCCCGACGAGCAGTGGCGCCGAGCCGGGGCTCCCGTAACCGATGCAGAGCATGTGGGAGAGGGCCTTGAAGAGCGACCACGTGTACTGCTGGAACGGCGGGTCGCGCGCGATCCCGGCCAGGTCCACCCACGAGTTGGCCGGGAAGTCATCGGCCGCCGACACGAGGAACTGGATGCAGGCGTTCCAGTGGCAGAAGAGGGAGATGATGCTGAACAGCTTGAATGTCCGCAGGACGAAGGAAGAGAAGTTGCTAAATATGTCGAACTTGGCGAAGTACCGAGTCATCTTGGTGACGCGGAGGAGGCGCAGGAGCTTCGAGAGCTTGATGATCCGCAGCACCTTTGGCAGGCGCCGGAGCTGGTCCGCGCTGGTCTCGAGCGTCGCCGTGCCGAGCACGATCAGGTCTAGCGGGATAGACGAGACCAGATCCACAGCGAACCACCCCTTCAGGTAATTGGAGCCGATCCTCTTCCGGTCCATCACGAGCACCTGGTCCTGTCCCGGCATGACGAACCCCGTGTTGAAGTTCAGGACGATGTCGATGAGGAAGAGGAAGTCAATGATGATGTCAGTCACCGTCCAGAACATCGCCTGCCGCTCCCCGGTCACCGCCGTGACGTCCTCGTTCCAGAAGAAGCTCAGCCGCACGGGCAGGATGATGATGTTCCACAGCACGAGTATCATGAGCAGAAGGTCCCAGTACTTGCGGAACTGGCTCAGCGGGTGGATGACGATCTGGTACCACTGCGAGATCTGCCGGTCCATCGACACGTCATTCTGGTCCGTCGTGATGTACTTGTACTTGTTCGCGTACATGGCGGGCATCCCGAACACCCTGAGCAGGAGATATTTGAGTCGGTCCTCGCGCTCCCGGGGCACCTCGTCGCCCTCGGCGAACTCGTCGATGGGCGCCATGGCCAGCTGACGCTGGGAGACGTTGCCCCCACGGAGCCGCATGCTGGAGCTGATCCCCCGCTTACCCTTCTCCGAGTTATTCCTGAAGGTGGGGCGGTGGAAAGAGCCCGCCCCGCTGCCGTCGGCGTAGCTGTCCTGGCGGGCGTCGGGTCGCCCCTCCATTTCCTGCGGGAGAGGGCGCGGCTGGAGGGTAGCGGTGCCACCAGTGCAGTGGGCCATGGAGGCTTTCCTTCCCTGCCGCCCACACCTGCCGCCCACAGGCAGCTGCCCCACCCCGGCGCCCGCCCCGGGGGGGAGGCGGCAGGGGGGGCGGCGCCAGGCCCCGCGGGGGCGGCGGCAGCGGCGGCCCCGCAACGCCGACCCCTCCCGGTTCCTTACCAGTTGGCGGAATTGTTTCTCGTACTGCCTCGCGGCGTGCCTGCCGGACCTGTCGTCACGGGTCCTCAGGGAAGGCTGCCGCAGCGGCGCGGTCCGGGAGTGCATCCTCGGGGCGACACTCGACTCAGAGGGCGCCATCGGGCGACCCCCCTGGCCCTGGACCTCGTCCTCGTTCATCGCGCGCCCCGTCTGCGTTCACGAGAATGATTTCATTTTAACGCGCTCTGGCGACGGGACCTCCGGACTCGGACCGCACCGGCAAGGAAACGGCCGGTTGGCCCACCACGTGGTGGCTGCCTCGACTGCGGACGGGCGATGGGCCACTAGCCGCGCCCTCGACGTCTTCTAGAGGGCGCGAAGGGTGCTTCTAAGTGATAGCGTACCACTTCTATCCTGTACACCCAAAGCTCTCGACTATTCTATCCTCGAACGAAGCTCAAATGCCGGGGACCCAATCAGGCCTTACGGATCGCCTCGTCCTACAGTGGCGTAAGCGTGGGTGAGTAACCCGTCCCCGCGTGAGAATATCCATAAAATGAACTGGTAGAAGCCCGGATGGATCCTCTCGAGTTGCCCGAAAGACGTATGAGGTCGTCTGACACACAGGGGGGTCAAAGGAAGGGTGCAGGTGCGGGGGGGCGTCGGCCATCCCCCGAGCCCCCCTTGGACGCCCCTACCGGTGTCTCATGAGCTCTATCGGACGTCTCGACCCGAAAGTTGTGCGTGGATTTTGCTAGTGAGTGTTTCTTGTGCATGTGAAGAGTCCTCGGCACGAGTCCGAGAGGCGACCTTGCCGCCCGTGATTACCTCCATCCCCGTAGAGTGATCCGGTTGGGACGGGACGCATAGTATCTCGTCTTCCCTTCGTCTCCAGCGGAACACCCCCCCCCCTGGGCGCGCTGGGGCGACACCAGCGCCCTGCGCAGGGGCCCCAAAAGAAGGAAGGCCCGCGTCGGGGGGTTGCGAGAGAAATCCGCGGTGAATAAGATGGCGTCAAAGTCGGGCACGGCCCCTCTGCGGGCCATCAGCGTGTTCCCGCCGGTGGTGGAGTACACCGGCTATGAGACGGGGACCGTGTACAATACGGTGCTCACCATCAAGGTACGCTGCCTCCCCTGCCTCTTGTGGCGACAGCGCGACGCGTTCTCCCTGTTGATCAATCTTCGTGCTTACTTCTCTACGATTCTGGCCCGTACCGCCTCCCTGGACGCCAATATGCGCCCATCTCTCGGTCCCGATGTCCCCCCAAGCCTCGTTGACATCCCACCGCATGTGTGCCCTCTGCCGCTCCCTTTGGGAGACTTTTCCGCCTTTCTGGAGCCCATCATCTTAATTCGATTACGATCGACGGACCAGTTCCCCGGAAGCTCCCAGAGATGCCACGCGCGCACAGTTTCGGCGGGTTTCCCGCTGCCTGGCCCCCCCCTGGGCTGAAAGACCCGGCCCTCAGGCAACATACCTCCGTCCCATAGCGTACAAGCCCTCTCGCGTACTAATCATCCCCTAATCCTCCCCTCAACCCCCGCAGAACGTGTCGAGCCGCGTCCTGAAGTACCGCGTGAAGCCCCCGACCATGAAGCAGTGGTCGGTGGGCGGCAGCCTCACCACGGTGACGCTCGCCCCCGGGCTGGAGGCGCAGTGCACGGTCTCCTTCATGTCCGACGACGAGAAGAACGTCACGGACGCGCTCCTCGTTTGCACCGAGGGTAACACGGTGGAGGTGCCCCTGCGGGCCATCGCCCCGACCCACGACGTGCAGTGCGAGGGGGACCTGGACCTCGGCACCGTGGCAGTCGAGCAGGACATCGAGCGCACGCTGACCCTGACCAACCACGGCCCCAGGGAGGCGGCCGTCAAGCTGAGCTACGAGTCCCAGCCGGGCCTGCTCTGCGAGCTGGAGCGGGACAAGCTGGGCCCGGCGGGGACGGAGGAGGCGCAGTGCAGGGTCCACGTCAAGCTCCGCTGCGAGGAGGCCATGGTTCTGAACACGCAGCTGAAGGTGACGTTCGCGGACAACGCCCCGCCCATCCGGGTCCAGCTGGTCGCTCAGGCGATGAAGCACAGCGTCAAGCTGCAGGACGACCGCGGGGTGAAGATGACGAGCATCTCCCTGGGCACGGGGTACCTCGGACACCGCATGTCCAAGACTGCCGTCCTGGTCAACGACGGGCCCAAGAGGCTCACCTTCCGCTGCCACGTCCTCGGCACGAACGAGGTCCGCGCCGTGGTCATGGACGGCCACGTGGTGGACGAGCCGGAGCTCAACAAGCTCGAGCTGCCCCCGACCATCCGCCTCACCCCCTCCGAGGGGACCATCGAGCCCTTCCAGCGCCTCCCCGTCCAGGTCGACTTCGTAACCGAGCCCTTCGCCAGCGCTAAGGGCTTCATGGCCACGATGAACACGGTCGACCAGGACGCCCGGAACGAGAACTCGCACTTCCTCGTCAACTTCGGCGCCGGCAACGGCGTCCCGGTGGTCCAGGTGCCCCTGACCGCCCGGGCCGTGCGCCCCGGGATCAAGCTCGTGCCGTCCGAGATTGTCTTCCCCGAGGTCCCCTCGGGGCACCACATGGAGGAGGTCGTCCAGGTCATGAATCTCAACCAGGAGCTCGGGGCTGTGGTGCACCTCCCGAGCTCGGCCTACTTCCACCCCGACGTCTCCAAGCTCAAGCTCGAGCCCGGACAGACGGCCACCGTGGTGGTGTCCTACCTCCCCAAGAGCATGGGGCGGCACTCGGCCGTCCTCAAGTGCGAGGTCCACGACGCCAAGGGCGTCACGCTGCAGCAGTGCAACCTGTCGCTCTCTGGACAGTCGCTCACACACGACGGGAGCCTGGGGCCGACCAAGTCCAAGATCCTGGGCTCGGACAAGCCCCCCCTCCCCGAGGACTTTGAGCGCCCCAAGGTCTTCGCGGCCGAGCAGCTCTCCCTCACGGCGACGAAGAAGGGTATGGCGTCCACCAAGCGCCTCCCCCTCTGGGAGAAGGAGGACGGCGCCCGCCAGTTCTTCGAGTACCACCGCACCGTCGGGAGCGCCGAGGCGTTCAGCCTGGAGGAGACGATGGCGAGGAAGGCGCACCGGGACAAGTACGCCGAGGAGCTCAAGACGGCGCGCCGCCGCCGTAAGGCGGCCACGGCCAAGAGGGACGATCCGGAGGACCCCGTGTCCCTGGGGCTGCGGACGGCCGCGGGGCTGAAGGAGCCCCAGGTGACGCTGCCGGTCTTCAAGGACCCGCTGTGGCGGCAGGAGAAGATCGTGGTGCGCCCCAAGCACCGCCCGCCCGTCGCCAACGACCCCCGCCTGCTGGCAAAGTGCCGCTTCAAGGCGAGGCCCGAGACTGAGAAGGAGAAGGTGGACTGCAAGAGCACCCTCCTGGGCCCCGACACTGCCAAGATCAGCTCGTGTCGGTACCTCGACTTTGGGCAGGTTGCCCTGGGCCAGTCCGAGACCCGGAACTTCGCCGTGACCAACGGCCTGACCCAGCACTTCCTCGTCAAGATCGACCTCGACGAGTCAGAGTGTGAAGAGCTCGCCGACATCTCCCCGAGGCAGCAGGTGGTCCCCCCTGGGGCCACGGCGGCATTCCAGTGCCGGTTTACAGCCAAGGACCCCGGGACGTTCGAGTTCGAGGTCCCGTACACGATCAATGGCCAGCCGTACACGTTCAAGACGTCGGCCGACGTGGTGCCCGTCCGCGTGGAGCTCAACGTCCAGAAGCTCCACTTCCAGTTCTCCCCGGACAACTGGACGGGCAAGGTCGAGCAGACCCTCGGGATGGACAACCCCTTTGACTTCCCCGTTGTCTACAACATCGAGTCCTCCAACCCGGTCTTCGTGGTGGAGCCCGAGCGAGGGGTCCTCGAGCCCAAGGGGCGGGCCACGGCGCGGGTGCGCTGGACCCCCACGGCCAACGACGCACAGGGGAGCAACAAGGGCAACCTGGTGGTCCACGTGCGCGGCGAGCTCAAGCCCGAGAAGGTCGCGTGCCATGGGGAGCTGCCGGAGGGGAAGATGAACATCGTCGGCGCGGGAAAGACAGTCGACTTCGAAGTCGTCTCAGTTGGCGTGCCCAAGTCGAGCGTCGTAGTCGTCAAGAACGTGGCGCCTCACGAGTCCCAGTTCCAGGTCCTGCTCAACAGCAGCAATATCCGCGCGTCCCCGATGTATGGCCGCGTCCCGGCCAAGGGGTCCCTGGAGCTGGACCTGACGCTCTCGGCCGATGTGCCGTGCTCAATCGAGGAGACGGTGACCATCATCGTCCGCGGCGGGAAGCCCATCAAGCTCCCCGTCAAGGGCTCTGTTGTCATCCCCGATATCTTCATCGAGGAGGACGTCATCGACTTCGGCGGGGTCATTGTCGGCGGCGCCGGCAAGAACACCCTGACCCTTGTGAACGGGTCCCCCGTCCAGGGTGCCGTGGTCCTCGACCTGACGGGCAACCAGGAGCTGTCCTTGGAGCTCGGGCGGGACGCCTGGAGCTCGGACGTGTACGAGCACTGCCCCGTGCAGGTCCTTGACGAGGGCGGCCCCAGGAGCGAGAAGTCCCTTCAGGCCATCGGCTCGGAGCGCTCCATCCGCCGCCGGTCGTCCATCGTGAACCAGCTCTTCGCGCCTGGTTGCAAGTACCGGATCACCATCATGGGCAACTCGAAGCTCCCCGTCATCCTCACGTACAAGCCCGGACAGGTCGGCATCGCGCACGAGACCCTCCAGCTGAAGGACTCCAAGGGCATCCCCGCCCCGGACACTTCCCTCATGGCCAAGAAGATCGCGTGCGCCATGGAGGGCCTCGAGCCCAAGCTGGTCCTGTCCGAGTCGGCCGTCGACTTTGGGAAGAAGGTCGTCATCCGCGGGTCCAACGACATCCCCTACTCCACCTCCCTCTACATGTCGAGCCACTCGGCCGAGCCCCTCAACTTCCGCTTTGCCGTCGGGGAGGCCGTCTCCCTGGACGAGTTGGGGATCTTCGTCATCGAGCCGTCCGAGGGGGTCCTCCAGCCCGACGCCCCGATCATCCTCCGGATCCAGTTCATCCCTCGCGAGTCGAGGTCCTACTCGATCCGCGTGCCCCTCTACGTCAACAACGACGACTCGAGCAAGTACCTCGAACTCGGCCTCATGGGCATGGGCTCCATGCCGCGCCTCATGTTTGACATCGAGGAGGTCATCCTGGAACCCGTGCCCCTGGGCGTGCGCACGTCGGCGCAGATCATGGTGGTCAACGACGGCTACGACAACCTCGACCTCAAGGTCAAGATGCCCGTGGACTCGGACAAGGTCCCGCTGAGCGTCGACTTCCCCGACGGGACCATGATCGGCGTCGCCAAGGAGAAGCTCCCGATGGTCGTGTCTTTCGTTGCCGACAAGCCGACATCGTTCACCGCCTCCGTTGAGCTCATGGACTTTGAGGGCGTGCGGTACAACCTCCCCGTCAACGGGATCAGTGACAACTCGGTTATGACAACGGCCGACTTCCTGGCCAAGAATGCCCGGCATACCCAGTTCGTGAAGGGTGTGGGGAAGGAGTCAACCAGGCTCCTCCTGGCCGGCTCCTACGAGATGCGGCCCAAGTCGGACCTGTCCAACATCGGCCCTGAGGCGCCGAACCGGTTCCTCGCGCGGTTCCTCAACGCGACGACGATGCTGGGGCCGTTCAACAACCTGCGGGAGGACGCCCTGGCCTCCAAGGGGAAGACGGTGATCGACGTTATCGAGATCCTCTCGGGCCGCCCCGTCCCGGGCAAGGCCTTGTCCCTCCCGGCCAGCCGCCGTGAGGCTATGATGATGCTCCTGACGCAGTACGAGAAGCTCCTGCAGCACCTGACGTCGATGGGGGCACTGCTGAGCACGACCAAGCCCGAATTCCTCCTGGACAACGACGACTTCGCCCGGCTGCTCGCTATGCGCGAGACGCAGGGGGAGGAGGAGACCCTCATGGACGCTCGCCTCGGGCTCACCTTCTGGGAGGAGGTGGAGGCCAACTTCATGGCTGTCAGCAAGCGCGCCTGGAACGCTGTGCTGAGCCAGGTGGCCAAGGTCCTGGTCCTGTCCCGGTGCAGCGCCAAGACGGCCCGTGCCATGGGCGTCCCCGTGTCCAAGGAGGCGGAGAAGTCGTGGAGGGACTCCAACGTCTACTCGAGCGCCGAGATGACGCTCCTCCACTGGGTCTCCCACTGGTACGCCCAGGCCTTCCCGGAGGAGGCCGAGGCCGAGCGCGACCAGATCGTCCGCTTCGAGCACGACTTCCGGAACGGCAAGGCCCTGTACGCGGTCCTGGTCTCTCACTGGCCCTCGCTCGAGACGTACCGTGACCGCATGATCGCCGACGACGGGACGCCCGACTCGTGGCTGCACAACTCGCACGTCGTGGTGGAGATGATGAAGCAGCTCGAGCTGCCTTTCACCGTCACGGCGCAGGAGCTCGTCGGGGCCTCGTGCGACGAGGTCGTCCTCCTCCTCGCCTACCTCTTCCAGACGCTCCCACAGCTGGCGCCCAAGAACACGATCCGGTTCTCGGCGAAGCTCGGGGAGGTAGAGACGCAGTACGTGGAGCTCTCCAACCCCTCAAACAAGGCCGTGTCGTACTACGCGCGGCTGGAGGGGCACAGCGACTTCGCTCTGCTCAACACCACCGTGTTCCTCGAGCCCCGGGCGACGGTGCACTTCCCCGTGCAGTGCAAGTCGTCCATCTCGAAGCCCGTCTCGGGGTTCCTCGTCTTTTCGTCGCGGCGCGACGGGACGGCCCACGGCGCCACGCTTGTCTTCGCCCTCGAGTCCCAGGTCAACACGGCCGTGCCCGTGCAGAAGGCCGTGGTCGACGGCACGTCATACCAGATGGACGTGGCCGAGATCGAGATCCGCAACCCGTTCCCCGGGGATTGCGACTTTGTGATCAAGCTCGAGCAGCACATGGACAAGGGCGGGGGGAAGAAGGCGAACAAGAAGCAGAAGCGCCACCTGCCCATGGGCGGAAACAAGTCGGAGAAGTCGGTCTCGGGCCTGGAGAAGAGTGAGCCATCGGTGGCTTCAGCGAACGAGATCTCCAACACCCGGCCAAGCAACCCCGATGTGCGCACCGTCATCTCGGGCGGCCAGCCCCTCACCATCGGCGCCGAGCGGTACCCAAGCGCCTTTGGCTGCGACCGCCAGCGCCTTCGCTTGCGCCAGGGCGCCGTGGACCGCCTGGACCTCGTTTTCCTGCCCTTCCTCCCGGGAACGCACATCTGCCACATCGTGCTGGAGGACGCGCACTTCGGGACGTTCCGGGTGGAGGTGGTCGGGCACGCCAAGCTGCCCCCCCCCGTGTCCAAGGTGTCGTACCAGTGCGACCAGGAGGGCCCCGTGATCCAGGACGTCGCTATCCCCTTCGCGAACAACCTGCTCGAGGGGGCCAAGCGGCTCTTCCTCGAGCGTCACCCGCTTGCCAAGGACGAGCGGCAGGCGGCGAAGCTCAAGGCGCTGGACCTCCTCAAGGGGGAGACAATCATCTACACGGTGGAGCAGCTCAACACCCATGTTAACGTCCCCAAGGTGGTCCTGCTCAAGAACACCAAGGCGACGTCGTCAGAGAAGGGGGGCCGCGGCGCCCCCGAGGAGGAGCACGCGGTCAACGGGATCAAGGTGGAGCTCAACCCGCGGGGCTCGGGCCTGTACCCTGTCAAGGTGAAGCTCACGTCAGTCAACGACGTCCGGATCTACGACCTCACCTTCGAGGCCACGAAGGCAGGCATAGTCTCCAAGCTCGAGTTCAACTGTCCCGCCCGGCACCAGGTGCAGCAGGAGATCCCGATGGTCAACCACAGCGACAAGCCGCTCCAAGTCCGCGCGCTGATCCAGGGGGAGACCTTCTTCGGCCCCGCGCAGCTCACCATCGACCCGGGCCTGACCCTCATGTACCCGCTGTCCTTCCGGACCAACGCCCCTGGCAACTACTACGGGAAGCTCGAGCTCCAGATCCCGGCGACGGGGGAGGTCAACTCGTACGAGCTCCGGGGCAACGCCTCGGCGCCCCTGGCCGAGCAGCACCTCGAGCTGAGCTGCCAGGCGCGGACCGAGACGGCCGTGCTCCTGGCCGTCCCCAACATCAAGCAGACGGCGACGACCTACCAGGTGCTCGCGGACCTGCCCTTCATGACCGGGGAGCCCCTCCTCGAGGTGCCCCCGGGGGGCAAGGCCACCTACGAGCTCAAGATCAAGCCCCCGCGATCGGGGCACCACCTGGGCTCGGTCATGTTCAGCATCGACGAGAAGAACTACGTCTGGTTCACCCTCGACCTCGACATCCAGACCCCGCCGGCCACCGACACGATGCGGGTGGCCTGCGAGGTGCGCAAGGCCGTCCAGCTCGACATCACGCTGGACAACCCGCTAGACCGGGACGTGACCTTCATGGCCACGACGGAGGGGCAGGCGATCTTCGGTGCGAAGTCGCTGGTGGTCCCGGCACAGCGGTCGGCGACGTACCACCTGTTCTGCTCCCCGCTCCAGGCGGGGCACGAGGACTGCAAGGCGCGCTTCCACAACGAGGAGATCGGCGAGTTCTGGTACGCCATCGCGGTGGATGCGCAGCAGCCCGCCCCCGTGGACGTACCCCAGGCGGAGTGCGAGATCGGGAGGAACCGTGTGATCGAGATCCCCTTCAGCAACCCGACGGGGCAGGAGGCGACCTTCAAGGTCGAGGTCGACAACGCCTCGGCATTCGCGCCCACGTCCGACACGGTCACGGTGCCCGGGTTCGGGGACGCCGTCGCCAAGGTCACGTACGCGCCGTACAGCCTCGGGGAGGTGAACCGCGGGGTCGTCCGCCTGAGCCACCGGAAGGCCGGGGTGATGGAGTTCAACGTCTCCGCCGTGGGCACCCGCCCGGGGCCCATGGAGGAGTGCACCATGTCGAGCGTGGTGGGCCAGAGCGGCACAGGCATGGTGCTGTGGGCCAACCCCTTCCGCCACTCTGTGACGGTCGACCTGGACCTGGTGGAGGACTCGCCCGACCCGGCCATGAAGGTCCTGCTCAAGCGGACCGAGGGAGTCCTGGTCCCGGCCGGGGGCACCCTCCAGGTCCCCGTGTCCTTCTCCCCCCTCGTGCACGCCATCCACAGCGGCGAGCTGCAGATCGGGTACGACCCCGGCCTGGGCGAGGAGGACGTGCTGTACTGGACGTACCCGATCAAGGGGCTGGCCGAGGTGCAGCACATGGGGACCCTGTTCAAGTTCTCCGGCAAGGCCCGGGTCCCCCTCGCGAAGGAGATGGCGGTGGCGCTCCCCGGGGTCGGCCCCGGGGGGGAGGACGACCCGTTCACGGCGGAGCTGGAGGTGGCGGGGGAGGGCGCCGAGGCGCTCAAGCACGCGATGGAGGTCCGCATGCTGAAGAACCGCATCCTGGCCCCGTCGGACCGCCTCCTGATGCAGCTCGCGTACACGCCAGCGACGGCCGTGTCCAAGACGGTGACGGTCATCCTGCAGCAGCGCTCGGGCGGGCGGTGGCGGTTCGACGTGCGGCTCGAGATCGACCCCCCCGACGTGGTGGACACGATCGAGATCCAGGCCGCAGTCGGCAAGTCCGCCTCGGTCCCCATCTTCCTCCACTCCCCCAGCCCCCACGCCCCCGTCGACTTCGTCGCCATGCTCTCCTACGACTCCGCCGCCGAGCTCTCGGTCGAGCCCCGGGAGGGCACCCTCCCGCTCGCCGACGCCGCGGCGCGCGTCGCGCCCGCCTCGGAGCGCGACCCGGCCGCCGCCCCGCTCCGCGTCGTCTTCTCGCCCGTCATGTACGGCACCAAGAAGTTCGGCAAGCTCGTCGTCCAGGCGGGCGGGGAGCAGTACATCTTCAACCTCGTGGGGACCCTGGCCATGGAGAAGACGTCGACGCGGCGGAGGGTCTACGCCAAGTCGACCCACGAGTCGGGGCGCGCCGGGGCGCTGGACCGGGCCCTCAGCACCCGCGCCGCGGGGCAGGCGGGCGGCGCCAGCCTGACGCCGGGCGGGCCGGGCGGCGCGGCGGCGGGGGACGCGGGGGCGCGGCCGAGGCGGTCGGAGGGGGGGCCGGCGGGCAAGGCCAGGCCGAAGAACTTCGTGGCGTCCAACATGAAGACGGTCGGGACGACGGGGGCGCGCCTGTCGATGACGCTGGCGAGGGGGAGGGAGAAGTCGGGCGTGGCCTCGGAACACGACGGCGGGGACGCCGCGCACGCCGACCCGGGCCGCGGCGGGGTGCAGTTCAAGGGCCCGCGCCGGAGCAAGCCCGGCGAGGAGGTCAAGCTCCCGGCGATCGGCGGGGCGCGGGGCGGCGCGGCGGCGCGACAGCCGGGGTCCAAGTCGCGCCCCGGGAGCGGCACGCTCCGCGGGACGCAGAGCGCCATCCAGCAGATGCGCGACCGCATGCAGACGGTCGGGTTCCTCTGACGGGCGCCAGGGGCAGTGAGGGCTCCTTTGTTTTGAAAGAAGAAGAGAGGGCTCCTTTGTTTTGAAACCCCGGCGCCCGGGAGCGCGGGGGGCCGCCGCCCCGGCCCGGCCGCGTCACCCCCCCGGGACCCGCGGCCCGAGGCCCAGGCTCAGCCCCCGCAGGGTCTTCTGGAGGGGGTCCTCCCCCAGGCCCCGGAGGGTCCCCCGGTCGACCGCCTGGCCGCTCCCCTCGACCGCCTCGAGCACCCGGAGCGCCCCCGCGGCCAGCTCCGCGTGCCGGTGCACGCACGCGCGGGCCACGCTCGCGCACTGCGGGTCGGGGTCCCCCGCGGCCGCCCGCTCGGCCCACTCGCGCACCCACGCGAGCCCCGACCCGAGGGCGTCGGGCGCGGCGCCCGCGAGCGCCCCGGCGGCGGCGGCGGGGCCCACGGCCCCCATGGCCTGCAGCGCCGACAGCAGCGCCAGGCGCCGCACGTACGGCTGCGGGTGGTCGGCCACCCCGGGCGCCCGCAGCGCCCCCAGCAGCGCCGTCGCCACCGGCAGCGCCTCGGGGTGGGGCGCCGCGGCCTCGGCGATCGACCCCAGCGCCACCAGGCACCTCCCCAGGACGGGGTAGTCCCTGCCCGCCACGTCGAGGTACACGGCCCGCTTCCCCATGCCCCGGAGGATCAGGTCGGCCCACTCGCGGGCGACCCCGGCCGCCCGGTTGCGCCACTGCCGGGGGGGGTTCCGCCGCTCCTCCTCCCGCCGCGCCAGGGCCCTCTGGTGCGTGATCCGGGTCCTCCCGAGCTTCCCCTCCCTCCGCACGTGCGTCCCGGGGGGGGGCGCGGCCAGCTCGGCCCCCCCCTCCCCCTCGCCCGGCCCCGGCCCCCGCCGCGCCCCCGGGCCCGCGAGCCCGGCGGGGGGCGCGGCCAGCTCCGCCGCGGCGGCGACCACGCAGTCCAGCGCCAGGTGTCGCTGCGTGACGTCCACGTCGTCGCCGAACGCGCACCTCAGCACCATGCTCCCCGCGCGGCGCGGCTCCGCGGCCACGAGCGCCACCAGGGCCCCGGCGCGCTGCTCCTGGCCCGTCGGCCCCTCCCCCGCCGGGTCGGCCGGGGCGGGCGCGCCGGCGGGCCGGTTGTGCGACCCGTCCGCCCACGCGGGCACGCGTGCGTGGAGCAGCGAGTGCGCCAGGTCCGCCGCCATCACCCCCAGCTCCTCCGGGGCGCACCGGATCAGCCCCTCGGCCGCCCGCAGCGCCAGCACCGCCGTCACGGGGTCGTCGCCCCCCCTCCGTAGGGCCCGGAGCAGCCCCGCGAGGCTCTCCGGGGGGCCGCGCCCCTGCTCGTCCCGCTCGTCGGGCTCCTCGCCGAGGTCGTACGCCTCGAGCGAGTCCTCCGAGGCGGCCGACCCGGCGTCGCTGCCGTCGTCGTCGTCGCTGTCCGCCGCCGCCTCCGCCATCTCCACCGTCCACTTCCCCCCGGGGCCCGCGCCCCCGCCCCCGGCCCCCGCCGCGGCGCGCGCGGGGCCCGCCCCCGCCCCCGCCACCGGCCCCGGCCCCCCGCGGCCCCGGCCGGCGGGCGCCTCCCGCCCCCGCCGCGGGGCCATCCCCGGCCACCGCTCGACGGCGGCGAAGGCCTCGCATCCCGGGTCGTCGAACAGCGGGGCGGCGGCCCCGGCGCCCCCGGCGTCCCCGGCGGGCGTCAGACGCGCGAGACAGTTCCCGACCCGCATCCCCTGCCGCCGCACGACCTCCACGGGGCTCCCCAGGCGCTCCGACACGCCCTCGAGGGTCCCCCCCACGACCCCCGGCGCCCGCTCCGCCCCGCCGGGGCCGAGGCAGGCGAGCAGGCAGCACAGAGCCTCGGTGGCGTACGCCCCCGCGGGGGGCGGGGCGCCCGCGGCGGTCCTCGCGTCCCCCCACACCTGCGCGGCGTGCGCCGCCAGCGCCGCCACCCCCTCCCGCCCCGCCGGCGACCCCGCCGCCACGTCGCCCAGCGCCGCCCGCAGCGCCGCCAGGCCGCCGAGGGGGAGGGGGCCGCGGGTGACGACGCGGTGGAGGGCGAGGGCGACGACGGCGCTGGCCCCCTCCACGGGCCCCCGGAGGAGGCCGGCCGCGGCGTCCCGGGCCCGCGCCGGCACCTCGGCCGCCTCGGCCGCCCCCGGCGCCGCCGCCGCCGCCACCCCGCGCCCCAGCTCCGCCAGCAGCGCCTGGAGCAGCGCGGCGCACCCGCGCGCCCCGTCGCACCACCCGAGGGCCGACGCCCACGCCCGCCGCGCCCCGGGCGGCGCCTCCCCCTCCCCCAGCGCCCACCGCGCCAGCTCCCCCGCCACGGCCCCCGCCGCCCCCCGGGCGACCGCCCGGGCCACTAGCCGCGCCAGCACGGGCGACTCGGCGGCGCCGGCCTCCTCCCGGCACACGGCCGCGAGGACGGCCCCGGCGCGCCCGGCCCCCGGGGCCTCCACGGCCAGCGCCAGGGACCCCGCCAGCCCCTCCACCCGCGACGCGTCCCCCGCGCACCCCTCCACCGCCCGCCGCAGGGCCCCCGGGGATGCCGACGCCGGGCCCCCCCCGGAGAGGAAGAGGGCGTCCAGCGCCTGCCACGCCGGGACCGCCGAGAGCAGCTCCACCCGCGCGCCCCCGGGCCCCCCGGCGTCCCCGCACCCCGCCCCCGAGAGGTGCCCCGAAAGCACCCGCAGCAGCCGGGCGGGGGCGGCGTCGGCCAGGGCCGTGAGGAAGGGCCACAGGGCGTCGCGGGACGCGGGGTCGTCGAGCCCCGGGCGCCCCTCGGCGGCGACGGTGCCGACGATGGCGTCGACTACCGCGGCGAGGTCGGCGGCGTCGGCCAGCAGCGCGGCCCGGAGGTCCGGGGCGGGCGGGCCGGCGCCCCCCGCCGCCTCCCGGGCCCGGGCGCACAGGCGCGCGAGGGCGTCCAGGTCTTCCTGTAGCTGGGGATCGGCGCCGGTGGGGGGCTCGGTGACCGCCTCGGGCGCCCCGAGGAGCGTGGAGAGGACTGCGGGGACCCGGGCGGGGGGAGATGTCGCCGGGAGGGGGCTGGTGGGGGGGGAGCGGGCGGGGGCGGGGGGGCAGGGTGGGGCCCCGGCGCTCACCTGGCCGGACCAGGAGGAGGGTGGCC
>Ga0181581_10000752_pt1 | contig 24561 bp, 39 predicted proteins | sample 071ome_22_FD_132433 | JGI IMG/M metagenome (GOLD analysis project Ga0181581, IMG submission 132433) | Coastal salt marsh microbial communities from the Groves Creek Marsh, Skidaway Island, Georgia - 071404AT metaG (megahit assembly) | ecosystem: Environmental > Aquatic > Marine > Intertidal... | reverse complement strand
TTCACTCCAAACATTGTAACATATTCTGTAGATGCAAACAGTGACCTAGGTAAAAAGATAGGCCAAAGCAAAACAGGTATTGTTATACACAGAGAAGTAGATGCTACAGGTGCAGAAGGACCTTTACAAAACGGAGATATATTCCGTGGCAATGAAGTATTAGTATTTCCACCTATTACTGTAGAACAGCCTGCAAATGTAGACGATACACAGTTAAATCAATTAGAAAATGTTATTAGGCAAAATGCACAAGGCATTGACGAATTACTAAACAAAGAAACACTAGCACAAATGCAACTGTCAAACTTTGCAGACATATTATATAACTATACAAACAGCAAAGTTGATACAGGTTTAACTAACTTAGGCGGAGACTTTGCAAAGTGGTTAGAAGCAAAACCACAAATTAGTGATCGTAAAAAAGGAAAAATATTAGAGTATATCAAAGAGCATATGACAGCATGGTCAGCTCTTTGGCAAACAGTATCAATTTTAATGAGAGTTAAAGATGATGTTATTCGTCAGTTTGACGCTCATGATGCTGTAGTTAAACAAGAGATTGGATCACACGGTCCAGTAAGTGCAGACGCACACGGACAAGGCGGCGAAGGCTATGTACTAGCACACCCCGAAGGTGACATTAAACTTGTTCCTAGAGAGTTTTTTACAAAAGCAAACAGAGCAGTGGAGAGATAAAATGACAATGCGTAAACTAATAGAATCAGTCGACAGACTATTCGAAGAACCCGCAAAAGGAGTAGCATCTTGCGGCTGTAATGAGGATACATGTTCTCATTGCAAAGGCGGTCATACCGCAGAAGAAGTTGGCCAAACATGTAAATGTTGTGGCAATGAAATTAAACTAGTTGATTCTGTAACTAAAGAAGCAGACTACGATGACGAAGATGACTACGGCCTAGGCGGTCACGGCAGTGAACTAGATAGAGATGATGATGGCGAAGGTCCGGGCTTTAAGCAACCATCAATGTACGAGCAACTTGGCAAAGTACTTGACAGTCAAGGCAACCCTAATCCAGTAAACACAGTTACTACTGATGATGGTAAAACACATAATGTAACAGCAGAACAAGCTCGCATTATGCGTATGCTAATGACTACTGATAAAGTTAAGCCAATGGTGCGTACACAGTTTATCAAAGACATGCAGACTAGTCATGGACTAATAGACTTTTTAGATATCAAAGACTATCACGAAATGACACATTTATTTGTTAAGAGATACTTAGGCTAATGGATTTTATTAAAGAGATATACGAAGCAAGAATGACTCGTGGATCTAACGATCAACGAGAGCTTACATATACTGACGTTTGTGAGCGTTTGTTTTTAAGTCTTTGTATTCTCGAACTTATGTATAAAAGTCCTGCACACAAAGCTGATGTAATAAGATATGCAAAAGCTACAACTCAATGGCCTAACTATAGATACTTTAGACCATCAGCAACAGATTTATACAACTTCATCTATTTTGTTGATGGTGATAAAGAAGCAATGGATAGACTAAAGAATCCGGGTGCAGCTTGGTTACTAAGACAAGGAAGAGCAATTCCTATACTTAAACTTAACAGATACTTAACTGCTATGTCATATGGCAGAGCAATGGATAGTGCTGATAGATCTTTTTTACTTAGTATGGAATCTGTACTGCATGTAAACAATTCAGAATACAGTAAAATACGCAGAGATATTATGAATTGGGAAAAGCTCAGCTCGTTTGATGCTAAAGCAGCAACAACACGTCTAGTATTTGCGTCACGTGCAAAACTACGCAACAGCGATCTACATCCTATGTTTGAAAAGTTTGTATCCGATACAAATTTAGAAACACTCTTTGGTGTACAAGATAACGAACCCACTGCAAGCAAGTCTGACAAAGACGAAGCTAATAGACTTATCATGTACAAATATTTGTTTGCTGACCAAAGAGTTAATATTCCTTTGATCAAACAGTTTTTAGAACGTGCAAGAAACGGCGAAACTATACCATCACACTTAGTAAAAGCCTATGCTCCCGCTATTAAAATACTAGATGATATAGTAAAAGCAGGACCACAGTACACACAAATGGTGAAGATTGCTCATAAACGAGCCAAAAACAAGCCATAACAGCACTTTTTTTCTTAATTTGCTAAATACTATTGCAGAAAGCACTCACTGAGCGTGAGAATGTATTAAGATAATATAAGGAGAAATACAATGGCTTCATTAACAAACGCAGCAACAGTAGTTGCAGGTAACGGCCTAGGCGGCAAAACACACATCTTAACTTTTGATGATGTGGCAACAACATCAGCAGCAGTAGCTCTAGCTGAAGCACAGCAAGAAGGCTTCACAGTAGCAGCAGTTGAAGGTATAGCAAACGGTGATCACTTTGCACTACAAGGCACAGGTACTCCAGCAATTACTGACTGTACTCTAGTTGCAACATTTGTAGACTAATAATTCCTAACTACCTTAGGGACCGTGCTTAGGCACACTAAAGAGCCACTTTTTAAGTGGCTCTTTTTTTATGGCTGTAAATATACACAATGCAGATACAAATTAAAACAGTTGTGGATATTACAGAAACCAATCGTAACAGAAACGATGGTTCCGTAGAATACAAGCAGCAATCAAACTTAAACACACTAATACAAACAGTAGGAATAAAGGTTAATTCTTACTATGATTCTCCACCACAGTTAGAAAGCCTTGAACTAACAGATGAGTTTGGGTCAAACATCAAAGGCGAACACAATGTTTGGACGATTACTCTTAACGTAGAATATGAAGCAGGTATTGATCATAACGACCTATTAGAACTGTTTGATTTAGTACCTGTAACAACAGACTTAAATGAAACTGTTAAGATAAATAAAAATGTATTCCATACAAAAGATAAGAAATACAAGAACATTTCCTTTGAATTTGTATAAATACATTTACAAAGGCACATTAGAATATCCCATTAAAGGCCAACTTAGAGTTTACTTTATTAACATCCCTGAGCGGGAATATTAAACGGAGAAAAATGTGTCTACCACATCTTTAGAAAAAGAAAATTTAGAAGCCCACGTTGATCTATGTGCCCAAAGGTACGAGGTGTTAGAAGGCCGCCTAACCAAGATTGAGCAGAAGGTAGACGACATGCACAAAGATATACAAGCTGGCCAACAATCAATGACCAAAGTCCTAATAGGTGCAGCTGGCACCATAGTTGCAGGACTACTTTCCACAATCGTCGTAATTTTACTTAACTAATAATAAAAGCATAAATACATTTATGCAAATTAGTGAAGTCGAGGACCTTCTCTCCGAAAAGCAAATTTGGGCGAGGTCCGGTAATAAAGTAGTTAGAAAGTTTCGTTGCATTGGCGGAAAGCGACACGGTCGTATCGTAAGTAAGCCTGCACAGTGCCACGCGGCAGTAAATATGAAAGCCCGTTTAACACTTAGAAGAACGAAGGCTAGACTAGGTGCTCGTATGCTACGCAAAGCTAAAAAGACCAAAAGAGTCAATGCAGCAAGCAAAAGAGTACAGGCTATGAATAAGGCAGCAAAGACCTAATGCGATACGAAGATATTATACCTGAGTCGTACACTCAGACATATAGTAGACAGGGCAACAAGATTGTTCGCAAGTACCGCTGCACTAGTGGAGCAAGAGATGGCAGGGTAGTTGCTAATCCTGCAACGTGCAATGCACCAATAAACGTAAAGGCAAGTCAAAGACTTAAAATTACAAAACGTAAAGGTGCAACACAAATGAAAGTAAAAGCAAGTAAGACAAAGGCATATAGTCCTGGGTCAAAGAGATTAAGTGGGGTTCAACGTATTAGACCGAGAACAACTAAAAGGAAAACATCATGAAGGTAAATGAAGTAACAACACAGGGCACACAGGGCACAGTAGCACCCGGTACACAACCTTCACCTGATACAGAAACTCCTAACAATGGCTCAACTGTCGGACAAGCACAAGCAACACAACCAAACACAGATATGGGTGACACTACTCCTGCACAACAAAGACAGGAAGTAAATGATCAAATCAAAGCTAAAACTGATGAAATAACTCAGTCACGCGAACGTGCTAAAGCAGCACAAGAAGAAATTCAAGCAGCTAAAGAAGCAGAAAAACTAGCCAATGAGGAACTAGCACTGCTTCGTAAAAGGTTATCACAAATCACATGAAGATACAAGACGTACTAGAAAACTTTGTTATTCATGTCAGCAATGAAGAAAAGACATTGCTGGATAAACTTAATGGGCCTAGAGCCTTAGACGAATTTTCTGAGCGTGAAAAGTTCATTTTAGAGAACTTGATTCGCAAGAGTTTAGTAACTAAAATAAAAGATGGAAATAGCTACAGTGTCACAAAAAACAAAACAACCCAAGTTTAGCACTGAAAAAGTAGCTAAACTGTTAGACAGCTTTCTCTCTAGAGAAATCGAGTATATTCCCTATAAGAAAGGAAATACAGTCTATATACAAGGTTATCGTATTGTATGCAAAGGTAAGCATGTTTATCTAGTTTATAAAGCAGATGAGCTTATAGCCAATTGTTTTTATAAAAAGAGTGCTTTTGCTGTAGTAAAGAATTTAATAAACAATCTAAAAGTTGATAATATACTAGATCATGACAGAAATATTGAAAAACACTACAACGACAGCGTGTTTTATATGCATACTATGACATCAACCAAGGATGATATTAAATACGCAGTGGCAGAAAATAGGTTAGAAATATCTAAATACAAGATAGAGGATCATATTACTCAAGTTTCTGACCTCGCAAAATGGCACTAAGGATAAATAAATATAATAAACAAAACAGGTGTTTAGGAAGAGAACAATGAACATAAGAGAATTCGCAAAACCAATTACGTCAAAGGCTCTAAACGAGTCATTAGCTAAGACCTTTGGCCAAAAGATTAATCTAGATGCTTTTACAACAGAGCAGCTAGAAGATGTACGTAACAAACTACGTACCAAAGTGTTTGCTATGGAGCAAGAGCTTCCATTTGATAGCCTACACAAGAACACTAACTATCAAAAGAACAAACTTTTTATAGACACAATACATGCAGCTTTAGCAGAGCGTGAGGAAAACACTGGTAAGGTTGTTGAAACTAAAATTACCGAAGGCGAAGAAGATAAAGCAGAACTAGTAATGGCAGCTAAAGATATGGTTGACCGTGTTACTAGTTGGATGGAAGACACCGCGGAAATGCAAGCAGACTCAATGCTACAACTAGCAGATGCTATCCGTGATGAAGTAGGCAGCGAAGCAAGCGAATCCTTTGTTGCTACTGTTAAGCCAGCACTTGAATCTCTTTACACAGCACTTGAATCAACCAGAGGCTCATTAACACAAGGCGTAGGACAACTAACTGGTGAAGCAGAAGCACCTGCTCCGGACATGGGTGCAGAACCAATGCCACCAGAAGGCGAAGGCGGCGAAGAGCCAGCAATGGAACCCGTTACTGATACAGGAGACGATTTCGCAGCAGCCCCAGCAGCTACAGGCGGTGAAGCAGAAGCAGGCAGAGAAAAAAGAGAATCTAAACAGTATTCAAAAAAAAAGTTAGCTGAACTTGCACAACGTTCACGCAAACTAGCAGAAATGCTTTCAAAAAAAAAGTCTTAATCTCAGAGGCATCAGATCCGAATAAAGTTATACAACTATTAAGAATGCTGAAAGGCAGAGCTGATTCTAAAGGACAGCCTGCCTTTCTTTCGTTTAGTGCATTGGATCGTATAATGCAAAACGTAGGAGGCGAAAGTTTTTCATACGAAGGGTTTAAACAAATGTATGATGCAACTCCAGCACTCAAAGAACTTGTAAAAGATTTTAACGAAGATGGTATTACTATTGCAACATCTGAAGGCGGCGACGAAGCACCTGCTGATCAAGATGGCGGCGAAGCAAACGTAACAGCCGCAGCAAAACGTGCAGCCAAAAGAGGTTTAGGTTCTGATTTATAATGCAGCTAGTGAACTTGCATCCAAAGTTTACCGACAATCCTTATCTAACAAAACCAATTGAACGAACACTAGTAGAAACACTTCCTTTCAAAGACTTTGACAAGGATGGTTACGAAGTTCCAACTCCTTTAGAACACTTGCACTACGAAGCAAACGGTGTTAAACTCAACAGAGAGATACAATACCATATTGCTCCTGTGCAAGAATGGTATCATGACATAGAATCTAGCGAACATGGACTTGTATTAGATCATTGCATGTTACTAACACGTTATGCGTTTAGTGGTGAAGCAAGAGAACAAATAGTAGAAGTTTCAAAACACAGACCTATACTACAAAAACTATTAAATATCAAACCCAAGTGGGGAATAGACTTTAGTCTTGATTATGTAACGCATGACTTAGTAATGGAAGTTATACATATAGAACAAGACTTTGATACATTGTACGAAGCATCTAAAGCAAAATCTAAACTAGAAAACATTATAGAAAATACAGATTGGTATGACGGTGCAATGCAATTATACCAACGCAGAGACGAATGGATGAACCTTAGTTCAGACGATCAATCTGATTATAAAGCAAACTACTTTGGATGGCATCGTGCTTTTGATAATATGAAAGTTTTTCAAATAAAATAGTTGACTTTTAAACTATTAGGTGCTACAATAGCATTTAACTGGAGAATATAACTATGACTGATAGAAGCAATGAAGACATTGTTGCACAGATTCATGAGCTACTTGAGAGTAGAGTTGCACCAGCTGTTGCCAGTCACGGAGGTATTGTAAACTTCGTAGACTACAAAGATGGTATACTCAAACTACAAATGAGCGGATCATGTGCAGGATGTGCAGGATCTACAGCAACATTAAAGTATGGTATTGAAAACATGATGAAACATTTCATCCCGGAAATACTTGCAATAGAAGCAGAAGATGATGCTATTACAAATCCTTATTATACTGATAGGGAAATATTAGAAGAGATAAACCTGGATGACACTGATAACAAATCGCTATGATTACCAACCTATTAATAGAGAACAAGTAAACGGCAAAAGACTTTACAAAACACCTGACGGCAATGCAGTTGCAAGTGTTACTACGATACTAGACGCAACCAAAGATAAGACACATCTTATTGCTTGGAAGAAACGTGTAGGCGAACAGAAAGCAAAAGAAATTGTAACTGAAGCCGCTGGTGTAGGTACAAGGATGCACAAGTATCTAGAGGATTATATTGAGTTTGGTGAATGGCCTACGCCTGGATCTAATCCTTATGCACAGCAAGCACACAGTATGGCAGAGCAAATTAAAGCAAATGCTCTTACTGATGTAGACGAAATATGGGGCAGCGAAGTAAATCTGTATATGCCGCAGATGTATGCAGGTACTACTGACCTTGTAGGACAGTACAAAGGCCAACCCTCTATCATGGACTTTAAACAAACTAACAAGCCTAAAAAAGTTGAATGGGTGCAGGATTATTTCCTACAGTTAGTTGCGTATGCAGAAGCACATAATGAAATTTATGGTACTAACATACGTGAAGGACATGTTTTTATGTGCAGTAGAGACTTGCAATATCAACAGTTTGATATATGGCCACACGAATACGAAGAGTGGCGACAAGAATGGTACAACAGAGTATATCAATACTATGAACAACAAGCCTAATGTTTATATAATCCGTGATCCTATAAACAAGAAATCTTATATAGGTGTTTCAAACGGCAAGTACAAAGACTATTTTTGTAGCAGTCAAAACAAAGAGTTTAAACAAATTATTGCTGAACGCAAAGATACACTTAAACGCAAAGTTGTATTTGAATTTGACACATACGAACAAGCCTTAAAAGCAGAGTTTAAGTTTCAAGATCAACGATCCAAAAGAGGAACCTGGAGCAACTACTACAATATTATTGTAGGTGATCCTATGGGTACTGTAAGACTGTCAGGCGAAAGTAATCCTAATTACAAAGACGGAATGCTTGTAGGACAGTATGACGATCCTAGTATACGAAAACGTGTAGATAAGATACGTAATGCAGAACGACATGCAGAGCATAAAGTAGGCAATAGACATCGTATGTTAGCAAGATATTATCTAAAAACTGACGAAACTAAAGCAAAAGAACACTTTGATGCTTGGCAAGAATACAAACGCAGCATGCCTCCTAGTGCAAAAGGGAATTATAAACGTAAGTATGAATCTTGGACCAGCTGGAAAGCGAAACAGAGCATAAATACAATAATAAAAGCGTAGGAGAACAGAATGGCTGTTGTACAAATCAGTAAGATCCAACACAGAAGAGGTCGCAAAAACGAAGGTACAGGTATACCTCAGCTATCTTCTGGTGAGCTAGGTTGGGCAGTTGACACACAAGAATTGTTTATTGGTAATGGTTCTGTGGCTGAAGGTGCTCCGTATGTAGGTAACTCTAAGATACTAACCGAGCACGATAACCTTTTTACACTAACTGAAAGTTATGAGTATAAAGAAGGCACTGGACTTATTGATACAGGTGCTACAAGACGTACACTACAAGATAGACTAGACGACATTGTTTATGTAGATTCTTTTGGTGTTGTTGGAGATGGCATTGTTGACGACACTGTTGCACTACAACGTGCTATTGATCAAACATACATTAATTCAACAACACAAGGTAGTGAATCTAGTCGTGTAGTTTTACACATGAAGCCTGGTGTTTATAAAATTTCATCTGCTTTGTATATTCCTCCAAACGCTAAAATATGCGGTGCAGGCAAACAAAAAACATTTATTAAACAAACAACAAATGACTTTATCCTAAGAACTGTTAACGGTTCAAGTGTGCCAGGCACATATAGAATTAATCAAAGTGACGTAGGAGATCTAACATACGATATTGCTCCTGCAAATATTCACATTGAAGGTATAACATTTGATTGTACTGCTACTTCAGGCATTCATGGTTTTGAATTAAACAGTACAAGAGACAGTACATTTGCAGACATTGATATTATTGGTCCTTGGAACTTAGCAAGCATACAAGACCTTGATGATCCAAGTTATGTTTTAACTTACGGCATTGAGTTTACTTGTTTTTCAAACAGCATCTACTGCCAAAACATACACTTTACAGACATGTGTATTTCAAATTGGTCAACAGCAGTAGCATCTAAGTATGACATTACAGATATTACCTTTAGCGAAAGTTGTTTTAAGACTTGCGGCTATGGTATGATTTATGGCCGCGGCACAAGTGGTACTATTCCTGGAGAGCGTGTAGGCCCAAGAAACATTGTTGTACAAAACAATGTATTTGATACTATTGCTAAAGAAGCTATTCTACAAGAAGATGGCTTTGGTATTATGAGCAGTGGCAACCGTTACTCAAAAGTTGGTACAAACGGTGCTGGTGAAAACAATACAATTACAAATGTACTAAAGTTTAGTGACGGCGGCACAAGTAAAAGCGATTACTTTGACAGACGAGTTACACTTGGTAACACAGAAAATATTGTTACTGTTCGTGTACGTGTTAGTCAAATTGTTGGTAACAACACAATTAACATTATTCATGTTTTAGAAGAAGAATCAAATATGGTTGGTCGACAGTTTATTCTAACTGACGGTATTACTTCTACAACATATACAATTACAGCATATGCACAAGGTAACACTACTAACGGCGACATTATAACACTAGACAAAAATCTAGCAACTAACGTGTCTAACAATACCGTATTACCTTTAACATATTCTTACACAAATTATCTACCAGAAGTTTCTTCATCGGGTGTTACAGAGTACAATTACCCAATGCAAGCAAAAGTTGAGGGAGCTATCTTAGATGGCGTTGCATTTAGACTTCCAGGTAGACAAACTGCTTCATATGAGATCGACTTCTTCTATTCAAGCACTGTTGTTAATGCAACATATAAAGGAAGAATCAACGTTAATCTTAACATGGAAGTAACACCAAACACCGTAGAAGTCAGTTTTGAATACGATTATCAGGGCGATTCACAGTATCAAGAAGCATTGAGTTTTGCAGCGGATCTATTAGATTTTGCTCCTTTGGACAACATCACCGACGCAATTAATGTTACTTACTCAAATTCCATTGTAAATGACATCGGAATCATGTATTATACTATGAAATCACATGTTCGATCTTAACAACACGGTAATTTAATGTTTGATAAAAAATACGAAGACCGCCTAGTTTTCTGGGCCAACTTCAGACAAGAGCTTGAGGAAGCAGAGGATCCTTTTCGGCTTGTACGAGAGCTCTACAACAAGTCACCCTTAGTAAGTATATACACAGATCCATGGACTCCTAGCATGTGGCCAGACCCTTGGGAGTTGATAGAGGAGAACAAGTATTGTGACTTCTGTATCGTACTAGGAATGTGCTATTCTTTACAGTTAACCGAACGTTTTAAACACTCAAAATTTGAGATACATATCTGTATAGATAGGGCAAACAGCGATCTGTTGTACCTATTAATCATAGATGACGAGCATGTATTAGGGTATGACAGGTATGAAACTGTGACTAAAGATCAACTACCAGAAACTTTAGAACCACAGCAGACCTATGCCATGCCACCAATACAATAAATAATGAAGACAACGAAATTAGATACAATATATAGGAGAACAATATGTCCAACGGCATTCACATCATAAAGCGAGACGGTTCACAGGTTCCGTTAAACATTGATAAAATTCACTTCGTAGTAGAAGAAGCATGTAAAGGTTTAGCGGGGGTAAGTAGCAGTCAAATTGAAATGAATGCAAACATACAATTTTATGATGGAATGAGTACATCAGAAATCCAGGACATTATGATTCGTTCAGCAAATGATCTTATCTCATTAGAAAATCCTAACTATCAATTTGCAGCAGCAAGATTGTTACTATACGGAACATATAAACAAGTGTTTGGACAGTACAAGGCTTTGCCGTTGCGTGAAATGATTCAAAAAAATATTGATCGCGGTGTTTATGATGCAGAAATCCTAGAAAAATATTCTGATGAAGAAATTGAAAAACTTGATTCTTACATCTATCACAGTCGAGACGAACACTTTACATATGCAGGTCTACGTCAGGTAGTTGACAAATATTTGTGTCAAGATCGTTCAAGCGGAGAAATTTTTGAATCTCCACAGCATATGTATATGATGATTGCGGCAACATTGTTTGCTAACTATTCTAAAGAAGATAGACTATATTATGTAAGGAGATACTACGATGCGACCTCGCTTTTTAAACTCAACATTCCAACCCCAGTCATGGCCGGAGTGCGTACTCCAGTTCGCCAGTTTGCCAGTTGCGTTCTCGTTGATAGCGACGACACACTTGATTCAATCTTTGCGTCAGACATGTCCATTGGTAGATACACAGCTCAAAGAGCTGGCATTGGTATTAACGCAGGACGTATCCGTGGAGTCAACTCAAAGATCAGAGGCGGAGAAGTAGCACACACAGGTATCATTCCGTTCCTTAAAAAGTTTGAAGCAACTGTAAGATGTTGCACACAAAATGGAGTGCGTGGTGGTAGTGCCACAACACATTTCCCGTTTTGGCATCAAGAAATTGAAGACATTCTTGTGCTAAAGAATAACAAAGGCACAGAAGACAATCGTGTGCGTAAGTTAGACTACAGCATTCAGTTAAACAAAACAATGTATGAAAGATTGTTGTCCGGTGGAGAAATTACTCTTTTCTCACCACATGACGTCTCAGGACTATACGAAGCATACTTTGGTGATGCTGACAAGTTCAAAGAAATGTACGAAATGTATGAGCGTAAAACAAGCATCAAAAAGAAAAAGATTGATGCAATGGAATTGTTCTCAGCATTGATCAAAGAACGTGCTGAAACAGGTCGTATCTATATTATGAACGTTGATCATTGCAACACCCACAGTTCATTTAAAGACACAGTGTTTATGAGTAACCTATGTCAAGAGATTACACTGCCTACTAAACCACTACAACACATTGATGATGAGAATGGCGAGATTGCACTATGTATTTTAAGTGCAATTAATGTTGGCGTGATTAAAGAACTAACTGACTTAGAAGAAATTTGTGATCTTGCAGTTAGAGCATTAGAAGAAATTATTGATTACCAGCGTTACCCAATCAAAGCAGCAGAAATTAGTACAAAAGCAAGACGTAGTTTAGGTGTTGGATATATTGGCCTAGCACACTATCTTGCCAAAAACAAAGTTTCTTACAATGATCCACAAGCATGGAAACTTGTACACGATCTAACAGAAGCATTCCAATACTACTTGCTCAAAGCATCAAATGAACTTGCTAAAGAGCGTGGTGCTTGTGACTACTTTGACCGTACTAAATACAGCGACGGCATTCTTCCTATTGATACATACAAGAAGGATGTAGATACTGTTGTTGAGAACAAGTTAAACTATGATTGGGAATCTTTACGCAACGATATTAAGGAATACGGGCTCAGGCACAGCACTTTGTCCGCACAAATGCCTTCGGAGAGCAGTTCCGTTGTGTCGAACGCAACAAACGGAATTGAACCACCACGTGGCTACTTGTCCGTTAAGAAGTCCAAGAAAGGGCCTCTTAAGCAGATTGTTCCACAGTACCAAACACTAAAGAACCACTACACATTGTTATGGGACATGCCAAGCAATGAAGGCTACATTAACGTTGTCGCAGTAATGCAAAAGTTCTTTGATCAAGCAATTAGTGGCAACTGGTCATACAACCCAACACACTTTGAGAACAATGAAGTTCCAATGAGTGTAATGTTACAAGACTTGTTGAACACATACAAGTATGGATGGAAAACTTCTTACTATCAGAATACATATGATTATAAAACTGATCCAAGCGAAATAGAAGAAGAGAAGCCTGCTGCTCAAACAGAATTAAATGGTTTTGACAAACCACAGGAAGATGAAATGTGCGAAGCATGTGCAATCTAGTTGACAAATGGAACAAATGACGTTATAGTTGTTTGTAGTAATGGAAGGTTTATAAATGGCAAAAACAGTATTCAATAGAGAAAAGGTAGACTTCACCAAACAAAATATGTTTTTTGGAGCAGATCAAAACACACAGCGTTACGATACATTTAAGTTTCCTGTGTTCGACAAGCTCAATCAAACAATGCTTGGTTACTTTTGGAGACCGGAAGAAGTTAGTTTGCAAAAAGATCGTGCAGACTATCAAAACTTTCGTCCAGAGCAGAAGCATATCTTTACAGCAAATCTAAAATATCAAACACTGTTAGACAGTGTACAGGGTCGTGGACCATGTTTGGCATTCTTACCTCATGTAAGTCTACCTGAACTAGAAGGTTGTATTGTAACTTGGGACTTCTTTGAAACTATTCACTCACGTTCTTATACACACATCATGAAGAACGTGTATGCAGACCCAAGTGAAGTATTTGATACAATCTTAGATGATGAAAAAATTATTGAACGTGCAATTAGTGTTACCAAACACTATGACGCATTTAATGATGCCGCTGATGCATTCCAGCATCGTGGCGAAGGCAACATGCGTGATGTTAAAAAGAAACTGTATCTTGCGATGCAGACTGTTAACATCTTAGAAGGCTTGCGTTTCTACGTAAGTTTTGCGTGTACATTTGGCTTTGGGGAACTAAAGCTAATGGAAGGTAGTGCTAAGATTATTAGTCTTATTGCTAGAGATGAAGCACAACACCTTGCACTAAGCACACACATTCTTAAACTTTGGGCACAAGGCAAAGACGATCCAGAAATGGCTAAGATTGCTAAAGAGTGCGAAGAAGAAGTTTACGACTTGTGGCGTAATTGTGTGCAAGAAGAAAAGGACTGGGCAGAGTATTTGTTTAAAGACGGATCGATGATTGGTCTAAACACAACACTGTTGCATCAGTATGTAGAATATATTGCTAACAGACGTTTGAAAGCATTGGGTATGAATTCAATCTTCAGTCAGCCTGTAAACACTAACCCTCTACCTTGGACACAGCATTGGCTGAGTTCATCAGGATTGCAGGTTGCACCACAGGAAACAGAAGTAGAATCCTATATCATTGGTGGTATCAAACAAGATGTTGACAAAGACTCACTTAAAGGATTCAGTTTATGATTGAAATTTACGGAAAGCCAATGTGTCCGTTTTGTGATAGAGCAAAGCAGTTTTGCGAAAGTCACGGATTAGATTATGTATACAAATCGCTTGGCACTGACTACACAAAGGAAGAACTATTAGAAAACTTCCCAGGTGCTCGAACAGTTCCACAGATTCGTATTAACGGACACAACATTGGTGGTTATGATAAATTAGGCCCGTATATAGAAGAAACAGGCTATAACGGAACAGGACACACATTATAATGCTACTTGAAACAACTTATAAAACAGGCGACACCATCTCTCTAAAACTTACTTCAGGCGAAGAACTTGTAGCAAGGCTAGAAGAAGAAAAAGATACACAGGTCACTATACATAAACCTATGGTGCTTGTTGCAGGACAACAAGGTCTTGGACTTGCACCCTTTATGTTTAGTGTTTCTGGAGATAAATTCAAAATAAATACTAATGTAATAGTTTGTGTAGCTAAGACAGAAGATGAATTAGCAAAACAATACGTTAAACAAACAACAGGAATAGTAACTTAATGCCACTAGTTGCAAGAGGTAATGGAGTAGACGTAGTAAACACAGGTCATGCTGTTTGCGTAGTCCCTGCTGATATTGCAACACTAAGTGGTAGCGACAATGTATTTGTACACAATGAGCCAATACATAGATTAACTGATACAAACACTCCGCATACACATTGTCCGCCTGTTTACAGTACAAAAATAAGTTCAGCAAGCCCTAATGTATTTGCAAATAACCTAGCAGTCGCTAGAAAAGACGACCCTTATGATTGCGGTGCATTTGTTAAAACTGTCACTCAAAGTAAAGTTTACGCTAATGGCGAATAAAAAGACTTGACAACAAACAAAAAATCACATATAATATACAAACATTTATAGGAGAAAACATCATGACATTACATGAGCAAATTTTGCATGCCTTCCAAACTTATGTACAGGAACACGGTACATTTGAAGAAAAAGGTGTCAAAGCAGCAGCGGCTAGAGCTCGTAAAGCACTAGGCGATCTTGGTAAACTTACTAAAGACCGTAGAAAAGAAATCCAAGAGAAAAAGAATGACATGTAAATTATGTGGGAGTACTGGTGTAAAGCAATTGGCACAAAAGCCTATGACGACGATGATAAAGCTGACAGAGTTGCAATCATTCGTAGTGCTTGGGTGGTGCTCCACATTCTTACTTGCATTGCTATTATCCTAAACGCAATAGCAAATCACGGTTGGAGATTGATAGGACTTTAACAGTCCTATCATCTTCTATAAATAATGTATGAAAATAGTTTACATTCACGGGGCAACCGCCAGTGAGCGTAGTTTTGCCTTTATACAAAAGTCACTCAGAGCCAAGAATCCAATCTATTTAAATTACGAAAAGAATACTACAGCAAAAGATAACCTATCTGTAATGAAGATAGAATTATTAAAACAAGTTGATGAACCTTTGTACGTAATTGCACATAGTTTGGGTGGAGTATATGCGACCTACTTGCAAGAAGAATACTCTAACATAAAAGGAGTAATTAGTCTTGCCACTCCGTTCAACGGTAGTGAAATAGCAATGTGGGGAGCAATGCTCAATCCTAGTTATCAGTTATTTCAAGATATTACAACATCTAGCGATTTCATTCGAAACAGTCGAAAGATAGAAATTAAAGTACCTTGGTTACAAGTTGTCACAACTGTAGGTGATGTTCCGTGGATCAACGGACGCAATGATGGAATAGTAACTCATTCGAGCATGACTTGCCGTGACGATGTTGAGTACATCGAACTTGATAGAAACCATTATGAGATAGTACTAAGTAAACGTGTAGTTGATATTATTAAAAAGAGAATCAATAAATGAAATGTAAACAAGGTGACACAGCAGTTATTAAGTTTTCGTTAAACCATAAAAACGTAGGACGCTATGTAAGTGTAGCAGAATACATTGGACAGTTTAGTGAGCGTGAACAATTTCAATTTAGAGGAATGAAGTGCATGGCTCCTGTTTCAGATCACTATTGGTGGATTGAAGCAGAAGACCTAACTATAGGATTAGGCCCAAGTCCTCGAGCATACATTGCAGACAGTTGGCTAGAACCAATTCGTCCTAAGCAAGAAAAATTTTCAAAAGAAGAAGAATTAGATCTTGACACTGTGTAATGGATACTTATAGAATAGGCTCACACGATGTTTTAATAATCGGTATTTGGGATCAATCATCTCAACCTATCAACTCCTTTCATGCTGCACACTGGATTGATATTTTATTTAAATCTAAAAATTTACACTTAGTTTTGGATGGTTCGCCTGAATGGGAAGGACATGCTCATCCACCGCTCGACGAAGATCCCAATAGAGTAACAGAAATTTTATCTAAATTAAAAAATCATAATGCTAAAAATAATAACATTGTAAGTGTTATAACAGGCAGATCTTCAGACAAAAAACAAAATAGAGAAATAAATTCATCTGACTATTGGTTAGATACGTTTGGCAGCGTAATAGATTTTTATTACACATGGCCTACATTTTTTTTAGTTTGGGACAGACAGTCGATGTCTTTTATGAGAGATAACAAATTACCTTTTAGATCTACATTGAATAAATTGTTTTGTTGTAAAATTAATCATGCGTGGGAACATAGATGTAAACTTATTGATGAGTTTTCTAGGTGTTGCTTATTAACTAATAATCTAGTATCATTTATAGATCCAAATAACCATAGAAGTGCATATAACTTTAAATACTTTGATGGCAATAGTATATTATTACGGCGATGGTTCCTTTGGAATGAGCATGTTGGGAGTAAACAGCCAAACGGTTATGAAAACTGTTTTATAGATGTTGTAGCAGAATCTAATATTGTAGATTTTTATACAGAAAAAACAGTACAGCCTATTATTTTTGAAAAACCTTTTGTTATATACGGACCTAGATATGCATCGACAAACTTGCAAAAATTTGGATTCGTTCTATATGATGAACTATTTGATTATACTTTTGACACGTTACCTACCTATAACGAGAGGGCTGAAGCACTAGCAAACGAACTCACTAGAATACAAAATTTAAATTTAGATTATAATGAAATAAAAAAAATATTAGAACCAAAATTAAAACATAATCTAAGACGTCTTAAAAGTCTAATATATTTTGATGAATATATGCCTAGCATTGTAAAACAACTATCGGCTTACTTGCCTGATGATCATAGATGGAATCAATTTAAAACCGGGTCAAATATAGGTTATAAAAATTTTATAGAGAATCACAAGTATTTTAAACACATATAACAAAAAGAACTTGACATCTTTTCGTAAAGGTGTTATAAATATACTCGTAACGTTGAAGCTAATCAACGGTAGACAGGACCCGGGGGCAGTACCCGGCGGCTCCACCATAAACACATTCTGCAAGGAGCATAGCAACTTGCACTAGACTGATAAACTAGGAGTGTGTTTATGATGGGGCCGAACCAGGATCGACTGATGCAATAGAGAACGTGGAGTTACCGGTAGGCGATGACCGTAAATCAAGCAAACAAACTAAACGCAAACGAAAACTTTGCACTAGCAGCCTAAGGGCTCTACGGGGTTGGCCACCTTGTTACCCAATAGCCAGAAATGCACCTTAGGGTGCATTTCTTTTATAAGTAAATGCTGTTCCGATGAGAACAATAATAATAAGGAAACTTTAATGAAAAAGCTAATAGCAACAATGGCCCTAGTATTAGGCCTTTCAACTTCTGCTTATGCAGAAGATTTTAATAAAACTGGTGCTTCTATTACAGCAGAAGGCGAAAAGTTTGGACTATCACTTTCAACAGGTGCTACTCGTGACTTTGCAGACAATGCTAGAGCATTAGGTATTTACACTACTTCACACCCAGTTAATGCTGGTTTTCAATATATTGAAAATGGTGATGTAGTTGATTATCGTATTAACGTATCTAAACGTGAAGACTATGCACTCGGCAATATTAACCTATACGGTGTTGCAGAAGCACACTATGACATGGGTGATTCATTTGCTAAAAATGAGTTAAGACTAAGTCCATACGCTGGTGCGGAACTAACTGGTGCAGGTGTTACACCTTTTGCAGAATTAGGTTATGACTGGAAATCAGTTGCAGGCGATTATCTAAACTTTAACAGAGCAGATAGTTATGCTAAAGCAGGTGTACGTGTTCCAATGACAGCAAACACAACTCTAACAGTTGGTATGTTACAGAAGATGGACACAGACTTTAACAAAACCGACCGCGAAGCACAAGTTGCATTTGCAGTTAAGTTTTAATCTATAACTTATAGATTGTAAAACTAGGCCCTTATGGGCCTTTTTTTATGACCACAAATCAATAAATACACATATAACATGATTGGTAGGAGGTTGTTATGGCAAAAACAGTACATGTTCATATTCATGAACCTGTTAGAAAAAAGACAAGTTCAAGCGGAAAAGTAAGTATGATTAAGTTTTCCTCAATGAACAAACATAAGAAAGCAAACTTTAAAAAATACCGCGGGCAAGGTAGATAATTTAAAATAATTCATAAGAGGGAGAGAGGGCATTATGAGTCATCAGAATGAATATGACGTTGTTCTATTGAAATGTGTAGACGGCGATACAGTTGATGTAGATATCAACTTAGGGTTTGGCGTATGGTTAAAAGAAGAACGTGTTCGTATTATGGGTATTGACACACCAGAAAGCCGTACATCAGACGATGTAGAAAAACTATTTGGTTTAGCTGCAAAGAAAAGATTAAAAGAATTATTACATGAAGGTGGTAAACTTATTACTACTGAAGATGCTAAAGGCGAGGATATGAAGGGCAAGTTTGGACGTATCCTAGGAGATTTTCGTGTTCCAGACGGCAGACTAGTTACTGATATTCTTATTGAAGAAGGACATTGTGTAGCATATTTTGGCGGATCTAAAGAAGAAATTCAAATTAAACATCAAGCTAACAGACAGAAACTGCTACGTGAAGGTGTTGTAGATCAAGCAGAGTACGATGCCGCAGTTCTTAAAGAATCTAAAGAAAACAAATAGTTAGCCAAAATCCTTGACTTTTAATAGTAAGATGCTATATTGTTGTTAATATGTTAAACTTAATAATAACAAAAATAAGGAGTATAACTATGCCAAAAGCAACAAAAGCAGTAGGAACTAAGTTCTTTAAAGAAGGAACTCAAAACCAACAGATCTTACAAAAATACTGGGGTAATGGTAAAACATTTACAACAGAAGATTTAAGAGACAATTTAGACATTGCATCACCAGGTGCTAGACTATTTGATCTTAAAGAAGCTGGTTTTGATGTGAGAGTGGTAGATGCTGTATCGAATGACTTCGGAGCAGGCAGACCAGTCGCACAATATAAAATTATGAAAAGAAGAGCTTTAGCATAATTTTACCAAAATAGTTGACTAACAGATAAAACCCTGCTATAGTATTAGTATATTAACTAAGAAAGGCAGGGTTTTATTATGACTATGCACCTAGTAGGACCGTATCTAACTACTACTAACTACAAGAAGCGTAAGCAGAAAAAACTTACTAACAATCAAAAAGTTAAATTAGAAGCAGAATGGAGAGCATACAACAAGCGTATGCGTAAAGCAAACTGCCATTCGGCACAGTTCGAGACGTTCGAACTGTATCTTTCGTATCTTCGCGGCGAACATAAACCTAAAAAGACTAATCAAGAGTTTAAACCTTACAAACCTGATTACAGTCATGTACGCGAAACCCCATATATTCCTAGTTTAAGTGATGGTATAGCAGGTGTGGCTCCTAAGAAAGAACCTACTAAATATACTGGGGACTATATCACAGGCATCGCAACTATGCACAAAAGCAATCTGGTGCCAATTACTAATAGACAGCAGGCGATTGAAGTATCGCAGATGCGTCGAAACTAATCAAAAAGGGAATCAAATGAAAAAATTTATTTTGGCATTCATGCTTGTACTTTCACTCTCTCCAGCACAAGCATCAACCGGTATGAGTGTGTTGTTTACACCCGAGGACAAGCCTGAGGCTTGGTGTTTAGCACAAAACATTTATTTTGAAAGCAGGGGCAGTTCTTATGCAGATCAAGTAGCCGTTGCGGACGTTGTTCTTAATCGTGTAGAAGATACTCGCTATCCAAATACGGTTTGTAAAGTAGTACACCAAGGCAAGTATATGAGAAGTTGGAAAGATCAAAATGTACTTGTACCTGTTCGCAACCAATGTCAATTCAGTTGGTGGTGTGATGGCAGAAGCGATTATCCAAGAAATAAAGACGCATGGGTACGAGCTCAAACGATTGCTTATGCTATGATCTATCACGGTCAATACAGAGGTTTAACAGAAGGTGCAACTCACTATCATGCAGATTATGTTAAACCTAATTGGATTGATGATATGCAGTTGGTAGGAACTATTGGAGAACACATTTTTTATCGTTGGGCAAGGTAGTTTGCCAAAAACAATTGACTATTAATCTAAAATATGTATAATGTAACTATTAACGTCTTATGGAGGCAAATATGAAAGGCACATTTAAATTGTTAACCGCAGGAGCATTGTTACTCACTTTGGGTGCATGTTCTACTATGGAAACAATTGAAGTACGAGAAACCAAAGCAAATCCAAAATGGTATAACGACTGTGAGCAAATTGGCTCAGAAGGTTTCTTATTTTGGAAAACAGACTATGCTTATGCGTGTGGCATGGGCGAAAGTATGTATGAGCAAGCAAGTGAAGCACAGGCTTATGCATTTGCAGTCAAAGGTTTCGCAGAACGTATTAACGGTACTGTAAACAGTAGTACAACTGTAGACATTAATGGTAATGCAAGATACGACAGAACTATTGTTGAACACAGTGTGAAGGATACTGTTATTCGAGAGCACCTTGAAGTTAAACGTATGTCATATGAATTGTCATCAACTGGCCGAGTACACACTTATGTACGAATTAAAATGCCACTTGATGTGTTTGATCGTTTGATTCAGGAGGCAAAGAATGCCGAAGTTAATACTACTCAGCTTTCTAGCAATTAGTCTTATAGGATGTAGTTCGACACCTGAACCTGCTTATAAACCAATAGCAAGACAGGACTGTCGAATTACAACTATGTCTACTGTAGACAATGACTTACTTGTAGCAAGTCTTACAAGGTCTGATTGCACACATTACGAGCTTTCTAAACAAGCACAAGACCTACTTGCTCGACAGTGCGATGTTAAATATAGAACTGTCATTCATCAAAATAAATCAGGTGAGGAAATGATTTTCAACTGTAGTGATGCCAATGGCGGCTTTAAAACGGGCTCTTATATAAAACTATACTAAAAGTCCTTATATAAGTCTCGATAAATATACTACAGGAATAGAATATGGCATTAGGTATATTAGTATTATTAACCGCCTTAAGTATATCGGCGGTAGCAATTTATTACTCTGTAGCAGGACTCGTAGCAATTTTTGCCGCGGCAGCACTGCCTATTATGGTTATGGGCGGTGTACTAGAAGTTGGCAAACTTGTAACAGCAGTCTGGCTACATCGTTATTGGAAACAAGCAACATGGTGGCTTAGAACTTATCTAGCAACAGCCGTGATTGTTCTCATGTTTATTACAAGCATGGGTATTTTTGGTTTCCTATCAAAAGCACACATTGAACAAACTAGTGCAGGACAAGAAAGTGTTGCACAAGTAGAACGTTTGACAGCAGAAATCAATAGACAAAATGATATTATCAAACGTGCAGAAGAACAAATAACAAAGTTAGAAACAAGTGGCACAGGCAATGATGCCAATATTCAATCACAAATTGACAAAGAGCAAGAACGTATTGACAATGCCTATGCTCGAATACAACCTGCTATTGATGAACAGCAAGCAATAATTGACAGTCAAGGAAAACTATACAAAGATGAACTTGCTAGGATTGATGCAGATATAGCAACACTGCAAGGTTATATTGACAACGGAGAAACTAAAAAAGCACAACAAATGATTGGTGCAAGTGCTGATGGTATCTTTGGTAAAAATACTGCGGAAAAGATTGGCGAATGGCAAGCAGTTAAACAAACAGAACGTGCAGATCTAATAACTAAAATTGAACAAGCAAGTAATAATCCACAAGCTCGTAGAGCCGCAGATGAAATTCGTCGTCTACGCACAACAGCAGAAACACAAATTGCAGAGTCTAACAGACTTATCAATAGACTGCGTGAACAGTTAGGTAATACTGACAAAGCCGCTGATATTGATGCAGAAGTAGACGAACAAACTTTAAGAATTAAAAATGCTAATGCAGAAATTGATAAACTTACAGAAGAAAAGTATGCACTAGAGGGCGAGTATCGCAAACTAGAAGCAGAAGTAGGTCCTATCAAATATATTGCTGAATTTATCTACGGAGATCAAGCAGATACAAATATGCTTGAAGAAGCAGTTCGTTGGGTCATTATTGTAATTATATTTGTATTTGACCCACTAGCAGTTCTATTGCTAATAGCAAGCCAATATACCTTTGCGTTCCATCGCAAAGATGACAGCGGTGACCGTCTTCGGCTCGAGAGAGACGAATACGAAAGAGCAAGAGCACAACGTATAGTTGACAATCCTGGATTTACAGTTGGCGATCCTGAGCCTTCAAGCAATGATGATTCATTTGAAGAGCCTTCTGAGCCGATCAAAGAAGATGTGCAAGAACCTGAACAACAAGAAGAGTCAGTAACACCACAAGAAGAAATTGTACAATCATACGCAGAGCTAGAACCACAACCTGAACCACAACCTGAACCAGAGCCTGAGCCTGAGCCTGAACCAGTAGTAGAAGCCCCAAAAGAAAGCAAACCTGAAGTAGTAATACCGGATACTAAAAATAAGATTTTTTATCCGGACGAGTTAGACGATACCACAACGTATGTGACCAAAGATGAGTTTGGCAATCAAGTTCGTAAGTATAAACAAAACGAAGAACAAGATGAAAACTCAATATGGAACCGCATACAGCGTGATAAAGAATAACTATTATTATGAAAGTCAATCTTATTACCCCACCAGATAAGTTACTCAATCGTAATCCTAGCTATCTATTAGTAGCACCATCAGATCGCATCAAACAAGACTTCAATGACGTTGTAAAGGGTATGGATCAAGATATCAACCTTTACTATTGGGAAGAAAACGAACTTGATGTACAATGGTTAGTTGATGTTGCTAATATAGTAGATACTATAATATTAGATGCTGATAATGTTGTCCAAAATGAGTGGATTATTGGATATCTTTTAGGGTTTAACAAAACTTATTACTTGACAACAAACGAGAAAAGAGTATATAATAACATTTGTATGAATAGGATATATGACTTATCTTTTATAAACAAACATTCAGGAGGAACTGTTGAGACGGAATAACTATAACAGAGGCGAACCACAATTTAAAGGCCTCTCAGTTGACGTATATAATAATGACGTTAACAAAGCACTGCGTAAATTGAAAAAGAAACTACAGGATGATGGACTTTTTCAAGAATTAAGAGAACGTGAATTTTATACAAAGCCTAGCGAAAAACGTGCTAAGGCAAAAGCGGCAGGCAGAGCTCGTTGGCTTAAAAAAGTAAACAAAATGAAAGCTGACGGAATTATTCCTGATGACAACAACTACCGTAAGCGTTTGAGGTAACAACATGCGTCTTGAAGAAGACATCAAACTAGACTACAAAGATGTGCTTATTCGTCCAAAGCGTAGCACACTAGGTAGCCGCAAAGAAGTAGATCTTGAAAGAGGATATACTTGGCGTAATTGGCAACCCGAAGTTATGAGTATGGAACAAATACGTCCAGAAACTAGACACTGGCGTGGTGTTCCTATTATGGCTGCTAACATGGATGGCGTTGGCACATTTGAAATGGCAGACGCACTAGCTAAACAAGGAATGTTTACCTGTTTGGTTAAGACATATAGTGTACAGCAGTTAGTAAGTTTTTTTGATACAGACGATTACAACCGTACTAACTATGTTGCTATGAGCATTGGCATTACTGATCGAGACCATATGAAGTTTCGTGAAGTGTATGAACAAGCAGATGGTAATTTAAAGTATGTTTGTATTGATGTAGCAAATGGATACAGTAACAGATTTAGAGACTTTGTTGCTGAATTTAGAAGACTTTATCCGCATATAGTCATCATAGCGGGTAACGTTGTAACCGGAGAGATGACAGAGGAGTTAATACTCAGTGGAGCAGATATTGTTAAAGTGGGCATCGGTCCTGGGAGCGTTTGCACAACTCGTATTCAAACTGGCGTTGGTTATCCTCAGCTTAGTGCTGTTATTGAGTGTGCTGATGCTGCTCACGGTCTCGGTGGACATATCATTGCTGATGGAGGATGTACTACACCAGGTGATGTGGCTAAGGCATTCGCTGGAGGAGCCGA
>Ga0181581_10000748_pt1 | contig 24591 bp, 18 predicted proteins | sample 071ome_22_FD_132433 | JGI IMG/M metagenome (GOLD analysis project Ga0181581, IMG submission 132433) | Coastal salt marsh microbial communities from the Groves Creek Marsh, Skidaway Island, Georgia - 071404AT metaG (megahit assembly) | ecosystem: Environmental > Aquatic > Marine > Intertidal... | reverse complement strand
AGGTCATCACCTTTCGGCGTGGCCATGGTGCGAATGTCGGCGAGCGAGGAACCCGCGTGGGGCTCGGATAAACACATGGTGCCAAGCCAGCGGCCCTCGATCATCGGCGCCCAGGCATTTGCCGTGCTCGCCAGGCTTTTACGATTGTCTTCATTCAGACGTTTTTTGGCCCTGGCACCGGGTGCGACAGTGGAACCGTAGACAAAACCAGCGTCTTCGCTGGTCAGCATGCGCTCAAAGGCCTCTCGACTATTGGCTATCTGTGCCTGTGCGCGTTCCGAGAAATCCACTTTTGCTTTCTCAAAGCCCACTTTAACCGCCATGTCCAGATTGATGTCGGCGAGTGTATCGAGAGTTATGTTCATAGCTTCTTTGCCTCGACGGTATTTGAATTTGTCGCCGGGGACTATATCGCTTGATATCAAACTATTTTCAATCTAAAGGCTTTGTATTATAGGAATTCGGATGAAAATGGCTGTGGCTTGTGACTGATTTCTGAAATCCTAGAAATAGCGGCAATTGCGCTATTTTACCGGGCCATAACGGCGCTAGGATTTATGCCTGATGTATTAAGAATTCTACTTCTCGTAACAGGTACGACCAAAAGTAGGGATAGGTGATGAGTATTCTCGATGGAAAGGCGATAGCACAGGAGCTGCGCACTGAAGTTGCGCGAGAAGTGTCGAGGCTGAAAACGGAGCACGATCTTGAGGTGGGACTTGCTGTAGTCCTCGTGGGTGAAGATCCCGCCAGCGAGATTTACGTGCGCAACAAGAATCGGCAATCGCTAGAGGCGGGCATTGCCAGCTTCGAACATAAGATGAGCAGTGACACTCGCCAGGCGGATCTACTGGCAAAGATCGAGGCACTGAACTCGGACTCCGATGTGCACGGTATTCTCGTGCAGTTACCCCTTCCGGATCATCTGGATGAAACCGAGGTACTGAAGGCGATTCGGCCTGAAAAAGACGTGGACGGTTTTCACCCCGTGAACGTGGGTTTGTTAACCGCCGGATCTGATGAAGGCCTTGTACCTTGTACGCCCTTTGGTTGTGTTGCCCTGATCAAGAAAGCACTGGGTGACGATCTCTCTGGCAAGAATGCGGTAATTATTGGTCGCTCCAACATCGTTGGCAAACCCATGGCCAGCCTGCTGTTGAAGGAAAGTTGTACCGTCACCATCGCCCACTCAAGAACCGTCAACCTGCCTGACTTGTGCAGAACCGCCGATATTCTTGTCGCGGCAGTAGGCAGGGCCGAGATGGTCAAGGGAGACTGGATAAAGCCCGGGGCCACGCTCATTGATGTGGGTATCAACCGCATCGATAAACCCGAGGGTGGGAGTAAGTTACTGGGCGACGTTGATTTTGCTGAAGCCGCTGTAAAGGCTGGCGCAATTACGCCGGTACCGGGCGGGGTGGGACCGATGACAATTGCTTGTTTGTTGCGCAACGCAGTGGTTGCGGCCTGTCATCAAAACCAGGTAGATACCGGCCTTTAACAGGTTTGGGTCGAGCCATGCCGGCTCGCAAGACCGACTGAACCCCCCGGTGGCTTACCAGACCTTTTCTTCGAAAATCCAAGATATGCATCCCGATTTCCAAAGATTAAGACCTGCATGCTTTCTACACTGCTGATGTAACATTGGAAAATCCATGGTAAGTGGGAACACAGGTATGGCGCAGCGGTATTCATTGCTCTCTCTGCTCAGGAACGGGTTGACCAGTAACAGGAACTGGCAGCCCACCTGGCGCAGCGTTGAGCCAAAAAATACCTACGATGTGGTCATTGTGGGTGGTGGTGGCCATGGACTCGCCACGGCTTACTACCTGGCCAGAAACCATGGCATAACCAATGTCGCTATCGTTGAAAAAGGCTGGATTGGCGGCGGTAATACCGGCAGAAACACCACAGCCATTCGCTCCAATTACTTCTACCGCGAAGCGACCGACTTTTTTGAACGCTCCCTGCAACTTTATGAAGGGCTGGGTAAGGAATTGAACTACAACATCATGCTGTCGCAGATTGGCGTGATGACCCTGGCACACAGTGAACACGAGATGGAGGGAATCCGGCGCTGGGCCAATGCCATCCAGATCAATGGCGTGGATTCAGAGTTTCTCGATATCGACCAGATCAGGGCAGAGCTTCCCATACTGAATACCTCTGACAACGCGCGATACCCGGTGGTGGGAGGGTTCGTGCAGCGCCGTGGTGGTGTGGCCAGGCACGATGCCATCGCCTGGGGCTATGCCAGAAGAGCCGACGAACTAGGCGTGGATGTTATTGAACAATGCGAGGTAACCGGGCTACTCCAGGCGGGAGGGCGTGTTGCCGGTGTCGAAACCTCCAAAGGCACCATCAATGCCGGCCAAGTGGTACTGGCGGTAGCGGGACATTCCAGTCACCTTGCCGCCATGGCCGATATCAAATTGCCGATTACCAGCATGGCACTTCAGGCCATGGTCTCAGAGCCACTGAAACCCTTTCTCAATACCATGGCTATTTCTTCGGTCTGCCATGCTTATGTAAGCCAGTCCGACCGGGGTGAATTGGTGATTGGCGGTAGCGCCGATGTGTACAACTCCTACGCCCAGCGCGGGGGCATTTCCGTGGTTGAAGAAAACTTACGTGCCCTGGTGGAGCTCTATCCCTGCCTGAGTCGTTTAAAGCTGATGCGACAGTGGGCGGGTATTGTCGATATCACGCCCGATACCTGTCCCATTATTGGTGTCACGCCTATGCAGGGGCTCTACATCAATGGCGGTTGGGGTACCGGCGGTTTCAAGGCAATACCAGCCGGTGGTGAAACCACGGCCTACACCGTGGCACATGACAGCCCACATCCACTAGTGGAGGCATTCGCACTTGATCGCTTTCGCAGTGGGGAACTGGTCAACGAAGCCGCCGCTTCCGGCGTAGCTCACTAGGGGAGGTCAGAGGTCGATGCAACAGATTGATTGCCCTTGGTGTGGGAAGCGTAATGAAGAGGAGTTCACCTGTGGTGGGGAACTGATCTCACGTCCACAGGTGCCTGAATCCGCCAGTGATCAGGAGTGGACTGACTATCTTTACTTTAGGAACAACCTGAAAGGGATACACACAGAGGTCTGGCGTCATACCGCAGGCTGCCGCATGTGGTTCATGTTGGAGCGAGATACCGTCAATCACGCTATATCCGCCGTCCACAAGCTGCAGCCGTGTGAGATATCTGGTGTGGGAGGCGAGGCGAATGAATAATCGACTATTCCGCCTGCCTCAAGGTGGAGAGATAAATCGGGAAAAGCCCATCCGCTTTAGTTTCAATGGCAAACGCTATAGCGGCTTTGAGGGCGATACGCTCGCCTCTGCCCTTCTGGCCAACGGCGTCAAGATACTGGGGCGTAGTTTTAAATATCACCGGCCCCGCGGCCTGTTCAGTGCAGGTATCGAAGAATGCAATGCGATTGTCCAACTGGATCGATCTCCTGATACCGAACCCAATGTTCGCGCCACAATGCTACCGATCAGTGAAGGCTTGCAAGCGTTCAGCCAGAGTTGCTGGCCGAGTGTCAATTGGGATGTCTTTTCAGTGCTTGGATGGTTCTCTCGCTTTCTCCCACCCGGCTTTTACTACAAGACTTTCAAGTGGCCTTCGTGGAAGATTTACGAGCCATTGATACGCCACACTGCCGGGATGGGCGTAGCACCTACTACAAGCGATAAGCAGAGCTACACCAAGCGATTCGCCCATTGTGATGTGCTGGTTGTTGGTGGTGGTGTAGCTGGCTTCTCGGCTGCTCTGGCCGCCGCTCGAGGTGGCGCGCGTGTCATGCTCGTTGAGGAACATGAATGCTTTGGCGGCGCCTTGCTGAGAGATCGCGAGATAATCGATAGTGCCCCTGCCGCAGAATGGCTGGAGTCAGCCGTGAGGGAGCTACAGGGCTACGGCAATGTCCAGATGGTAAGTCGCTGTACTGCCACGGGCTTTTACGATCATAACCTCCTAGTGATGGTCGAGCACTTGCCTAGGGGCCGTGACTTGGCGGGCAAAGACACCAATCCAGTTCAAAGGCTGTGGAAGGTACGGGCGAAGCAAGTTGTTCTCGCTACTGGCGCGATTGAGCGGCCATTGGTATTCCCCAATAACGACCGTCCCGGTGTGATGCTTGCTGCAGGGGTAAGGACTTATATCAAACGGTATGCCACGGCACCGGGCGCAAAGCTTACTATTTACACTAATAACTCGGATGCGTACCGAACGGCGCTGGAAGCTCACACTGCAGGTATTGAAGTGGCGGCGATCATTGATGCCAGAAACAACCCCGCTGGCACATGGGTCGAAAAGACCGAAGAACTGGGTATCAAGATACTGGCGGGCTCGCGAGTATCTAATACCAAGGGCTACAGCGGATTGAGATCGGTGCTGGTTGAGTGCCCGGCAGATGGTACTGGCAAAACATGGATTGACTGCGATGTGCTCGCCATGTCGGGTGGTTGGACGCCTTCCGTACACTTGTATTCTCAAAATGGCGGCAAGCTGCACTACAGTGAAGAAAGTGCATGTTTTTTGCCGGAGCAAGCCGAAAATGTCCACTGTGTTGGATCTCTCAATGGCCGGTGGACGCTGGCTGAATGTCTTCAGGACGGTAATAAAGCCGGTATTCTTGCAGCCCGTCGTGCCGGATTCGAGCCAACGTACTCTCTACCGGCGGCTGGCGCAGAGCCGATAGAGGTTGGGTCATTGATGCCGGTCGAACCAAGGCTGGACGAGTTTCCGGGCAAGCAGTGGGTTGATCATCTTTACGACGTTACCGTTGCCGATGTAAACACCGCAGCGCGAGAAGAGTTTCTGTCAATCGAGCATTTCAAACGATATACCACGACTGGGATGGCTGTTGACCAGGGTAAGACCAGCAACGTAAATGCCCTCTCATTACTCGCCCAGATTACGGGTAGAAACATTCCCGAAGTGGGCACCACGAAATTCCGCCCACCCTATACGCCGGTTACTTTCGGCACCCTCGCGGGGTATGAGGTGGGTGAGCTCTATCTGCCGCGAAGAGAGATGCCCTGCCATCACTGGCACGAAAGCAACGGAGCGCACTTCGATGACGTGGGAACCTGGCAGCGTCCAGCGTGTTATCCCATGGCCGGTGAAAGTCACGCCGACGCCATTACCCGTGAGATTCTGGCGGTCAGGAATGCAGTCGGCATATTTGAGGGATCTCCCTTGGGCAAAATAGAGGTCAGGGGTTCAGATGCTGCTGAGTTTCTACACCGAATCTACATGAACAATGTCCACTCTCTGGAGCTGGGTAAGATTCGATACGCGTTGATGTTGAATGACGCGGGCGTGGTTATGGATGACGGTGTTTTCTGCAAACTGGCCGAGAATCACTTCCTGCTATACCCGACCAGTGCAGCGGCAGACAGGGTAGGCCTGTGGCTGGAAGAGTGGTCGCAAACAGCCTGGCCGGATCTGGATGTGGTGATTTCGATTGTCTCGGAGCAATGGGCAACCTGCACAGTTTCCGGCCCCAAGGCCCGGGTGCTGATGCAGTCCCTTGATAGTGATATCAACTTCGCTGGCGAGGCCTTTCCTCATATGTCCTATCGCACCGGAACGCTGTTCGGCGTTCCGAGCCGTATCTCACGGGTCAGTTTTACCGGCGAGGTGTCCTATGAAATCAATGTGCCCGCGTCCTATGGCGAGGGACTTTGGGATGTGCTCGTGGAGGAAGGAAAACCTTTTGATATCACGCCCTACGGTGGTGAGGCGCTGCTCACGCTGCGCTTGGAGAAGGGCTATCTTCATGTGGGCAGTGACACCGATGGTACCACTATCCCGGACGATATCGGCTGGGGTGGGGTGGCGATGAAAAAGGAATCCGACTACGTGGGCAAGCGATCCCTGTCCCTGCCTGTAAACATACGGGAGGGGCGCTTTCAACTGGTCGGCTACGAACTGCTGGATGGCAAGGGAACGGAATTTATCGAGGTCGGCGCCCACGTGGTGAAATCGAGTGTAGGGGAAAGGCGCCTTGCATCTATTGGTTACGTGACCTCCGCCTGCTTCAGTCCGACCCTCAACAAGCCGGTGGCTATCGGCCGGATGGAGAATGGCCGGGCCCGTAAAGGCGAGGTGGTTGAAGTTTACTCCAATGGCAAAACATCCCGCGCGAAAGTGGTCGAGCCGATTTTCTACGACCCACAGGGGGACCGCGTAAATGGATGAGCTGCCCAGGCGTTCGCCGCTCTATAGTTATGGGAACCAGGTGGATAGTGCGCGGATCGAGGGCAATGGCGTACTGCTTCTTGAGAAGCCCTTCACTGGCCTTGTCAGGGTGCAGCTCAGTCATGTGGCAGCCCCGGAAGCCGAGGAACAGCTTGCGGGAGTAATTGGATGCGAGCTGCCTCAAGGACCCGAGAGTGTGTCAATTGGCGAGGTTACAGTGATCTGGCAATCCCTGCGGGACTGGTTGATTGTCACTCACCCTGGCGATGAAGACGCGCTGTCCTATCGTCTCGAAGAGTCCGGCGCCGTTGTCAACGTGGTGACGGATGCCAAGGTTGACCTCCGGCTCGAAGGTCGGCACGCAAGGGACCTGCTTGCTGTGGGCTGCGGCATCGATTTGCACCCCTCGGCTTTCCAGAATGGAAGTGTCGTGAGTACCTTGATTGGCAAAGTACGTGTCTTACTGCGAAAAACAGAAACGAGAAATCAGTTTCAAATATTAGTGGATCGCTCATACGCTGCGTTCCTGTGGGATTGGATGTCGAAAGTGTCACAGGAATTTTGACCAAAAGATGTAAAGGAAGAGATTGAATGACCTTAGAAACCCAGTCCTATGTCCTCACCGCTATCACCAGGGATATACCCGGAGTGATCGCCAACGTAGCCGGACTGCTGCTCGACATTAACGCCACAGTCACCGAGGCCGCGCAATTTGGTGAAGATGGTTCAGACCGATTCTACCTGCGTATGGCTTTTGATGTTGATGCGGAGAGTTATCTGGAATCTGAATTCGAAGAAGGTCTCACATTGTTGAAGCCCCACTTCGATATCGAATGGTCGATTCACAAGGCGCACGAGAAGCCAAGAATTGTTCTGGCGGTATCAAAGTTCGGACATTGCCTTAACGATCTACTCTATCGCTGGGAGGCCGGAACACTTTCGGCCGATATTGTGGCGGTTGTGTCCAATCACGATGATATGAGACGCAAAACGGAGTCCTACGGCCTGCCTTACTACCATCTTCCTGTGACCCCTGAGACCAAACCTGAGCAGGAACAGAAAATCCTCGATGTAATGGATGAGCACCGGGCGGACCTGTTGGTACTGGCCCGATATATGCGGATCCTCTCGGAAGACCTTTGCAGTGCACTGCAAGGACGAGCCATAAATATTCACCACTCTTTTCTACCCAGTTTCAAGGGCGCGAAACCCTATCACCAGGCTTTTGAGCGCGGCGTAAAAATTATTGGCGCCACAGCCCATTACGTTACCTCAGATCTGGACGAAGGCCCGATCATCGAGCAGGACGTACAACGCGTGGAACACTTTCACAGGGCAGAAGAACTGGTACGTCGGGGAAGCGATGTTGAGTGCCATGTATTGGCACGGGCTGTGAATTGGCATTGCGAAAATCGGGTCATGTTGAATGGCCACAAGACCGTCATATTTAAGTAGGCATTAAAATGGAAGCCCTCAGCTGGTGGGCGACAGGCAATAGATTGCGGAGTACGAGACCATGAAATCACATTATCAGGCGGTTGTTATCGGCGGAGGCATTGTAGGTGCGTCTGTCCTTTATCACCTGACCAAGTTTGGTTGGAAAGACGTAGCGATGTTGGAACGGAAGCAGCTTACTGCCGGGTCTACCTGGCATGCGGCAGCGGGGTTCCACTCTCTCAATGGCGACGTCAATATGGCGCGCCTGCAGTCCTACACAATTAATCTGTACAAGGAAGTACAGGAAATCAGTGGGCAGGATGTGGGTCTGCATGTGACTGGAGGTTTGCTGGTAGCTTCTTCAGATGATCGATGGACCTTTGTCAAATCAGTGAATGCGATGAACAAAACAATGGGCATTGATTCCGAACTGATTACGCCTGAGGAAGTCGCCACCAAGACCCCCCTTATCGATACGACCACCTTGCGCGGAGGTCTTTGGGATCCCCATGAAGGCCACCTGGATCCATACGGTGCGACATACGCATTCGTAAAAAGTGCGCGCATGGCGGGCGCGGATCTACATGTGCAGACCATGGTCGAAGAGCTTGTCCAGAAACCCGATGGCAGCTGGCAGATTGTGACCAACAAGAGCACGATCCATGCCGATCACGTCATCAATGCAGCGGGCCTGTGGGCCCGTGAAGTTGGGCATATGGCCGGTGTAGACCTGCCGTTAATGCCCTTCGAACACCACTACATCATCACGGAAAACATCCCTGAGCTGGAGAATTTTGGTCAGGAAGCGTGCACCATTGCCGACACGGATGGAGAGATTTATGTGCGCCAGGAGCAGATGGGCGCCTTGTTCGGTGTGTATGAAAAGGGCGCACTGCCGTGGGCCGTGAACGGCACCTCCTGGGACTACGGTGAAACGGATCTTCTTCCGTCTCGGCTCGACGATCTCACGGACACGCTGATGAAAGGTTTTGAGCGATTTCCATCCATCGCCAAGGCCGGCATCAAGCGTATTGTAAATGGTCCTTTTACCTTCACCCCTGACGGGAATCCATTGGTTGGCCCGGTTCCGGGTGTTCGTAATTACTGGTCCGCCTGTGGGGTTATGGCAGGCTTCAGCCAGTGCGGCGGCATCGGTTTGACACTGGCGCAGTGGATGATCGAGGGTGAACCCGAAGGTGATGTATTCGGGATGGACGTGGCGCGCTATGGTAAATACGCCACCCAATCTTATGTGAAGGATACAGGCAAACAATTTTACGAAACGCGCATGAATGTCCCGTTCCCCAACGAGGTGTACCCGGCGGGAAGGCCCAATAAGACCACACCGATCTACGACCTTCAAAAGCAACAGAATGCCGTGTTCGGGGCCATGTTCGGACTGGAGGTGCCCCTGTGGTTTGCCAGGGAAGGAGAGGTGGCTGAAGACATTCCCACTTTCCAGCGGGGAAATAATTCCTTCGAGTCTGTGCGCAGGGAAGCATGCAATGCCCGGAAAAATGTCGGTCTCCTCGATACATCGAGTTTTTCCAAGTACGAGATCACCGGGCCGGGCGCGGAAGATTGGTTGAACACCCTGCTGGCGACTCGAATTCCCGGCGTGGGGCGGGCCTGCCTGGCCGTGATGTTGTCCCACAAAGGGCAGGTGCTGGGCGATCTCACACTGGTACGCTTTGCCCAGGACAGATTTTGGCTCACAGGTTCCGGCGCCTTGCAGGAATGGCATATGCGTTGGTTTAACGACAATCTGCCAGACCAGGGTGTCAGCCTGGAGAATGTAACCGACCACTACGGTGGCCTGGCCCTGGTTGGCCCGCGCTCACGTGAAGTGTTGCAGCAACTTACACATGCAGACCTTTCCAACGAGGCGTTCCCCTTCCTGGCTGTGGGCGAGATGAATGTGGGCTTTGCGCCGACGCGGGTTGTGCGCATTTCGGTGACCGGCGAGTTGGGTTACGAGGTCTACATGCCGGTGTCCCAGATGCGTGCGGTTTACGAAAGCATGGTTGCGGCCGGAGAACCGGCCAGTATGACCCCCCTGGGGGTGCGGGCCCTGTTGAGTATGCGGCTGGAGAAGGGGTTTGGTATCTGGGGCCGTGAATTCAGCCCGGATTACAGTCCAAATATGAACAGTATGGGTGGCCTGATTCGCTATGAAAAAGGTGAATTCAATGGCCGCGAGGCGATTATTGCTGGTAAAGATGCTGTGCCCGATCAAAAACTGGTGGTAATGGAAATTTCTGCTGACAATGCGGATGCGCTGGGCTATGAACCCGTGCTGTTGAACGGCGAGAAAGTGGGCTACGTCACCTCGGGGGGCTACGGATTTACGCTAGAGAAAAGTCTGGCCATGGCCTATATCGATGTGGCATCTATTGACGCAGAAGCCCAATTTGAAGTTCCTGTGCTGGGTGATCCTTGTGCCGCCAGGGTTCTACCTGAGGCACCGTATGACCCCCAGGGACTGAAAATGAGGGCCTGATCGGGTTTTGAGTTTAAATCAATAAAAATCAATGATTTAGACTGACACTTCCCTGCTTTTAGTGATTAGATATCCTCTAGCCTGTGCTAGGATGGGACCCTTCTGTTGTCGCGCCAGCTTGCAAGCTGCTATGAGGAGGTTGGAGTCCATGATCCAGGTCTGCACCCGATATTCGCCGAGAAGCTTCCATGGCTGAAGGCAGCAAAAAACCACCAAAGAGTTTCCGGGAGGACAAGGGCCTGTTCCGTTCACTGCTTGCTGGTGGAAACTCCCTCAGGGAGTCATTTGAGTCGCTGAAGAAATCACAGAATGTCGCTCGCCTGGTGGAGCACCCGGAGCGCAAACTGCTGGGCGCTGTTGTCGACCTGGACCCCCAGGAGGGACAGGGCCATTGGAGTTTTTTTCAAATAAACCCGGACATTTTTGTCGTGGTGGCGGATTTTACCTATATCGATCCGCGGCTGGAGACCGTGGCAGGTGAAGGCTTGCTGGAACTCCATATCAAGCTCAGTGGCCACCTGAATTTTTCCGCCAAGCGCAATGAGTTGGTTGAAGTCGACGGACCGTCCCTGCTGGTGCTGAACCAGCCAGAGGGCGTGGAACTCGACGAGTGGACAGATTCGAACCGGGAGGAGAAGTCTGTAACCATCTATTGCCGGGCCTCGTATTTGCGCGAGAACCTCATAGGCAGTGCCACGGAAATTCCGGAAGCACTGGAGAGGTTTATTGGTGGTGATCGCGCGACGATCAATTACTGCCAGTTTCCCATAACACCGGATGTGCTGCAGGCGGCCTCTGACTTGGGGAGTGCAGATGATCGGTTCGAAGGCCATTACTGGCTGATGTACGTGGAAGCGAAAACCCTGGAGTTATTGACCATTATCCTGACGGCTTTCGACAAGCTGACCGATACTGCGGATGTGTCCTACAGCCAGTACGAGCTGGATTTATTTGACCAGGCGAAAGCTATTGTGGAATCCGAATTTGATCCTGTGCCGACCATCCGCCAGATGGCCCGTCGGCTGGGACTTAATGAAACCAAGCTTAAGAGTGGTTTCAAGGCCTTGTTTGGCATGACAATTTTTGAATATCGCCACAAGATCAGGATGCATATGGCCAAGGACCTGCTTGACGATAATGAAATCCAGGTGAGTCTGGTGGCTGAAAGGGTGGGGTATCAGCACCAGACCACCTTTACCACGGCGTTCAAGACCTATTTCGGCATTAATCCCAAGGATTATCGCAAGCTGAAAAAGGTCGATACATAGGATTTGCGAACATAAATACTAAAAAATGCGCCCAAATTAAAAGGTAGCTCATAAGGCCCTTTGCTAGGCTGATATCCACGTTGTTCAGAGCCGTAGATATAAGCTAATACAAAGGGGTTCACCATGAGTATCTTGACCAAAATCAGTACCCGTCGTCTCAACAAATTCACCAGTCTGCTGCCACTGGCTGCAGCTCTCAGCCCGGCTATGGCACAGGCGGCCGTGCTGGAAGAGGTTATGGTCACCTCCCAGAAGCGGGAACAGAACCTCCAGGATGTCGGTATTTCTGTCAGTGCATTCAGTAATGCCATGCTCCGCGATCTGGGCATGCAAAACACCACCGACCTGGAGGCGCAGACGCCTAACCTGATGATCGGTGAGTACGGTGGTGCTGGGGCAACGACCACGGTGAACATCCGTGGGGTTGCACAGTTGGACTTTGCCGACTACCAGGAGTCTCCAAACGCGGTTTACGTCGATGGCGCCTATGTCAGTTTTATCGGCGGGGTCAATATGTCTATGTACGACCTGCAACGTGTTGAAGTGCTCAGGGGTCCGCAGGGCACCCTGTTTGGCCGCAACGCAACAGGTGGACTGCTTCACCTGATCTCCAATCGCCCCACAGATGAGTTCGAAGCGTATGTAGATTTAACTGTTGGCGATTACGACCGGATAGCGACCGAGGGTGCTATCAGTGGCCCCCTTTCTGACAGCGTACGCGGCAGGGTATCTTTTGCCACCAACCAGCATGATGGTTGGATGGAAAATCAGGCGGGAGACGATATTGTTGAAGATGATACTTTCAACCTGCGCGCCCAATTGGAGTTTGACCTTGGCGATGCCACAACCTTGTTGTTGAGTGGTCGTTACAGTGACACCGATGATGTCAACGCAGGTGTTTATCATCAGGTGGGTTCGGCTCCCAATCCGGCAAATGATTTTCTGTCTGAGAAAATCAATAACTCCAACCGCTATTTGCTGGATGGTTTCTGTACACAGTTCAACGGTGTTCCTACCATGACGCCGCCCGGTGGATCGGACTGTTACGGGAACGTGGAACAGCGGGATGTCTATGATGTTTCACCCGATGTGGTGGGCTTTTTTGATCGTGAATTCTACGGGGCAAGTGCCACTCTTACATGGAATGTCAGTGATTCGGTTGTGCTGATCTCGCTTACCGACTACCAGTCCATTGAAAAGGATTACCTGGAAGACAATGACAGTACTTTGCTTCCGATCACGGTTTTCTCCCAGACTCAGGACGCCGACCAGTTTTCACAGGAGCTGCGCCTGAATGGCACTTCGGATGATATAGAGTGGATTCTCGGGGCTTACTATCTGAAGATTGACAGTGAGTCGCGCCAGCGAGTAGATCAAAGTGCCTTTTTCGACATCGATTTCTATAACGATGTAGACCACGAAACAGAATCTTGGGCGATTTTCGGGCAGGCTGAGTTTTTACTCACCGAAAAGCTGTCTCTAATCACCGGCTTACGCTGGACATATGACGAAAAAGATATTGACTCCCTGAACCAGTGCCTGGATACCGATGCTTTCGGGTTTGGCGGGACTTGCGCTGCATTTGGCATTGCATTTGATACCTATATCGAAGGCGGGCGGGATGACGATGACTGGGCAGGAAAGATTCAGCTGGATTACCAGGCCAGTGATGATTGGCTCTGGTATGCGGGTGTCACCAGAGGAAACAAAGGCGGCGCACTCAATGCCACCGTAGGTGCTGGAGCGGGCGTAACGCTGGCGGACATGCAGATCGAGCCGGAGGTGCTTACCAATTACGAGGCAGGGTTTAAGTCCACCTTCATGGATGGTCTCGGGCGACTCAATGCAAGTGTTTTCTACTATGACTACGAAGACTACCAGGCCTATAAGTTTGTGGGGGTCGCTGTAAGCCTGTTCAACACTGATGCCACGCTTTTCGGTGGAGAAGTTGAGTTGCAACTCACTCCGGTTGAGGGGCTAGATATCATGCTGGGTCTTGGCTATCTGGATTCTGAGGTGGAGGACGTGGTACTCCCCTCTGGCCGTGTTGATGAACAGGATATGCCTTACGCGCCGGAACTTTCCTTCAACGGAATGGTTCGATACCAATGGGATGCATTTGGTGGTTCCCTGGCTGTTCAGGGCGACTGGAGTTATGTGGATGATCGTTACTACAGTTCGGTTAACCACCCGATTCAGCAAGGAGACAGTTATACAGTGGGCAACGTGCGCCTCAGCTATGAGAGCGGAAACGGGAACTGGTATACAGCGCTGTTTGTCGAAAACGTTACCGACGAGGAGCGCACGGTGTATTCTGCTGACCTTGCCTTTGCAGGGGGCGGTTATGGCATTGAGTCTTATGCACCTCCAAGGTGGTGGGGAGTTACTGCGGGGTATCGCTGGGACTAACATAGTCTTCTTCGAGAAATTTTGGGTGCTTTGCCAGTGGAACTTTCTTAAGGCCACTGGCTTTTTTTTGGAAATTTGGTTTTTAGAGTAGATAAGTTCCTATGCAACACAATAAACCTGATTTCTCCGTTTCGGAATCTAGAAGGAAAATCAATCCTTATCCAGATTTCGGGTCAGCGGTAAAGCCAGACGGTACTCCTGGCGATAATGACCGGATCGAGATTGGTCCTACTGCATTGGCATTCAGCGAGTGGGAAGAACAGGGCTTGCAGGTTCCGGACCTTGCCAGGTTGCGAACATCTGGCAGGTCACTTGCCACTGGTAGATGAAGTGAGAGGACCGCTTGCGGGATTTGTCTATTTTCTCGCTGGAGAGGCGGTGCCTACCGTGGCCGACGCTTTTACCTCGGAAGTCGATGAACTGATGCGTAAATACTGTGGCGATGATTGGCGATTGGCGGTCGACAAAATGGAGATTGTCGGTGTGCGGGCTATGGATAAACTCGGGCTGGATATCATCGGAGGACAACGCCTGCTTGAACAAGCGCGTTCAATAAAAGATGAAAATGAACTAAACGCCATGCGATGTTGCCCGTCAGCTGCTGAGTCTTCTATGCGCAGCATGCAGGATCAGCTACTGCCCGGGATAAGCGAGAATGAGCTATGGGCCACCCAGCACTACGAGAACATCCGGCGCGGCGGGGAATGGATAGAGACTCGTTTGCTGTCCTTCGGTCCACGCACTAATCCCTGGTTTAATGAATGTGGCCCCTGAATTATTCGGGAGGGAGACCTAGTGGCCTTTGATACCGACATGGTGGGCACTTACGGCTACTGTGCCGATGTTTCCCGTATATGGCTATGCGGTGATGTTGAACCAACCGCCCGGCAGAGGGAGTTGTACAAGGTTGCTTACGAGGAAGTACTGTACAACATGAGTCTTATCAAGCCCGGGCTTGATATTCGGGAGCTGTCGGAACTTTCTTTCAAACTCGACGAAAAATACCAGGAGCAGCGCTATGGGGTGATGGCACATGGTGTTGGCTTGTGCGACGAATACCCGGCTATTATGCCTCGAGGAAGTTACGATGATGTCATCGCTGAAAATGATGGGGTATTGAAGTCCGGTATGACGCTCTGTGTAGAGTCCTATATCGGGGAAGTTGGAGGAGGAGAGGGAGTGAAACTGAAGGACCAGGTGGTTGTAACTGAAACTGGTTGCGAGAATATAGTGCGGTACCCTTTCGAGGAGAATTTGCTTTGATAAGAGTGCATTCTGTGCTGGGCAGGCAGCGGGCAGGTTTGCCGCAATCGACTTCTGGTAGGTGGCGCAGTGCCTGAAGAATCGACTTTGGTTGTAACTGTTGTTGCCCTAGTCTTGATGCTGATCGGTCCTGCCATTGGCATATGGACCGCCAGGGCACAAGCTAAACTTGCTTCTGCGCCGGAAAGTGCCTTGCGCTTTGGTACGACTATTACGGGTTTGAGTGCCTCCGCTTCCGGCAACAGCGCTTTTATACTTATAGGTGCAGTGGGGTTGGGTTACCTGATGGGGCTCAGTGCATTGTGGATCCCGCTCGGTTTTTGGATCGGTGATATTATCTTCTGGTATTTCGTTGCCCAGCATCTGGTCCGGCGCGTGCAGGAAACGGGCGTTGAGACCATCAGTGAGCTCATCTCTCACGAGGCTGGAGAGCACGCACTTATGGCCCTTCGCACCGCGGCTGTGGTAGTGATTATCGCCGTGGGTCTGTTCTGTGTTGCGCAATTTCTCGCCGTTGGGAAGATCCTTCTCGAAGTCTTTGACCTTAACGTTGTGACGGCCATGGCACTCGCAGTGTTTGCGGGCCTGATGTCTGTGCTGTTTGGTGGCCTGGGTTCATCCATGCAGGTAAATGTCTACCAGTCCATATTGATGATTTGTGCAGCACTTATACTTCTTGTTGGAACTTTTATGGCCTTGCCTCAAGATTTTTCATCGCTTCAGAATGGCGTAGACACCAATCGCTTACTCGATCCATTTTATGGGCTTTCACCGGCAGGTTTTGTCCTGTTTATCATTTCGTTTATCTTACAGGGTTTGCTGTTTGCCATGTGCAGCCCCCACGTCTTATCCCGGATAACCAAGGGCGATGTTGATGCCATACCCCGAATTCGCTGGGTCTATATGGGATTCATGCAGTCTCTTTGGTGGCTGATGACCCTGGTCGGTGTGATCCTGGCCTTGCTGGGCCTTGTGGTTGATGATCCTGACCGGATAGGCTTTATGTTTGCTGGTGACATGATGCCACCGCTGCTGATGGGCGTGTTCGTCGCTGGCATTGCGGCTGCCTCCATGTCAACCGGGGAGGCACAAATGCTCGTCATAGCCAACGCTTTGACTCGGGATATTGCTCCGGTAACGTACCAGGCGCATAGCCCAGACATGAAACGAAGACTACTGCTCGGTGGCAGAATAGCCGTTGCAGGGGGCCTGTTCATTGCTCTTACCAATATGGATCTGGATCTGGTTGGCCGACTTGTAATTCAGGCAGCTTCTCTGGTCCTGAGTGGTTTTGCTGTGCCTGCCATTTTGTTTATTTTGAGAAAGCCGGTGGACGGTCGGGTCACTTCTTGTATGGTTCTGTTTGGCGCGGGTGCAACGTTACTCACTCGACTTTCATTTAGCTCTTTACCCCCAGGGCATGAGATTTACTCTGGTTTGATGGCGGCTGTGGTCGTATACCTGGTCGGCTCCAGACTATGCCCGGTTAAGAAACAGACACAATGCTCTTAATGTTTTTCGGAAGTAATAGAAATTCACGAATAATTTCGAGGAATAGCTTCTTTCCATTCCCGACGAAAAACTGAGCGACCGTCCTCGCGGGCATTCAGGCTGGTTGTGATATAGAAGTTATCTGCATCGACAGTGAGTTCATAGTCGGAACGCACAGCAATGTCCCAACCCTCCCTTTGCAGTTTCATGGAAAAGTAGCCTGACCAGGATGCGCTTAGCGGATTATTGACGTTTATCTTCGAACTCCACTCGTTGATCTTGCTCATCGTGGTGCCAGTTTCGTCCAGTCGCAGGGTTCCCGAATCGTTGTAGATAATGTTTGTGACGTTGCCACGTCTATCAGGTCCTGAACTCTCCGTCTTTGCCTTACCTTGCCGCATAGGTGTTGCGACCGACATCATGTTGTCAGGTGGAGGTGCAGGAAATTCTCTATACTCCAGTTCGGTGGGCCCCATCGGGCGCACCGGCAGTTCGATAAAGCTCTCTCCAGCATACACGGTCAGATTCACCAACTCGGGCGAGGGTAGGGTCAATGGCCAGTGATTCTCGGAGATGGTCAAACGCACCCGGCTGCCGGTCTTGAATCGATGGGCGGTCATATTCAATTTGACGGCGGTGGTGTAGGTTTCCCCGGGGGTCAGAGCTTCTGGTTTTTCATGGCCGTTGCGATGGGTCAGGTTCAGGTTGCCCAGAGTGACATTCCACGAGGTGCCATCGAGAAGCACCTCGTTCAATTTCACGGCGACTTTGGCCACCGACCGGTCCGATGAGTAGGCCAACTGGAGTTCGGGTTGCCCGAGGATTTCGAAATCCTCTTCCAGGATTGCAGAATCGAAAATAAGGCACTTTCGGTCCTCCTCTGCCTGGTCCCCGTTGAGATCTGTAGCAATGTTTATGGGTAGCAGATGGGGCATGCCCATGCCTGCAGTAAGATTGGGCTTGATGACAAGGGGTGTTCGGGTTCCGGCGGTCTTCGCCAGACCATCCGTATTCAGGAAGTGACGTTGCCGCTCGATTCGCGCCGATGGCCAGTTTGGTTCTGCTGCCCAGCGACCCGGCGTATCCTGCGGATAGACCTGTCCGGCCACTTTTTCAGGCATAAAAAACTGTAGCTGCGGCTCATCCATGATGCCTGTATCGATACCTTTCAGCCAGTGATCCCACCACCTGAGTTCCTCGAATAAAAAGCCCACGGCGGGCCCGGGGTCCGAACTGTCCGGAAACTGATGCGCCTGGGGGCCAATAAATCCCTTGCAGGGAACCTCCAGATGCTCCAACAGGCGCGGGACTGAATTGGTGTAGGAGTCGACAATGCCCCCTACTGCGTAGACCGGGCACTTTATGTCACTGTAATTGACGCTGACCGAACCATCCTGCCAATACTCATCTCTTGTCTGATGGATCAGCCATTTGTGCGCGGGAGGTTCTACACGATTGAGTCTGGATATCCATTCCTCCTTCCAGGAGTCGGGTTTGACCGCCGGATCGGGTGGCATACTGAGCACACACATAAACATTTGTCCCCAGTCCCAGTTTGCCCTGGATACATTGCCGCCTACGTAGTGCGCGTCATCGGTAAACCTATCGTCGCTGGCGCAATGGGGGATAATGGCCTTGAGTTGTGGCGGCGCCATTGCTGCTATTTGCAGCGAGTTGAAGCCGCCCCAGGAGATACCGCGCATACCGATTGAGCCGCTACACCAGGACTGTTTGGCGATCCATTCAATAATTTCTATGCCATCGCGCCTTTCCTGGTGGGTATACTCATCCTCCAGGAGTCCATCAGAATCGCCGGTTCCTGTGATGTCGACTCGCAGGCAGGCGTAGCCGTGTGATGCGGTGAACTCGTGACAGTAGCTGTCCGTCAGGCGCTGAAGGTCACGTCTGCGGTAAGGTAGGTATTCAAGTACCCCGGGAACAGGGTTCTGTTCAGCGTCCACTGGAAGCCATAATTTGGCTGCCAGATGCCGGCCATTGGACATCGGGATCCAGAGAGTCTCCACCTGTCTTATTGGTACGGTTTTACGCCCGGCTGCTGCGTTAACTGATGCCGATGGGTTGTAGGGTGCTGTGCTGCAGCCCACACCCAGGCTCATGGCAGCAATAGCGGCGGACGTGGTTCCGATAAAGTCTCTTCGAGTGGTTAAGATATTTTCGCGATATCGGCTCATTATTTCCACATCTGATTCTAAAGTCATTATGCCCGATTTTGAACTTCATACTATCGGCCGTATCAAGCGGAATGTGTCTATTCTGGTTTTTAAAGATAGGAATATGGATCGAAATGAGCCTGCACGCCAATTATTCACCAGCACTAAAAATACCCAAAATCCTTAAACTCATTGCGTATCGGTAAAGCGAACGAAAAAAGTCTTGGGTACTGTTGAGCCCAGAATTACCTGGGCGTGTTGCAGGTCGGTGCTGTATGTATCCGCTATAGTACCGGTAGAACGAGTGAGGACCATCATGGACGCAATTCGAGAGCTTTACAGACCATCCGTTGAAACCAGCTGTGGTCTCCCGGCGGAGACCTACCTGTCAGATTCGGTGTTCAAGGCTGAATTAAGGCAATTGTTCCACAAGTCCTGGCTGTGCATCGGCGCGGCCCACGATGTGCCGGAAAAACGCGATATCAGGCCCCTGACCTTCGCCGGTGTACCACTGCTGATGTTGCGCGATGGCGATGCCAATCTCCGTGTTTTTCACAATGTCTGTCCGCACAGGGGTGCTCAACTGGTGGACGAGGCCAGGAATTGCCGCGGCAATATCGTTTGTCCCTACCACGGCTGGGCCTTCGACCTGGAAGGAAACTCCAAGGGCACCCCCCATGTTGGCGGAGCGGGGGTGCACAGCTACGACGGTATCGACATTGACCTGGTCCGGCTTTCCGAACTCCGTTCCGCTCAGTGGTACGGGCTTGTTTTCGTGAACATCTCTGGTGACGCGGTGGATTTTGAAGAGTTCATTGCCCCGATGCAGGACAGAATCGGTAGTTTTGATCCCGCAATTGCTAGATACGATCATAACCTCAGTACGCACATGAGTTTTTCAGCAAACTGGAAGCTGGTTGTGGAGAACTTTGTTGAGAGTTACCACGTTCCCAAGGTGCACCCCGAACTCGAGAAGGTTAACCCCATGCGCAAGCACTACCAGATCCTGGGTGGTGAATCCTATATAGGGCAGGGCGGCACGGAGTATTCCGCAGAGGAAGAAGAGGAATTCGCAGGCCTGCCTCACCGTCCGGACCTGGAAGACGGCGCCTGTTACGAGGCTTTCTACATTTATCCCAATCTCATATTCGGTCCGGTGGCGAATTTCTGCTTCATTATTATCACTGATCCCCAATCCCCGGATAAAACCAATGAACGGATAGAGTTTATTTTCTACGGCGATGAGGCGATGTCTGACGAACTGGAGGAACAGCGCAAAGCCAACGCGGAATTCCTGCAATTGGTTAATGGTCAGGATATCGGTATCTGCGAAAAAGCCCAGCTAGGCCGTACTTCACCGGCCTATTCGGGAGGGATGTTCGCACTGCCCCAGGAGGCAACCAGCCTGCACTTTGTGAAGCTCCTGTCAGCGAAAATGCTGGAGACTCCGGATCAAAGTGCCCGGGACCTGGTCGATCTGCCGGTGGAAAACATATACCACGAGAATCAGTAGCTCTGTGGGTAATAATGTAATGAACCATCCCCATCCACGCCGCTAGATCGGCGGGGTCTTCCAAACTAGATTTAGTCTGCAGGGTATTGCCAAATTAACTGGTCCGTCTTGCTAGAATCGGCAGATGAACATATACAAACGACACCGATTCCCGCCCGATATCATCAGTTATGCGGTCTGGCTTTACTATCGCTTCAATCTGAGTCACCGCGATATCGAAGATCTGCTAGCCGAGCGAGGCATCACCGTCAGTTGAGAAGCGATCAGGCTCTGGTGTATCAAGTTCGGAGCTATATACACTCGAAGATTGAAGCGTAAGCACCGCGGCTATGGCGATACCTTCTTCATTGATGAAGTCTTCGTCAAAATCAATGGCAAGCAACATTATCTCTGGCGAGCTGTGGACCAGGATGGCGAAATCGTAGATGTCTATCTTCAGGCCAAGCGTGATGGTGCAGCTGCGAAGCGCTTTTTCAAGCGGCTATTGCGAAGTCATGGTGGAAGTATAGGAGAAATAAACGGCCTGCTGGAAGTAGGTTTCCTCACTGATCCTGCTAACTGAACGGTAGAAATTCTCGAAATATCCGCCTATGGGCCTGAGACGTTGTAGGCTGAGGTGATCTCGCAATTCATATCCGTCCATTCCTGAGCGAGAGTACGCAACAGTGCGTGCCACGCGTTTTTCAGTAGCGTCCTTGCTGATGTGGGGTTGTTGAACTGGAATCCTTCCCAGCGAAAAGAGGCAATGACTTCGGTGACGCTCTGGTCGGTGGTGCTAGGTGTGGCAGGGCGGGGGTGTTCTGTTCCTTGCTCTCAAGATGAGCCAGAATTCTATCGATGATGTCCTGGTCTTCGATGCACGCGATAACTCTGGCAGATCCACCGCAGCGACCACAAACTGCAATATCGATATTGAATACTCGCTTGAGTCGCTGGGCCCAGGACATACCCGATAAAGCGGGGCAGGCTCTCGCGACGTGCCGTTCAGCGGGTGAGCGAACTTCAGTATTGGCGATTCGTTTCACTCCCTTGCCACGTTTGGCCGGAGTAACCTCTCCACGCCATCGGTGGTTCGGTGCCAGTACTCCGTGGTAGCGAGTGAGATTGACCCTGGGCTTGGGAACCAGTGCCGCCAATCTGGCCATGAAATCCACCGGACGGATGGCCGCCCCATCGAAGGCCACTTGTGTCGTTCCATCCCGGTACGGTGTCTTCAGGCTGTAAACCACCTTGCCTGTGGAACTCAGTGAAAGTCGGGGAACTGCCACCGCTGGCCTGGCGATGTACCGGCAGAGTCGCTCCCGTTTATCCTTTTGATGCCCCTCACAGCTCACGCCAGCGTGGAGTGAGAAGCCGTTGGCCTTGGCGACGCGTTCCAGTCCGGCATCAGGCCGGTCGAATGGGCGGATGGTGCGAATCATGAAGGCCTCACCAAAACCGATACGACGAAAACCTGTTCGCTGATAGTAAGCGGTCAGTCCGTCAAGGTAGGTGGATGCGCAGGCTGCTGACAATGCTCGTAACGTCTTCATGATCAATGCCTCAAATAGCAAATGCTCGGTTACCGTCCATAGTTCGCCGGGAGGAGGAACTCAAACGGCGATGCTTCGCTTCCGCGCTCACACGGCACTTCGATGAGCACTGGTCCATTACCAGGGTTGTCTATGACTTCGCGCAACAATGACATCAACTGCTCGGGCGATTCTGCCCGGTCGCCTCTGGCGCCAAAACTCTCGGCGAGCTTGACGAAATCAGGGTTGCGCAATTCTGATCCGTGCACATGTCCGTCATAGAAGTTGATTTGATCGCGACGCACATTGCCGAAGCTATTGTTGTTGAACACCAAAGTGATCAGATCGATCTGATATTGAACGGCAGTTGCCAATTCCTGCACGCCGAACATGAAGCCGCCGTCACCGGCGATAGAGACCACTGGCGTATCCGGATTAGCGATTTTGACACCGAGCGCGGTTTGGAAGCCGTGGCCAAGGTTTCCCTGAAAACCGCAGGTGACCAGCTTGCGTGGCTCGTAGATGGGGAATCCGTAATACGAAGCGAATCCGACCTGCGAGATCTCCTCTACGATAAATGACTCGCGTGGCAGCGCCTCACGCATAGCATTCAGATAGCTCATCTGCGGCTGGATTTTCTGGATCTCGGCCCAGCTGCTGGCTTTAATCGATTCGAATTCAGCTACGCGACTGGGCGGCGCCTCGTATTGCTCAGATAGCTCCTCCAGCAGGGCGCTTACTGCGAGCTTTGAATCCGAGACGATGCCGATATCGCCGCGCAGTCGCACGGACTGGGTAGGGTCAATGTCGATTCTGACCATCGAATGATTGGCAATACCCTCCTGCCAGCGAAACGCGGGTAGCTCGAGCCGAGTGCCGATGCCAATCATCAGGTCGATGCCGGGGTAGTATTTGTATCCTGCGGCGCAGTTAAATCCGTAGGGCGTGTCATCGCCAACAATCCCTCGACCACCGCGGAACGATACCACTGGGGCCTGCAGTAGCTCAGCAAGACGTTTCACTTCTTTGTGGGCGTGAACAGCACCGCTGCCGACGTAGATCATGGGCTTTTTCGCGCCACGGATCAGCTTGGCAGCGGCACTGATTTTGGACGGCTCAGGTTCGATCTCGCTGCCCGCGTAGTAAGGGGTATCAACGTCGATGTTCGCTTTTTGGGCAAGAACGTCCATGGGTACTTCCAGTGCAACTGGCTGTATGCGACCGCTGCTCAGGTTCCTGAATGCCTCTTGAACAAGTGCTGGAGCGTCCGCTGCATGATCGATGCGGGCGGCCCACTTGGTCAGCGTTCGCAGGGTGTTCAACTGGTCCGGCAGTTCATGCAGCATGCCATGACCGACCCCCAGAAACTCGCTCGGAACCTGGCCGGTTATACAAAGCACCGGCGCGTTGTGCGCAGTGCATAGTGCTGCAGCTGTGTTCAGTACGCCCGGCCCCGGGACCACGCAGTATGCACCGACTTTTCCAGTCGATTTTGCATAGCCATAGGCCATATACGCAGCACCTTGTTCGTGCCGCGACACATACAGCTTGATGCGATCACGGTATTTATAAAGAGCGTCAAAAAATGCGTAGGTCTGCGCGCCGGGAATGCCAAATATCGCTTCAACGCCGTTTTTGACCAGCAATTCGACCATTGCCTCTGAGGCGGTCATTCGTGCCATTTCGATCAAGTCTCTGGATTCGTTCCGAATGTTATGCGATGGGCGGTGCGTACAATTACGTGTTCGAACTGAAACAGGCTGCAGCCATGAAGGTTTGAGGTCAGAAGCCTTCGCGCTCTCGCTGAGTCGCCGGTCCGGAGTAATGTATGTGGACAATTTTCCAACCGTCGGCTTCCTTGCTGAATACCTGAGTTTCGCGTCCTGTTGTCTCTGCCGGGGTGCCATCCTTGAACGTGGCCTCAAAGTCCCAGTAAAAATCGGCCCATGCCGTGTCGTCACTCAGTACCCTGATATTTACATCGCGTAGCATCAATTTGCGGACCGAGAAAGAGCCCATGGCCTTTCCGTAGAAAAAATCCCGTATGTCTTCCCAACCTTTCTGATGTCCTCTGGGCTGAATAAACGAAACATCCTCTCGCATGCTCCAAATGCTTTTGGCCACAGACCTATCCAGCGTATCGACCGCGACGACGTAGTTGTCGAGAACTTGCTGAATCTCAGCCTTGATCTCATCTTCTGATGAGCCATTAGCCGAAGCCATTTGAATGTGGCTTGCTGATACCAAGAGAGCACTTAGCCAAAAGGTCTTTACCCAATTTCTCATATGTGTACTCCTTAGGGAACATCAAACGTTTAACTGCCAGATAGATCAGGCGCGACCCAGTGGTGATACACCGGGTCGCGCCTATCCGAGGGGTCAGAAGTTATAGCTGAAAGAAGCTCCATAGGTGCGAATCGTGGCGCGGCTGACCTGGCAGCTGAATACGCCACTCAGCATACCCCGAGGTACGCCATCGCGAAGCGTCGCATTTCCGTTTTGGGCGCCACGAGAATGGCAGAAATGCTCGTCAGTCAGGTTGTTTCCGAATATGGATGCAGCGTACTGCAGTTCACTTCCAAACCGGTAGGTCACATTGGCGTTTACCGTGGTATACGAATCCTGGGTTTGGATCTTGTCGATGTCGGAATTACCTGCCGTCAGGGTGGCCGTGATGAAATCCTCAACGTGGTTAACATTGGCCGTGATGGTTAGCCGATGTCCGTTGGAAAGATTGAAGTCCTGTGACGCGATTGCCGTAAAGGACATGCTTGGCGCGAAGCCAAGTTCAGCGCCCTCCAGGAACAAGCT
>Ga0181581_10000747_pt1 | contig 24657 bp, 20 predicted proteins | sample 071ome_22_FD_132433 | JGI IMG/M metagenome (GOLD analysis project Ga0181581, IMG submission 132433) | Coastal salt marsh microbial communities from the Groves Creek Marsh, Skidaway Island, Georgia - 071404AT metaG (megahit assembly) | ecosystem: Environmental > Aquatic > Marine > Intertidal... | reverse complement strand
TTGATGATTGTCCGGACACCTGAAGACACGTCCATCCCGGCCTGCCGGGTTTCACTGGCCAGATCATCCTTGACCATACGGCGAATAGAGGTGGTTATATCATCTTCCGTCGACATGCCTGAGTCAGCAACACCCCGGGAAGGTGTTGAGACAACGTTATCTTCAGGCAGACGAAGGAATTTTCCCGGGCGAACAACATCATCAAGAACGAGCACAGAAGCGTTATCTTCACCTGATCTCATTTCCAAGTTGCCTGAAGTCATGAGATCATTAATCCGGATAATCGACTACTGGCAGGGGTTTCAGCGCAAAAGGAGCTTCGATCCGGGGCATGTTATCCACGGGCTCCAGCCCCTCAAGCCCGAGATCCGTCGCCGAAAGCCTGCCCATGCTTGCCAGAAGCTCAAAAGCCGAAAGGACCTGATCACGATTGGAGATAAGGAGATTGAGCTCAGCGTTGACGACATCCTGTTCCGCATCAAGCAGATCCAGGAATGTCTTGAGGCCGAAAGACACCTCACTTTGGGTGCCGTCGCGAACAAGGATCGCCGCTTCAAGTTCTGCTTCACGCGCATCAATGATAGATGAGTTCGAAGCAAAATTGCGCCAGGCATTTTCAGCTGTAAGAATTGTCTGGCGTCGGCTGTCTTCAAGGTTGAACACCTCGGCCCGGTGCTCTGCCACCGCCGCTCTGGATGAGCTGCGAACAGATGCGCTTGGGAAAAGCGGCATTGAAAAGGTTACCGACGCCGATACCGTATCCTTGTCACCGGAATTCGTAGCCGATTCAACCGTCGCTCCCGAAAGGCTTAAATCCACCGTGGGGCGTATCTGGGATACAAGCACATCAAGCGATTTTCTCGATACTCTCTCGGCAAGAAACGCAAGGCGATGATCAGGATTATGCGTCTCTGCCATTTGCCCCGCCTCAGCGGCCGTAACAGGTAATCCGAGCGGCAAGGCAGGCATCTCAAGATTGGCGGGCGCAACTCCGATCAGGGTGCGGTACGTTTCTTCGGCATTCGCCTGACCTGCTTCCGCTTCGATCAGGCTGGCCCTTGCCTGGGCAAGACGTGCGCGCGTGCCGGCCAGTTCGGTCGGCGTGCTTTCCCCGAGGCTGAGCTTGAGTTCGGTTGCTTTCAGATGTTCTTCAAGCCGGGCAAGATTGCTGCTCTCAAGCGCAAGCTGGTCACGGGATGCGGCCAGAACAATATAGGCAGATAGGCTGTCGAGAATAACGCCCTGTTCTGTTTTCTTCAGGGTCGTCCGTGCCATGTCAAGGCGAAGACCTGCATCATCCTGTTTAGCATCGGCAAGGCCGCCATCATAAACAGGTTTCTTGACCGTAAGCGTCAGGGATGCTGAATCGTTTTTATTAAAATCGCTGTCGTTGGTGGACTGCTGGCTTGCCGTACCGGTGGCGGACAACGTCGCGCTGAGATCAAGGGATGATCTCGCGGTGGTCAAGCCCTCTTTTGCCGCGATAACACCCAGCCGGGCCGAAGCCAGCGCTTCTGAATTTTCCACGGCCTTTTGTAGTTCTATCTGAAGAATATCTCCGGCCCGGCTGTTCTGTGGTAGGAACAGCAAAAGACAGAAGCCAAGCATCGTCAGCGAAAGAACACCTGCCTTGTTGTTTTTATACGGCAAAGTCAAAACCTTTCTCGGTGGTAAATTCGGGCAGGAAAGGCGAATACGCGTCAAAAAGAACGGAATGGGCAAAACCGCTCCCTGAACGGACATATTTCACCACCCGACCCGGACTGCCGGTATCATCACGAATGATCGTAACACATCTGCCATCTTCGGCAAGTTGATCAAGCACCGCCTCTGGTACAGAGGAAACTGACCCCTGAATAATGATGGCATTATAGGGCGCTTCCGCACCGAAACCTGACGTCAGTTTCGCATGCAGCATCACCGCATTATCAACCCCGGATTCAATAAGATTGTTCTGGCCTTTTTCAGCAATCTTCTTGTTCGACTCAATCCCGACGACAGATTGCACAAGCCGGGACAGTATAGCCGTGCTGTAGCCAAGAGCAGCCCCGATATCCAGCGCAATATCTGTTGGTTTCAGGTCAAGCGCCTGGACCATACGTGCCAGCACCATGGGCTCAAGCAGAAACCGGTTTCCTTTCAGCAGAAGATCTTCATCAATATAGGCAAGGTCCGTCAAAGCCTCATCGACAAACTTCTCACGCGGGATGCGTTCAAACGCCTCAAGCACACGGATATCCGTCACCTTGTTTGTGCGAAGCTGAGTTTCCACCATCAGGTGGCGCCGATCTTCAAAAACTGACATGAATTCTTCCTTTACCGTTAGGATATCAACCTGGCGAAACATAGCGGATGACAGGGTATATGAAAAGCCTGAACATACCTGCATGCCGGTCTGTTTGCCAGCCTGATTTACGCCTTATGAAAAATAACAATGGCAGGGATTATTCATTTTATCCTCATCGGCCGGTGAAGTTTATTGACGCCCTTCTGAGCATGGGGTAGAAGTTGCGATCACTTCAAAGGCCCGGTGGCAGAGTGGTTATGCAGCGGACTGCAAATCCGTGAACATCGGTTCGATTCCGGTCCGGGCCTCCATCTCTGAAAAATCAAGTTTTCTTAAGGCTCACCTGAACCTATCTCTTCCTTGCGCTGTTGAACAAAAGCCTCAAGCTCTTCGGCAATCGCTTCATCAATCTCAGGCGGCTCGCAGGTTTTCAAAATATCCTGCCATATCGCCGTCGCACGATCTGTTGCGGTCAGGCCACCGGCATCAGCCCAGTTTTCATTATTCTGCCAGTCACTGACCAGGGGAGAATAAAACGCATCCCTGTAGCGTTCCAACGTATGCCCGGTGCCGAAAAAATGACCGCCAGGCCCTGCTGATTTCATTGCCTCAAAGGCAAAATCCTCATCGGAAAATTCCGGCGCTTCCATCAGACTGCCCATCATCTGCAGCATTTCCGCATCAATCACCAGTTTTTCATAGGACGCCACAAGCCCGCCCTCCAGCCATCCGGCGGCATGATAAATCAGATTGCCGCGACCGGTGATGGCACCCCAGAGAGCCATCTGCGTTTCATACGCCGCCTGCGCGTCAACACAATTTGCGGCATTGCAGGCGCTTGTTCTGTACGGCAAATTATACCGGCGGGCGAGTTGCCCTCCCGCCATGTTGGCGCGGCTGTTTTCCGGCGTGCCGAAAGCCGGTGCCCCGCTTTTCATATCAACATTTGAGGTGAAACCACCATAGACGACACGTGCGCCCGGATATGCGCTCTGGATCAGGGCAATCGTAAACAGCGCTTCGGCATTCTGCTGGGCAAGGGCCGCCGCGAAGGTCACCGGTGTCATCGCTCCCATCAGCGTGAAAGGCGTGATGATAGTCGCCTGCCCGAGTTCGGCAAGTTTCAGCGCCGCATCAGACATTTCCTGATCAAGAACCCGCGGGGAATTTACGTTGATATTCGTCATCGCCGCCGGGTCATCTTTCATGTCTTCAAGCGACATCCCGCGTGAGATGGCAAGCATTTTGGCGGCATCCGCAACACGCGTCGCCCCGATAGACATGCAGGATGTGACCTTGTCGGACAGCAATATTGTCTGCATCATGGAATCGAGATGCCGGGTATTTGCCGGAAGATCTGTTGTCGCAACCGTCTGGTTGCCCATGAAATGTATGCAGTTGAAACTCTGCCCCAGCCGGATCATATCCTTGAAATCTTCGAGTGTTCCGGGACGTCGCCCCCTGACGCCGTCATGCACATTCGGCGGCCCGGAAACCAGACCGAAATGTGTGGTCGCGCCGCCGATATGAAGAGCTTTCGAAGGATCGCGCGGCGTCAGGGTAAATACCGGCGGCGCTTTGGCAACCATTTCCTCAACAAAGGCAGGATCCATCCTGACCATCTGTTCGCCATCAACCCTGCACCCCTGCCCTTTGAGATGTTCACGGGCAGATGCGCTTAAGACACGGAGCCCTTCAGTGCTGATAATATTGAGCGATGCCTGATGCACCGCCTCTATGTGATCTTCGCTCAGCGGTTCGATGATGTATCGCGTGTTCTCCATCGGCCGGAAAGGTTTCTGATCTGAAAGAGGCGACAGAGAACATCCCCCTGCCGGTTTTCCGCGTCGCCGGGATCGCCCCGATCTTTCCGGTTTCATGGCCATCATTCTCCTCGTATCAGTCTGAGGTGAAAGGCGACGAAATCAGCTCGAACAGCTGCGATGCGTGCCCTCCCTCACCAAGGGACCAGACATGATTGCGTATCATCTCTGCCTTACGCTTTCCCATGACAGGAACAGCCAGCGCATGAAATTTCTCCTCCATCTCAGCATCGGAAGGCGGTGCTTCCGGGTCCCAGGTCGCGGCCGTATCCGCTGAAACATGACGCTGGCCGTCGCTGGTCACAATCTCAACCCTGGCAAGGCGATCCTGGGGAAAGACCGCGTTATGCGCCTCGTCCTCCAGCAGTTCCATGCTTCTGGCAAGACGAATGATGGCGTTATTATCAAAAGGAGCACTGATCTGCCTTGTCCCCAACTCTCCGTCGACGATCGCCGCCGCCACCGGCCACGGCAGGGAATACTGCGCTTGTTCCGTGGTTGAAGGAATACGGGTGGCAAGCCTGACCGCCTCATGAAAGGAGTGAACTATAATTTTATCAATGTGTTCATGATCTATTTTCAACTGATTTATTAAGTTTAGCGCCGCTGTTACCGCAGGCTGGGCCCAACGGCATACCGGCCAGGGTTTGATATACTGATCAACAATATGCCAGGTGGAGCCAAGATCACCCCAGAGATCAGCAACATCAGGTGAGGTCACCGTCAGCGCGGGAGCACCGGTAAATCCGTCTTCTGCCAGAAAACAGGCTGAGACTCCGGCCATCGCGCCCCAGCCTGACCCGTCTTTCACCATGGTAGGATGATCGATGGTACGCATCATCTGGCTTCTCGGGCCGTGATATTCCGCAATACCAAGGGCTTCGTTTGTCTGCCGGGAAGAAAGTTTTCTCAACCGGCATCCGACCGCGGCACAGGCCAGCGCAACCCAGGCCCCTGATGTGTGGTAATCCGTCGCCGTACGATGCAGGGCAATACCCGCACGGATAGCGGTTTCATAGCCGAGCAGAAGCCCTGTCAGCAGGTCTTCGTCGCTTGGGGGCGTGCCGTGTGTCTGCAGATAACCGGCAAGGGCAGGAAGAACACCGCAACCGGCATGGCCTTTGGTGCGCTTCATCCCGTCATGGGCGTCTATGGCATCAATCGTCATCCCGCCAGCAAGAGCCACCCCTAAAGGATTTGATGGGCGGCCATCCGCCAGAAGATACCCGGCTTCCCTGCCCGGGCCGAAAAAACGGGCCGCATGGTCGTTGATAATACGCCCGAGAGGTGTCGTGCTTCCGGCGGCGAGAACACCGATCAGATCAAGCAGACAACGCCGTGTTTGGTGCACAACATGTTCAGGAACATCGTTCAGATCAAGATGGTGTATAAACACATCCAGTGATTGATCCGCCACGTTTCGGAAGGTGATCCCCATAAATCAAGGCTTACGCAATCGGGGTTAAAAATTATCTGTTTAAGGACACAAACTGTCCCCTAATCGCCAAAAGGGGTAAAAGTTCTTATCTGTTGTCGATTTAACTTGAAATCAAACCGTATTCGGCAAATAGGTTGGATTAGAACAGGACATTGGACATGTCACTCCTCATCTCTTTATCGGCGCTTTTTCTCTCAGTATTATTCATTCAGGTAGGAAGTGGCTCTCTCGGGCCTCTGGATGCCTTGTCAGGGCAGATCCATGGTTTCACCCCTGGCGAGATCGGTTTTCTGGGATCGGCGCATTTTGTCGGTCTTTTTCTCGGCTGTCTCATCAATCCCTGGCTGATCCGGCGCAGTGGCCATTCACGTACCTTTGCGGTGATGGCCGCGGCCAGCGCGATCTCCGCCATCATGCACCCGATCTTCATCAATCTCTGGGTCTGGTGCCTTCTCAGGGTACTGACAGGATTTGCCATTGCCGGTGCCTATACGGTGATAGAAAGCTGGCTTCAGGCCAAACTGGTCAAGAGCAATCGCGGCAAGGTGTTTTCGGTCTATCGTGTCGTGGATATGTCGGGGACGATTCTTGCGCAGGCCATTATCGCCACCCTCGAGCCGGGCACCTATGTCGCCTACAATATTATTGCGGTCATCGCATGTCTCAGCCTCCTGCCACTGGCGCTGACGCAGTCAGCCCCACCGGAAATGCCGCCCCAGCGCGGGCTTCGTCCGTTGTTTGCCCTGACCCTTTCTCCTCTTGCCGGTATCGGGGTTGTAACAGCAGGCATTACCAATTCAGCTTTCCGGATGGTCGGGCCTGTCTATGCCACTGAAATTGGTCTTTCGGCGTCCGAAACCGCCATCTATCTTGTGATGGGCGTGCTTGGTGGTGCGGCAATTCAGATACCCGCCGGATACGTGACCGACCGGTTCAATCGTCGTCATGTTCTGATGGGATTTTCAATAGCCTCAATTTTTATCTGTTTCAGCACAAGCCTTGCCACCGGCATGGCTATGAGTGACCCCTTGATCGGCTACACGAGTGCGTTTTTCTTCGGTCTTGCAACGATGCCGATCTATTCCGTTTGCGCAACCCATGCGAATGATTTTGCGAAATCCGGTGATCTGGTCGATCTGTCGGCGTCTCTTATCCTCCTCTATTCCCTTGGTGCCATTGTCAGCCCGGTTATAAACGGGTATCTGATCGGGTTTTACGGTGCCGGATCCATGTTCCGGTTTATCGGCATGATACATGTTGTCCTGATCATCTACAGTTTCTGGAGAATGAGCATCCGCCCTGTCACTAAATCCTCCACCCGATACAGTTACATTCCCCGCACGTCCCTCTTTATCAAATCGATATTGCGCAATCCGAGAAAATATCGGTAATCTACCCACCAGAAAGCCGATTTCATGAAACTTCTCGCACATTCTCTTCTGATGATCACTGCCCTGATCTGGGGCATTTCCTTTGTCTTTCAGACAACGGGGATGGATACGCTCGGCCCGTACGGATTCACATTCTGGCGGTTTCTGGCAGGTGCGCTTGCTATACTTCCTCTCGCCATTTGGGAATCACGCAAGGTCTCCCTTATATCCCTTGTGCAGGAACGGGGGCGGGATAAACCTCTTATCCTGCCGGTTATCATGCTTGGGGTGCTGATGGCGGTCGGCTCACTCTTGCAGCAGGTCAGCCTCGGGATCACCAGCGTAGCCAATGCCGCCTTCCTTACGACACTCTATGTTCCGCTTGTTCCGCTGATGGGCCTGTTGCTTTTCCGGGACAATATCAATTTATACCGATGGCTGGCGGTTTTGATCTTTATGGCAGGCTCCTGGCTGATGTCCGGTGCATCCCCGGCTGAGGCTGTTATCGGCGACGGGCTCGTCGTTCTCGGGGCATTTTTCTGGGCCGGACATATCATGCTGGTGGGCTGGTGCGTGCGGCAAACAAAGGCGCCGTTCCAGCTGGCCTTTGCCCAGACGATGATAACCACTATGCTGAGTTTCATGGTCATGATCCCCACGGAAACGATCAGCATGGCAGCCGTCATTCCGGCCCTGCCAGAAATTTTGTTCACCGGTGTGCTATCCATAGGTGCCGGTTTCACCTTTCAGCTCATTGCCCAGAAGCGTGCGTCCAATGCCGCGGCCGCCATCATTCTGTCTCTTGAAGGTGTTTTTGCCGCTATCGCGGGCTGGATGCTCCTTGAGCAAGCCATGGCAGGTATTGCCATTTTTGGTGCTGCGCTCATTCTCGGGGCGGTGCTGATAATCGAACTTACCCCGACTAAATCCCCGGACTCGTCATGAAACCTGTCTCAGCCACATCAGATCTGCGTCATCTTGTGCTGGTCGGGGGTGGCCATGCCCAGATCGCCGTTCTCAAAAAATTTGCTATGGATCCCATGCCGGGGCTGCGACTGACACTGATCAGCCGGGATGTCATGACACCCTATTCCGGCATGTTGCCCGGCTACATAGAAGGCGCGTATCAGAAAGATGAAATCACCCTTGATCTGAGCCATCTTGCACGTCATGCCGGCGCTCGTTTCATCCATGATGAAATTTCTTTCATCGACCCTGACAGGAAGACGGTCACGATCACCGGAAGACCGCCATTATCCTATGATCTCCTGTCCCTCAATATCGGCGCCAGCACTGATCTTGACGCGATCCCCGGGGCAAGGGAACACGCCATCGGCATCAAGCCGATATCAACCCTTCTTCCCCGTCTTGATGAGGTGCTTGACCCCGATCATGACGCCCCTCACCTTCTTCTTGCCGGTGGTGGTGCCGCCGGGGTTGAAACAGCCCTTGCCCTTCACCAGCGGCTCAATGTTGACGGGCGACGCAATGCCCGCATCACGCTGGTGCACCGGGGGAAAAGACTGGCCGCGGAATATCCGCCTGCCGCCTCACGCATCATGGAAAAAGAGCTTCACGCAAAAGATATCGGCGTCCGCCTTGCCACATCACTCCAACGGGTGGAGCATAAGACAGCGATACTTGATGGCGGTGAAAAAATTACCGCTGATCTCATTCTGGTCATCACTCCGGCATCCCCCCAGAAATGGCTTGCAGAAACATCTCTTGCCCGTGACGAGCATGGCTTTCTTGCGGTGAATTCCTGCCTGCAATCTGTCAGCCACCCTGAGGTTTTTGCCGCCGGTGACATCGCCACGCTGATAAAGGATCGCAGGCCCAAAGCCGGGGTTTTTGCGGTAAGGGCCGGACCGTATCTCTTTGAAAACCTACGCCGTTCACTTCTCGGCCAGAAACTGAAAACCTGGACGCCGCAAAGAAACTATCTGGCCCTTATTGGTACAGGTGGTGGTAAGGCAATAGCCCTTAGGGGTGATGTAGTCCTTCCCGCCTCAGGACCTGGCTGGAAGCTCAAGGAATGGATTGACCGCCGTTTCATGCACCGATTTACTGTTTTTCCCGAAACGAAGCCATTTCCTCCACCGCCTCTGGCGCATGATTTGAAAGATGAGAGCAATGATCCCGCCCTTGCCGAAATGCGTTGCCTCGGATGCGCGGCCAAGGCAGGCTGGAATTCCCTTGATCAGGGGCTGGCATCGGCGATGGATCATCTCAGCCAGTCAAATCCGCAAATGATCACGTCGTCCCCCATCAGCCAGGACAGCGCTGTTACAGAATTGGATCAGGGCACATCCGGCAATGTTCTGGTTCAGTCGGTGGATGCCCTCACCGCCGTGGTCGATGATCCTTTTCTGCTTGGCCGTATCGCCGCCCTCCACGCCCTGAGCGATCTTTACGCCAGCAACGCGAAACCCCTGACGGCGCTTGCCCTTCTCACCCTGCCCCCGGCACTGGCCAGACTTCAGCAGGATGATATCACCCAGATACTGGCCGGGGCCATGCTTGCGCTTGCTGAGGAAGAAACCCGTCTCATCGGCGGCCATACTTCTGAAAGTGCGGCGCTTCAGATCGGGTTTTCAGTGACGGGAACACGACCTCAACATCTGGCCTTGCCCGAACCAAAGGAAGGCGACGCGCTTGTTCTGACTAAACCTCTGGGTACCGGCATTATCATGGCGGCGCATGCCCGTGGTTTGGCCGGCGCGGATGGCACACTTCGCAACAACGCCATCAGCGTGATGTCCGTATCCAATGGCCGGGCAGCGTCCCTTTTGGATAAACACGGCCCGCTGATGATGACAGACGTGACCGGTTTTGGTCTTGCCCGCCATCTGCGCTCACTGCTTGATCGCAGTGAAGGCAGGGCTCTCTCAGCCGAATGCACCCATGCCTCTCTGCCGGTTATTGAAGGCGTGACGGATCTGGTTCGTAAGGGGGCTCTGTCCTCACTTGCCGGCATGAATGCAAAATCCGCCCCCCTCATCACCCTTGGTGAGGCAAGCACAGACCTATATCACGATCCGCAGACCGGAGGCGGTTTGCTTGCCATTGTTCCGCAAGAGCGCGTTCAGGCACTGATGCAGGATGCTGCAACACATGGTGTTTCCTTTCATCTTATCGGTCATATCCGTGACGACGGCATGGCCCAGATACGGATAAGAAACTGATGGTCGCCCCTATCCGCACAACCGAAGACTGGCTTGCCCATGACGGGATGATCATTGATGTCCGCAGCCCGTCTGAATTCAGGGATGACCATATCCCGGGGGCCATAAACCTGCCTGTTCTGAGTGATCAGGAACGTGCAGATGTCGGCCGGATTTACAAACAGGTCAGCCCGTTTGAAGCCCGCAAACTCGGGGCTCGTCTGGCGGCGGTAAATATCGCCCGCCATATCGAAACAACACTCAGCCAGTATGACACTAACCTGCGGCCGTTGATCTACTGCTGGCGTGGTGGCCAGCGGTCAGGCTCAATGGCTCGCATCCTTGCTGAAATAGGCTGGGTGGTGACTGTTCTGGACGGGGGATACAAACGCTACCGCCAGCATGTCATGGATGCAATCGACCGGATTCCCCCTGAACTAGACCTGATCGTTCTTCAGGGTGCGACCGGATCAGCCAAAACACGTATTCTTCGCGCTGTTCTGGCCGCAGGCGGACAGGCCATCGATCTTGAGGGGCTGGCCTGTCACCGCGGCTCCCTGCTCGGTCATGAACCCGGCAGGCCACAACCAAGCCAGCGATTTTTTGAAACCTGTCTGCATGAAACATTCCTTAATCTGACTCCTGATAAACCGGTGCTCATCGAAGCGGAAAGCAGCCGTATCGGATCATGTCATATTCCGCGCATGCTCTGGCAGAGGATGCAGGACGCGCCGCAGATCAGAATAACCGCATCGCGTGACACCCGGGTTGAATTCCTCCTTCGTGATTACGCGCATCTGATTGAAAACCCGTCGCAGCTGGATCGTCTTTTTGATGGTATGGTCAAGCGACATGGCCATGAAATCTGTGAAAGCTGGCGGCAACTGGCCCGGGCCCGGCAATGGCACCAGCTTGTCGGATTGCTCATCGAACAGCATTATGACCCCGCTTATGCGACGACAAGTGCCCGCCGCGAAGGGGAAGATCTGGGGGAAATCAAGGCAAAGGAGCTCTCTGATAACGACATGCCGGAATTGGCAAAGAAGGTGATGGCGGCAATGCAAGGTGCGCCAGAGAGAAAAAAATACGTTTTCGGTCTTGCATCCGGTGACGATCTTGTCTAATACAAAACCACCGTGTTCCCCGGTAGCTCAGCGGTAGAGCAAGCGACTGTTAATCGCTTGGCCGGCGGTTCGAATCCGTCCCGGGGAGCCACTTTTCCTTTCATCATTATATTTGAGGACGGCTTCGATCCGCCTCTCTTATCACGGGTAATGCTGAATATCCGTGCCAAGAAGGCTGATGGCCGTATCAGGCGCCGCGGCAAACCCCAGAAAAGATGAGAATGGTGTTGGTCCTGAAGGACGCATGGAAAATTTCAAACTGCCGCCAACCATCAGAAACCGCTTAATTTCCGGAGCGAATAGCGTATAGCTTCTTGGGGCAAACATACCGGTTGCCATCCCAAGTGTATCCATGATCTCACTCACCGCCTGATCACGCCCTGCCCCGGTTTCATTCCTGTAGGATGAAAACGCCAGAGGCAGAAACCCTGTATCCGTAATCGTGATTTCAGCCTTGTTGAACAAGCCGCCGGAAAGAATGAGTGTTCCCAGTTGCTCATTTGAAGCTGCACCCGGGGAACGGAGTACAGCATCGAGCATTTGAAGGGTTGAGTTCAGAAATCCGATATCCAGCATCAGACTTATCTTACCAAGGCCATCTATCGTGATATCCGCATCCATGGTCGTATCAATCCTGTCCACCTTTTCATCAATTTTTGAATCGATCTTTGCGTTGATACTCAGACGTTCAAGACCGAGTTCAGCAAGTTCCCGCGCAAAATCCGAATTGGCGCTGACAGGGGAAATATCGAGCTGATCAAGCGTCATTGTGCCTTCCTGCAACGGCAGGGTTTCCATAGCATCAACAGTGATCTGGCGGGTGGAAAATGTGAGGCGGTTGAGAGAAATGATCCCCTCTTCGGGAATATCCATATAAAGCCCCTGCATCTCGCCTTCGCCCATGAGCAGAACATCATCTTCAAAGAAATCATCAGAAAGGATATTCCCGATATCAGGTGATGTCCCGCGCAGCTCCAGTCCTGACAGGTCTATTACGGAAAACGCCAGAATGCCGTCACTGCTTTCAAAGGTAAAATTCCGTATCCTGAAGGCATCAACACGAAGACGATCCGGATTTTGAAGGGGAGTTGTACTGATATTAAGATAATCGGCAAAGGCGGTCTCGCCGGTATCCAGCAGGAAAGTCACGCCCCTGATTTCTCCATTGAATGTCTCCGGGTCCAGATAGCCGGATTTGTATTCAATCACGCCGCCGCGATAGCTGAGACTGCCAGCATAGGATATGCCACTGCTCAAAAGGCAGAAAAGCATCAGAAAGGTTTGCACTAGTTTTATCAAAAAGATCTCCTTTTTCACAAAACACATTGTTCCAACATATTGCCTTTGTGTCCAGCCATCGATAGATTGTCCTTCGAACGGAGGTACCTGATGTCCAAACCAGTATTTCAATGGGATGATCCCTTTCTTCTTGATCAGCAGCTCAGCGACGAGGAGCGCATGGTGCGAGACAGCGCCCGCCGCTTTGCTGAAGACGTTCTCCTGCCTCGGGTCATCGAGGATTACCGGGAAGAAGGATTTGACCGTTCCATCATGCTGAAAATGGGTGAAATGGGGCTTCTTGGACCGACTATTCCCGTTGAATATGGCGGCGGCGGCATGAATCATATCTGCTATGGGCTGGCCGCGCGGGAAATTGAACGTATTGACAGCGGCTACCGTTCCGCCATGAGCGTGCAATCCTCACTTGTCATGCATCCGATCAATGCATTCGGGAGCGACGAGCAGAAACAGCGGTTTCTTCCACATCTGGCCACGGGTGAGATGGTGGGATGCTTTGGCCTGACAGAACCTGATTACGGATCTGATGCCGCCTCTCTCATCACCCGGGCTGAAAAAGTGGATGGCGGGTATTCACTTACCGGATCAAAAATGTGGATCTCCAACGCACCTATCGCTGATATCGCCATCATTTGGGCCAAACTTGACGGGGTGATACGCGGATTTATCGTTGAACGCGACAAGGCGGGTAGCGGGTTCACAACGCCGGTGATCAAGGGAAAACTCTCCCTGCGCGCTTCGATGACCGGATCCATCATGATGGATGGTGCCTTTGTTCCTGAGGAAAACATCCTTCCGGGCGTTGAGGGTATCAAAGGCCCCTTCTCCTGCCTGAACAAGGCACGATACGGAATATCGTGGGGTGTGCTGGGGGCGGCAGAATTCTGCTGGCATGCGGCCCGTCAGTATACACTTGACCGGAAACAGTTTGGGCGGCCTCTTGCCGCAAACCAGCTTATTCAGCTCAAACTTGCCAATATGCTCACGGAAATCACCATTGCCCTGCAATCCTGTCTTCGGGTTGGTCAGATGCTGGATGAAGGCACCTGCCCGGTGGAAAACATCTCTGTCGTCAAACGTAATTCCTGCGGCAAGGCGCTTGATATCGCCCGCATGGCAAGGGATATGCATGGCGGTAATGGTATTTCTGAGGAATATCACGTCATGCGGCATGCCGCCAATCTTGAAACCGTGAACACCTATGAAGGCACGCATGATGTGCACGCGCTGATCATCGGCCGTGCCCAGACAGGGCTTCAGGCTTTCATGTAATGGGGTTCAGGCAGGAAGACGATCAATTCATCTGATCATGTGTTGAAGCCAAGTTCACGCGGGCGGAGCAAGGAAAGTAGCTGGCCGCTGTCGTAACTGAGATCTTTCAGGGTTTCCGCCTCAAACACCATATCAGCCAGTGCGGCGGTGGGAAAATCCGACAAAGACTTGGATGCCCTGTTACCGTCTTCAGCCATCAGAAGATGGGCAAGTATATATAATCCGGGATTATGCCCGATCACCATGGCAACCCGGGCGTCTGCCGCCTTGCTTGTAATGACATCAAAAAGCGTGTCGCCATCGGCAAGATACAACCGCTCATCATGGATAACCTCAGGCCCTGATCCGAAAACGCTCATCACGTTTTGTGCTGTTTCAACTGTCCTGACAGCGGGAGAAACAAGAATAACCTCAGGGCAAGGCATATGCTCCTGCATAAAATTTGCCATCTGAAGGGAATTACGTACCCCGCGGGAGACAAGCCTGCGGTCACGATCAAGACCACTAGGTGACGTGAATTCAGTTTTACCGTGGCGAAAAATCAATAATCGCGCCATTCAAGCCTCCCTCACCCATTTATCTTGCCCCATCACAGCGTCTGACAAAAGAGTTTTCATGCCTGAATATCCCTTTGGGGTATATTTTTCTTTCTCACACCGGTCAGTATTTGTCAGAGCGATCAATCTGTTCTAAAACATGTGCAGAATGAAATGGAGCTTTTAGAAATGGCTAAAATATTTCCCGGTTTTCTGGAGAGTATCGGTGATACACCTCTGATCCAGTTAAGGAATGCCAGCAAGGCAACCGGATGCATGATTTACGGCAAGGCTGAATTCATGAATCCGGGTGGATCCGTAAAAGATCGTGCCGCACGTGGCATTATCGAAAAAGCCGAAGAAACCGGAAAGCTCAAGCCTGGCGGCATAATTGTTGAGGGAACAGCCGGCAATACCGGTATCAGCCTTGCCATGTGTGGCAATGCACGCGGCTATACATCCGTGATTGTCATGCCTGAAACACAAAGTCAGGAAAAAAAGGATGCCTTGCGTCTGCTCGGGGCTGATCTTCGTCTCGTGCCCGCCGTACCTTATAAAAACCCTGATAATTATGTCCGTTATTCTGAACGCCTTGCCGAAGAATTGGCAAAGGAGCATGAAGGCGGCGTGATCTGGGCCAATCAGTTTGACAATATTGCCAACCAGCATGGTCATTACACGTCGACCGGTCCTGAAATCTGGGAGCAGACAGGTGGTAAGATTGACGGTTTCACCTGTTCCGTCGGATCAGGTGGAACCATTGCCGGAATTGGCCGCTATCTTAAAGAACAAAACCCGGATGTCACCATTGCGTTAAGTGATCCCGAAGGGTCTGCTCTTTTCAATCATTACGCCCATGGTGAGCTGAAAGCAGAGGGAAATTCCGTCAGCGAAGGAATCGGTCAGGGCCGTATCACCGGTAATCTGGCCATGGCACCGGTTGACACACAGTATCGCATCAGTGATCAGGAAGCCCTGCCGCTTATCCATGATCTGCTGATTAATGAAGGGTTGCTGCTCGGCGGTTCCAGCGCGATTAATGTTGCGGGTGCCATCAGGCTTGCAAGAGATCTCGGCCCCGGACATACGATTGTGACTATTCTCTGTGACAGTGGCCAGCGCTATCAGTCAAAAATCTGGAACCCGGTCTTCCTTAAGGAAAAGAACCTTCCGGTCCCTGCGTGGCTGGAGACATGATGATGCATCCTCTTATTTCAGCACAAGATGCTCTCGGGTTGCTCGGTCAGGAAAATGTTCTGTTTCTGGATGCAAGCTATCACCTGCCAAATGCAGGACGTGATCCGGATAAAGACTATCTCGAAAAACGGATACAAGGCGCCCTGCGCTTTGACATAAACACTATTGCTGATCCTAAAGCCGAACTACCACATACCATGCCGACGGCTCCTGTTTTTCAGCGGCATATGCGGGCGCTTGGCATCCGGAACGATCATACCCTGATCGTCTATGACGACACGCCGTTTTATTCTTCCGCCCGTGCCTGGTACATGTTTTGCTATTTCGGCCACGGAGACGTGAGGGTGCTGGACGGCGGGCTTAACGCATGGATTAAATCTGGCGGCCCTCTTGATCACGGATCGGTTACCCCTTCCCTTGAGCCAAGCCAGTTTATTTCATCCGAGCCGCAGGGTAATGACGGCGTTATGACGCTGGGGGGGATGAAACGACTTGTCGACATACCAGCCGGGCAACGTAAAAAGCAGATCGTTGATGCCCGTTCCCGTGGACGTTTTGATGGCACCGAAGAAGAGCCGAGACCGGGCCTTGCTTCTGGTCATATGCCCGGTGCGATAAACATTCCCATCGGCAGTCTGATTGACCGTGATACCGGGCTCATCAAGACAGCCTCTCAACTTGAAGAAATATTCCGTGTCCTTGATACATCCAAACCTGTCGTGACCACCTGCGGGTCCGGGGTGACCGCCTGTGGACTTGCGCTTGGTTTAGCCATCATCGGCCGTCAGGATGTGGCGATCTACGACGGATCATGGAGCGAATGGGGAAGCCGGGCGGATTGCCCCGTTGAGCAGTAAACCCGATCCTGAAGGATCTTAATGATTAAGTATCTGGCTCAGGAATAGCTGGGTGCGATCACTTTTCGGGTTATTGAAGAATTCTTCAGGCTCGTTCTGCTCGATGATCTGCCCTTCATCCATGAAAATAACGCGGTTTGCCACTTTGCGGGCAAATCCCATTTCATGGGTGACGCAGATCATGGTCATGCCGTCCTCGGCAAGCGAAACCATTGTATCCAGCACTTCCTTGATCATCTCCGGATCGAGTGCGGATGTCGGCTCATCAAAAAGCATGAGCTGTGGCTGCATGCAAAGAGCCCGGGCAATGGCCACACGTTGTTGCTGACCACCGGAAAGCTGACCCGGATATTTATATGCCTGCTCCGGGATTTTCACACGTTCCAGATAAGTCATGGCAATTTCTTCGGCTTCTTTCTTGGGCATCTTGCGTACCCAGATTGGCGCCAGCGTGCAATTTTCCATGATGGTCAGATGCGGGAAGAGATTGAAATGCTGAAATACCATGCCGACTTCACGTCGGATTTCCTCAATATTCTTAAGATCTCTGTTGAGCTCAATGCCATGGACATGAATATCACCCTGCTGGTGTTCTTCGAGCCGGTTGAGGCAACGGATCAGCGTGGATTTGCCGGAGCCGGACGGCCCGCAAACAACAATGCGCTCACCTTTCCGGACCTCAAGATTGATGTCCCGCAGCACATGAAAATGGCCAAACCATTTGTTGACGCTGTTCATGGAAACAACGATCTCGTCACTCACCTGCATTCTTGAGCGGTCAACACCTGACTGTTCATCTTTAGACATGAGAATCTCCCTTGCTCAACCTAGTGCCTGCGGCTGCGGCTGAGCTTGTTTTCCATATAGATTGAATACCGAGACATACCGAAGCAAAAAACAAAGAATATCGCGGCAATGAATAGATACATGCTGTGACTCTGCACCGGTGATGCCCAGGCGGCATCGGCAAGAGCAGACTGCCCTGCCCCGAGCAGATCAAACAGTCCGATAATGCTCACCAGTGTTGTGTCCTTGAAAAGGCCGATAAATGTGTTCACGATTCCGGGAATGACATGGGTCAGGGCTTGCGGCAGGATAACGAGACGCATCGACTGCCAATACGTAAGCCCGACCGCGGATGAACCTTCGAACTGCCCCTTGTCGATCGCCTGAAGCCCGCCACGAACAACTTCGGCCATATAAGCGGCAGAAAACAGCATAACCCCAACAAGTGCGCGAAGAAGATTGTCGAAATTCACCCCTTCCGGCAGAAACAGCGGCAACATAACCGACGCCATGAACAGCACCGTAATGAGGGGAACACCACGCCAGAATTCAATAAACACCGTGCATATTATTCGTGCTGCCGGCATGGTAGACCGGCGCCCCAGGGCAAGCAGAATACCAAGGGGAAGTGAGGCTACAATACCAGTGATCGCAACCACCAGCGTGATCATCAGGCCGCCCCAGTCATTGGTATCGATGCGCTCAAGATTATACCCATCAGTAAAAAGGGCAAAGATGAGCGCATAGGCGATCACAAACCATCCGGACATTTCAATTTGTCTTGCATGATCTTCTATGGTGCGGCTCAACATGCCCCTGGAACCAAGACGGGCAAGTGTCATCAGGCCAAGACCAACAACGACAATACCCATCAGCGTCGTCGGGGTCGGGGGCAGAATACCGCCCAGTGTGATTACACTTAGTGTCGTTGAGGAAGGGTCAAGTCTCCCATAGAGAAGGATAATCGACAGAACAGGATAGACAGTGAGAAGAAATATCCCGACATATCGGCGCAAAGGCAGTGGCTCTATCAACAGCCAGGCCAGGGCAACAAGCCCGATAATGCCGGTCACATTTACCCGCCAGAGTTGATCCATATCGTAAGGACCATACATCAGAAATTTGAATTTCGCCTTCACGAAAGGCCAGCATGCCCCATGCCAACCCGAAGGAAGAGATCCCCCCTGATCAACAGTCCAGCAGGCTTCCCTTTTCAATCCTTCCGGATCGCTCCAGACAGCGGAAATAAATGCAAAATCAACAAGACTGATAATCTGGGTTACACCAACATATCCGATCAGTACGGTAAAGAATGCCATCAGCAATGATTTCACCGCCGCCACGGGGGAAGAGAAATCCGTCATGCTGGCCAGAATGTTCTTGTGAAGCCATCCGAGAAGACCTGTCTGCGATGCCGGAGGCGGCAACAGAGGGGCAGGCTCAGTGCGGACATACGCGATGGAAGAGGATGTTGTTTTTTTTGCCATTTTATCTCTCCACCAGTTTGACGCGAGCGTTGAACCAGTTCATGAAAATCGAGGTGAGTATGGAGAAAGTCAGATACACACTCATCATCATGAAAATCATCTCAATTTCCTTGCCCACCTGGTTAAGGGCCGTTCCGGCAAAGACCGAAACAAGCTCCGGATAGGCAATGGCAATGGCAAGAGATGAGTTTTTGGTAAGATTAAGATATTGTGAGGTCAGCGGTGGAATGATGACCCGCATGGCTTGCGGAATGATCACCAGACGCAATATAGGATTGGGCTTGAGGCCAAGGGCAAGAGACGCTTCCGTCTGCCCTTTGTTAACCGCCATAATCCCGGCGCGGACGATTTCAGCAATAAATGCCGCTGTGTACAAAGACAAGGAAAGCCAGACAGCAAGCATCTCAGGTACCAGCACCATGCCGACACCTTTCTGGAACCCACGCTTGAGAATGGGGCCTGTTTCCTTGAATTCAGGGTATTCAATGACAAGAGGGCTCCCGGAAACAAGGAAAACCACCAGCGGCAATCCGATCAGAAGGCCAAGCCCGACCCAGAACGCCGGAAAAATCTGGCCGGTTTCCTGCTGTCTCTTTTTTGCCCAGCGGTTCATGAAAAAGGTGATCACCACAGCAATGGCAAAAGCCGTCATTGTCAGTGAAAATCCATCCTGCGGAATAGCCGAAGGCAGATAAAGGCCAACAATATTAATTCCGATCACATCCGGGATGATATCAACCTTACCACGCGCATTAGGGAGTGATCTCAGCACCGCGAAATACCAGAAAAACAGCTGCACAAGGAGAGGAATATTTCGCGTGAGCTCAATATAAATCGTTGAGAAACCGCGAAGAATAAAGTTCTGGGAAAGCCGCATGATACCAAAGGTAAAGCCCAGAATAGTGGCAAATATGATCCCGAGAAATGCGACAAGAAAAGTATTGGCTATGCCGATGAAATACACATCAAGATAGGTTGAGGTTCCGACTTCGTAATTCAGAAGCCAGGTGCCCAATGTATCGGAAATGGCAAAACCTGCTGTCTGGGAAAGAAAGCTGAAGCCCACCGACTTGTTCTGCGCCGACAAGTTCGCTGCGGTATTGTCAACGATCCACCAGAAACCGAAGATAAGAGAAAGTATGAGAAGAACTTGAAAGATAATGCTCCGGGTCCGTGTATCGTAAAGATACTTCAGCACAAGGGATTTATCTGAGTTCATGATACTAAATCCATAGGTTGGATTGTCTTTAATTATAAAATACCGCCTGGCACATAATGCCAGGCGGTACCGTTAATCAGCGGTGTGATTAGCGAATCGGCGGGGCATACAGGATGCCGCCATTGCTCCACAGGGCATTGACACCACGAGCAAGCTTCAGAGGGGTGTTTTCACCCACATGCTTCTCATAGCTTTCGCCGTAGTTACCAACCTGTTTGATGATGTTGTAGGCCCAGTCATTGGAAAGACCAAGCTCTTCACCAAAGTTGCCTTCCTTACCGACAAGACGGGCAACACCAGGAGATACCTGATTGTACTGGGTAGCGTTAACGTTTCCGGAATTGATACCCATTTCCTCAGCGTTGATCATGGCATTCAGTGACCAACGAACAATGTTGAACCACTGATCGTCACCCTGACGAACAACAGGACCGAGAGGTTCTTTGGAAATGATTTCCGGCAGAACAACATGGGCATCCGGGTTGGTCAGTTTGCCACGCTGGGCGGCAAGGCCGGAACGGTCGGTGGTGTAAACGTCGCAACGACCCGCATCATAGGCGGCAACAACTTCGTCAGCCTTTTCAAAAGCAACAAGATTGAAGCTCATGTTGTTGGCACGGAAGTAGTCTGTGATGTTCAGTTCGGTTGTGGTGCCGGTGTTGGTGCAGATGTTTGCGCCATCAAGCTCCAGTGCAGATGTGGCACCAAGAGCGGTCGGAACCATCATGCCCTGACCGTCATAGTAGTTAACACCAGCAAAATTGAGGCCGAGCTGGGTGTCACGTGTCATGGTCCAGGTTGTGTTCCGTGACAGGATATCAATTTCGCCCGAGCTCAGAGCGGTGAAACGCTGCTTTGCGGAAAGGGGGGAGAACTTAACTTTGCTGGCATCGCCGAAAACGGCTGCAGCAACGGCGCGGCAAAGGTCAACATCAAGACCGGTCCAGTTACCGGAATCATCAGCATTCGAGAAACCAGGAAGACCCTGGCTCACTCCACACTGAACGAAGCCCTTCGCTTGGACCTGTGCGAGTGTGCTATCACCATGGCTACCAGCGACGGCGTTGGAGGCAAGCATAAGGCTAGCAACACCAACAATAGCTGTTGTTAGTTTTTTCATAATATCATCCCTAGGTTGTTTGTTCAGGGTAATTAACCCTAGTAGATGAAAGATAATCAAAATCATGCTGTCTTGACAATAAATTTTTGTTTAAAGTCTATTGATTGGATTAATTCTTAAGAGAAATTTCTCGGTTAAATCTTATAAATTACACCTGCACCACCTATTGAGGGCGAAATGAACACCAAAGCGGTAAAAAAGGGATCTTATGCTGTCCACGCCGGAATGACACCAGCGAAAAACCACGGAATACCCAATATTCCGGTCTATCATACCTCCACCATAATGAAAGAAACCCTGGATGATTACCGCAATCGCCGGGGTAAATACGACTATGGCCGTATTGGCACCCCGACTTCCGAGGCGGTGGAGATGTCTGTTGCGGGTTTGTATGGCACCGATGATGCCGTTGCGGTGCCTTCGGGTCTGGCGGCGATCACCACCGGGGTTCTGGCGGTGGTTAAAAATGGTGATAATGTCCTCTTCCCTGACAGCCTTTACGGATCAGGTCGACGTTTTGCTGAGGTTATTCTGCCGCAGATCGGCGTCACTCCCCTGTTTTATGATCCTGTCGCTGATGCCGAAAGCATCTCCCGCCTGATCACGGAGAAGACAAGCCTTCTTTATATCGAAACCCCCGGAAGCCTGACTTTTGAAATGCAGGACACCACAGCCCTGGTCGCCCTGGCAAAAGAAAAAGGCATCCTGACTGCATGCGATAATACATGGGGAACTACATTTTATTTCAATGCAGTAGAGCATGGAATCGATATTATAATAGAAGCCGGAACAAAATATATCAGCGGTCATTCCGATGTCAGCATAGGTTTCGTGGCCTCATCCGGAGAAACATCAAAACACATTCGCGAATACACAAAGAATATCGGCCTGTGTGTTGCGCCGGACGATCACTATCTCGCCTTGAGGGGGTTGCGGACCATGGCAATACGTCTCCGCCAATCCGAAACCAACGGCCTCGCGCTGGCTGAATGGCTTGAACAGCAACCTGAAGTTACAACCATGCTGCATCCCGCACTTGAGAGCCATCCCCAGCACGCTTTGTGGAAACGTGATTTCACCGGTGCATGCGGTTTGTTCGGTTTTGTGATCGACAAAGACATCCCCGATGCAGCCGTTGATGCAATGGCTGACGGGCTTGAACTTTTCGGCATAGGTGCCTCATGGGGAGGGCATGAAAGCCTCATCAGTGAAGGACACCTCAAAAGATCCGTCACCTCTCTTCCCCCCGGTCGTCTGATGCGTATCTATGCCGGGCTTGAGGATACGGATGATCTGCTGGCTGATCTCGCCGCGGGGTTTGTGCGAATGCGCAATGCGAAATAAACACTTTGCGGGATTTCTTCATCCTCTGTTCCTTTCCCTGACTTGCTAGTTCTGAAACTTGTCTTTACTCTGAATATGAGGCCCCCGTCTTTCCGGGTCTGATATCTTTTTTCTATGAGTGTAGCCATGATCAAAAACCAACATTCCATCGCAGTAATCCCCGGAGATGGGATCGGCAATGAAGTTGTCCCCGCCGCCCTGAAGGTACTTGACGTTGCCTGTGAACGGTTTGGGATCAATCTCAATTACACCCATCATGATTTCGCATCCTGCGCCTATTACGAAGAGCATGGCCAGATGATGCCCGATGACTGGAAAGACCGCATAGGTCAGGATGATGCCATTTTCTTCGGTGCCGTGGGCTGGCCTGAAACTGTTCCTGACCACATATCCCTGTGGGGCTCACTCATCAAGTTTCGCCGGGAGTTTGATCAATACGTGAATTTAAGGCCTGTTCGTCTTCTTCCCGGAGTTCCCTCACCCCTCGCTGGCCGCAAACCCGGAGATATTGATTTCTACATTGTCAGGGAAAATACCGAAGGTGAATATTCATCCATCGGCGGCCGTATGTTCCCGGATACCGAACGTGAAGTTGTCATTCAGGAAACGGTCATGTCCCGTCATGGTGTTGACAGGGTCCTCAAATTCGCCTTTGAACTGGCCAGATCACGTCCGCGCAAGCATCTGACTTCAGCGACGAAATCCAATGGTATTTCAATCACCATGCCCTATTGGGATGAGAGAGTTGAGGCCATGGCCGAACATTATTTTGATGTGACATGGGATAAATATCATATCGATATTCTGACCGCCAATTTTGTTCTCCACCCGGACTGGTTTGATGTGGTGGTAGCCTCTAATCTTTTCGGTGATATTCTCTCTGATCTCGGCCCGGCGTGCACCGGCACGATAGGCGTTGCCCCGTCAGGGAATATTAATCCGGAAAAAACTTTCCCCTCCCTTTTTGAACCTGTTCACGGCTCAGCCCCGGATATTACCGGTAAGGGTATTGCAAATCCGACAGGCCAGATCTGGGCCGGAGCAATGATGCTGGAACATCTCGGCTATACTGAAGCCGCCGCCGCGATCGTCACGTCCATCGAGGCAACCCTGGCTGATCCAAAATACAGGACAGGCGATTTGGGTGGTGAGGCAGATACATTGTCAGCCGCCGCCGCCATCGCTGATCATCTCGCTCAAAACTAGGAGAATTCGAATGGATTATCGTCGTCTTGGCCGGACGGATCTTATGGTTTCGTCCCTTTGTCTGGGTAGCATGACCTGGGGCACGCAAAACACCGAAGCCGAGGGTCATGCCCAGATTGATATGTCTCTTGATCACGGGATTAATTTTATCGATACCGCCGAAATGTATCCGACAACACCTATGTCAAAGGAAACCCAGGGCGATACGGAACGTGTGATAGGGACCTGGATTGCCAGTTCCGGGAAAAGGGATAAGATCGTGCTGGCCACCAAGATTACCGGCGAAGGCAACCAAAACGTCCGCGACGGAGCGCCGATCACCAGGAAAACACTGGAAGAAGCGCTCACCTCCTCCCTTGTTTCACTGCAGACAGATTACATTGATCTCTATCAGCTGCACTGGCCCAATCGTGGATCCTATATGTTCCGGCAGAACTGGACCTATGATCCCACCGATCAGGACAGCGAGGCCGTCACCGCCAATATGCTTGAGGTGCTCGAAACACTTGATGGATTTATAAAAGAGGGAAAGATCCGTCATGTCGGGCTTTCCAATGAGAGCGCCTGGGGAACGATGCGCTGGCTTCATCTGGCCGAGGCCCACGGCTATCCACGAATGCAGTCTGTTCAGAATGAATACAGCCTTCTCTGCCGTCTTTATGACACGGATATGGCTGAACTCACCCATCATGAAGATGTCGGCCTTCTTGCCTTCTCCCCGCTGGCGGCAGGCCTTCTCACAGGAAAATACAGCAACAAAGAAACTCCACAGGGCTCACGACGCAGCATCAACGAAAGCCTTGGCGGCAGGATTAATCCTCGTATTTGGCCCGCCATCGACGCCTATCTTGGCATTGCAAGGGATAACGGGCTTGATCCGGTTCATATGGCCCTTGCATGGTGCCAGCAACGACCATTTGTGACATCGGCAATTTTCGGGGCAACCAGCCTTGAGCAACTCGAGCGTATCATTGCAGGAAAAGACCTTGTCCTTTCCGATGACGTGATGAGCGCCATCAATGATGCCAACCGGGCACACCCGTTACCGTATTAACCTCATCACTTTGTTGCGCTAACGGGTCGGCCTTTCTTACCTGAAAAAGACGTTCAGCTCTCCTGCTCTTCGGG
>Ga0181581_10000744_pt1 | contig 24747 bp, 34 predicted proteins | sample 071ome_22_FD_132433 | JGI IMG/M metagenome (GOLD analysis project Ga0181581, IMG submission 132433) | Coastal salt marsh microbial communities from the Groves Creek Marsh, Skidaway Island, Georgia - 071404AT metaG (megahit assembly) | ecosystem: Environmental > Aquatic > Marine > Intertidal... | reverse complement strand
CCCCATACCTGATAAATTGAAGATTGGCTCGATTTAAGAGCAATAGAAATAATAGATTGCAAAGCTTCTTCAGGTTTTGGGAATCCATCGTCGGATGCCACCTCAATATCGAAATTAACTACGTTAACTTGACTTGGACGAAACTTAATTTCATTCGGAAACATATCGGTAATGCATTGATGAATATAATTTGTATTACCATAAACTTTAAATTGATCAATATCTTTGTATTGATCAATAAAATTGCGAGCATCTTTCATGGATGCAAATCCCATAGGTTCTACAGGAGTTCCATCGAGAGCCATCCACTCGGTATTTTTATTTTTACTTGGAATAAAAAGTGTGGGTGAAAACTTTATTTTCTTTTCGACCCGAACACCATTATCGTTATAACCGCAATATAGGATTTGATTCCCATAGCGATTTACTGACGTATAAAATGACAAATAATAAACCTCCAACAGATGTGTTTATTCTATCACGTTTTAAGGGAAATGTAAACAAAAAAGGCGCCGAAGCGCCTCTTTTCTTATGTGTCAATAGTTAGATCAAGAATCTCTCTTACTTTATCTTCAGACATACATCCGACCTGTAATATTGTATCATTAAATCCAGCATGTCCAATTACTTCTATAGCAAGAGTGCTCGCATTCGAAGGATCGTTAACATAATCAACGCATTCATTTCTTGATTCGAAATGAAGTAATGGGCTAGTAAGAACAAACGGATCGGCTATAGCCATAGTAAAAAAGATTAGCCACTTCATTCTTTTTTAGATACGAATGAATATAGTTCTTGAGCTTTCTTCATCATTTCTTCGATAGAATATGGTTCACAAGCTTTTTGAAATTCTTCAACAGTAGCTTTGTTTTGGTCATATAAGTTACGAACAAAATCCATATTAATCTGATATTGTTGATCCATGTAATCTTTAGCCATAGCCAACATATCAGCACGGATTTCAAAAGGGTTTTTATTAGCCATTATTTAATTACCTTAGCCATTGCTTCACCAGCCGCATTTGCAAATGTTGTGGTTTGTTTTACTGCTTCTTTAGTGAATTCAGTTTGTGTTTTAATAAATGCATGCAAAGGTTCACTCATTGCTTCATCTTTAACCCAAGTATTAACCCAAGTTGTTTTTGCATTTTGGATCGCATCGATCCATACGTTTGTTAGATAGTCTGTTGAGAACATAATAGTTCCTCCGTGTAATGTGTGCTATAAGAGGGCCGAAGCCCTCTTAATTTTATTTATTATCTTTTAGCTTAGCAATCTGCATCATACAGTTTTTAGATTCTTTATAGAATCCAAGAGAAGCGAGATGTGTTGCTGCTCTGCTATATCCAATAATCTCGCAGGCGGTGTTAAACCTCTGCCAGATTCTGGAGAAAAAAGAACGACGACCAATAGTAACGCTTTCAACATAGAACATCACACAAACCCTTTCAAATTAGGATTAAATGGTGCAATGAGTTCAGATCTTTTCATATCAGCGTCTTGTCTGGCAATAGCATAGATTTCGCTTCTGCTAATGCCAATATCGTTTAGTTCTTTATCAGTTAGCTTACGCAACTCGTTTTCAGTTTCTTTAATTGCTTTAGCCATCTGATAGTTGTTAATCAGCTTCTGTAAGAAGCTCTTTAGTGTCTGTGTCATTTGTTAATTCCTCGTAATGACCGATTTCGATTTTACGAGGACGCAAAGCTTCTGGAACTACGTATTTCAATTCAATTGACAATACTCCGTCCACTAAGTCTGCTCCGTTTACATTTACATGTTCAGACAGCCTAAAGGTACGTTTGAACTTCTTCGTAGAAATACCACGATGAATGTATTCGCGACCTTTTGATTCGTGTTCCCCTGTCACAGTTAAAGTACGATCTTTAACCTCAATATTTAGTTCACCTCGACTAAATCCGGCCACAGCAAGTTCAATCAGATAATCTGTATCGCCTGTTTTAAGAATATTATGAGGTGGATAGTGGTCTTGAGCGTGTCTTGTTACATGCTCTAATTCATTAAATAGATGGTCAAAACCAACAAAAGATGAACGTGGGAATAGTGAGTGTACGCCTGTCATTGTTATCTCCTTTATGTCAAGCAAGATTAAATTTGGACCCTTTCGGCATCCGTATTATTTATATAGCAGTTGTTATATCAAATGTACATAGCTGCTATTCACTTTTTTTTAAAAAAAGCGTAATTTCTTAAATCTCGATAATCAGCACTACCTTTAGTTTCTGGTTTTAAGTCTTTTTTCTTTCTAAATATTTCAGAACCTATTGAAGCAGTTTCAGGTGTCATATAATAATGATAACCTATATCTGTAATATCTTCTTCATTATAAGTTTTATTTTCGTATATAGATCTGCCATCGTGTCTCATACGTACTAATCTATCTCTTTCTTCTTTATTATCAAGAAGAATCATACCTCCTCTGCCAATATTGATATGCTTTTTAAAATGAAAAGATAAACACATTTTTGTTTTAGGAATATATCCATTCTTTTCCCAATACAAAGCAGCATCAATTATATCATCAGCTACATAATAATAGTCTCTCCAATTTTTATCTACAAGCCTATACGGCATTCTAATTTTTTCAAGCATAAAAGGTAGAGAGACATATGTTTTTGCTGGTATATTCAGCTGCTCATAGAATTTAAGTTGAAGACACATCTCAATAGCATGAGTACAACAATCAGTAGCTACGGCATATGGAGCTCTAAAGAATTCAGCTATTTCATTTTCAAATTTTTGTAATGGTAGAAAAGACATTCATTAGTTCTCTATGATAATCTCTATTATAAAATATATTTTTATTATGTTCTGTAATATGGCTTTCGCTATCAACCATTTCTTTTAATTGTTCTAAAGAAAAATCGTTCAATCTTTTAAATTCGTTATAAACCGCTTCATATCTCTTCCAATCATCTTTTATAGAATCAAACGTATAATCTATAAAGCTATAAAATTTATATCCTATTGATTTTAAATATTGCATCTGGTGTGGAAAAGATATCCATATAAACGGTATTCCTGCCATTATAGGTTTCCATGTTTTTTCTGTTAAAGAACCATATCCTGTAGATCTTGCTCTAGTTTCAAATACAACATTAATTAATGCGCTATAAAATATATCAGGAACTCTCCATTCAAAGCTATCTCTATATAATTTAGAGATATTCATATTATCTTCTAAAAAGGTATCTTCTTCAATGTACGATTTATTTTTTTCGTATATTTCTTTAAGTTCTTCTGAAGGAATATGGTGAGGCCTAATATCTTTACCCATAATTTTAGTAAATAATATTTCTGGATGATTATGTAAATTATCACGTATAAGTCTTAAAACAAAACCTACTCTACTATCACGTATTAACATACCTGTCACAATAGAAAATTTTTTAGTTTTTTCTATAGGTTTATTATATTCAATTGTGAGGATTTTTTTATGGTCTGGATGATCTGGATCTTCCATATCAATATGAAAACAACCTAGATTATATGCGTGGTCAAAAAAACTTATTCCTATATCATATCCTTTTACACAGTATCCTTTATTAAACATATAATATACGTTATCTAATTTTTTAATATGATCTGAATCTGGTCTATCCTTTGTCCATGTATTTAGTAATTCTCTAGTAAATGAAACTATAATTTTTATATTATTTTTTATACAAAAATCTTTTATTTTTTTATTAATATCTATTTTTAATGAAGGTTTAAAATCGCCGATTTGCAAATAATTTAGTATTAAAAATTTATTAAGTCTTTTATTAATAATTGTTTTATCTAGATATAGATATTCAACATTATTATTTAGTAATCTAATAATATCTTTATTATAGATTTTAGCTCTTTGAAAATCAAAAGGATCAATGTCAAGTGAAGTGTCCCAAATATAAAACTTATTCTTTGACATCTATAGGAATTCCATTTTCAAAACCATAAAGACTTCTATGATAACCTTCAGGCGGTTTTAGCTTTGAAGCATAATAAAAAAATCTAACGTTTCTTCTTACTCCAGTCACAGGCAATACCATATGCCTAATTGTTTCACTATGTTCAAATAGTAATGCACGATTTCTTTTAGTTTCTATAGCTTCTCTATCTTCTAATTTAAATTCACCTCCAGTGTGATCATCAGTAAGATATATTATTAAAGATGCTACTCTATATAATTTGATAGAATCATTCCAATTAAAATCTATATGTGGTTTAAGATCTCCTCCATTTCTTATTTCGCTATATCCAGCTCCAATAAGATGAGGATCCGGCATTATACCTGATATGCCAAGTTCATTTTCTAAAAATTTTAACCAAGACGAACTTGAATATTGTAAATATAATTTTCTGAGTACCGGTAATTTTTCAAGTTCAGTGCTTTCATACATATCTGACCCTGAACGAGTAAAGTGCTTTGGCCAGACTATATTTTTAAGCTCTTCATCAACTTCATTGAGAGTATGATCTGATAAAAAATTATCAATAATCTTAATATACAATTGTTTATTTCCGATTAATTTTTTTACGCCTAGTTCCATAACCTAAGCGTTGCATAATTTTCATTCTTTCGTGATAAGTCATCTTTGGCCATTTTGTAATTTCTTCAATAGTACGACCACAACCCTTGCAAACTTTATCAACCTGATTAAGTTGACATATCTGTTTGCAAGGGCTTATGTATAAATCATTCATTTGTTTCCGATATTATATTTCGGACAGAGTTCCCACTGGTCTTTCTCTTTGAAAGGAATAATCTTAATCTGTCTGAGTGGCGCTAATGGTTTTGCTTCTTCAGCATTTTGAATTTCAACCAAACCCCAATCTGACATTAGAGTCGTAATCGTATTTCTACGAGCTACATCATTTTCTTCAAGATTTGCTTTCTTACCATCAAGTAAGAATAGCTCTTTAAAATGTACAATAAAATATCTGCCTTGTTTATGCAAAATATGACAAGACTGAAATAATTTTTTATCTTTACGAGATGCGACACCTATTCGTGTCAATGTTTCACGAACCTTGAGAAAATCATCTGGTTCGTTTAGAGTAACTTCCAACATTGTAGCTGGAGACCACTCAACGAGTACTTGTTCTTCCACCTTTATTCACCTTCTTTTTTAACCCATTTATTTGTTCAGGTGACAGAAGAGGTAATATTTGGCGGGCTTTTTCATTACTATAGCCATAATATTCTTTTACCACTTCAACGTCACTCTCAATTTGAGGCTTTATCCATTTAGAAAAGCGTTTACGCTTTCTAACCATATTTATAAGAAAGTCAAATTGTAGTTTATTGTCAAGGTGGTGATAACGATTCATCTCATTTGCGAGAATAGCTGTGTCATTAAAATAAGAAAGTGAACGATTAACCATAAAACTATTGTAAGCTTTTTCTGTTATATCATCTACTATTACATCTTTTTTAGTGGTATTGATAGAGTTTAGAAATTCAAAGGGATTCATTAAAAAATAATCTTTCAATAGATTTGAGTGTTTCAAAGGTTTCTTCTGGACTTTCAACATGAAAACAACGATGAGGGAATGATTGTATTTTAGAAGCAAATGGATAATCATTGCCTCCATCTTGAGTATCATCACCGAAAAAGATAATACTATTATACAATTCTTTTAAAGGTTCGTACACCTGCCCTTTATCTTTATTAAGTTCTACAATGTCAATTCCAGTTTCACCGGCTATTTGTGCAGAATATCCATGCCATGCTTCATTAAACTCTTTAGCTAAAGCTTCTCTTTCACCATTTTTAATATCATAATCAATATATTGTTGCCGTTGTTTTTTTGTACAACCTCTACCAATAATAGAAAAGTTCATCATACCGGGACGTAGATCGATATGCTTCTTACCAGTACGATGTGGAAATGGACTTTCATGTAATTTTTGTTTACACCAAGCAACCATCATTTTTGGTATGTCAAATTCAGGAGCAGATTGAATAAGTTTATCATCTACCCACAATTCATTTCCAGCGCATTGATAACAGCCTTTAACAGCCTTAGTAAGTTCACCTACTTGTTCTTTTGTCTTTGCAAAGTCAGATCCAGTAAGAAGATATATGTCAACTTTTTCTGCAAGTTGCATTAAGATTTCTTTATGTTCTGGACTAATAGATTGTCGACTTGGAGTAATAGTTCCATCAACATCAAATACAAGACAATTATCTTTTTTAGTCGATGCTATTGCTTCTCTTATTCTTTGACCTAAATTTTCACCAGTTAATTTTCTTGTATCAATATCTTTATTGATCCAAACGTCATGACCTGGTACTCTCCAATAAAGCATAGGAACAGTCTTATGCATTCTTTTTCTTAGAAAGTTTTTAGCTTCAGCATCTTGAGTAATATCAACTATTTGAAATCCTTCAGCTTCGTCCATCTTACCAAGTAGACGTTTCATGATTTCACAAAAGTGACATCTGGGTTGTGTATACAAAATTAGCATTATTTAAACTCTACATTTGCCATAATCTCTGTCATACAAGCAACGACGTTTAATTCATGATCAGCAACAAAAGCTTGCTTATACTGATAATCGGCCAATATAAGAACAAGTTGTGGAATAGATCGAGGAGCAACAATATTAGTCATATTGTCATATAACCCTCTAAAGATTGATGAGGCATCAACGTCCATATTATTAACGACCCAATGCCTCATCTTTTTAAAGTCTTTGTCTTTTAGATATTTGGTCAAATCGCTAATGGTGCTAAGGCCAGTGCTATTATCGTTAGCATTAATGCCGCTATTGCCAAATCTACCCCTTTGTCCTTCATTTAATACTCTCCTCCAATCTGGAGCGTATTTCATTACGAGATCAGCCGCAGCATTCTTCTCGAACGGTACGCCCTCTGTATCGAGTATATTTATAAACCGTTTAAAGAATTCTGCAGCGAGCTCGGCCATTTCTTTTTTAGTGGTATTAAATTCGTACACACCACAACGAGAATGAAGTGGTTCAATAATACGGTTTTTAAAATTACATGTAAGAATGAATCGACAATTATTACTAAACTCTTCAATGAAACCACGAAGAGCAGGTTGAGTAGATTGTGGATTAAGATAATCAGCTTCGTCTAAGATAACAACTTTATATCCACCTTGTAATGAAACGGTAGACGCAAATTGTTTAATCTTAGTACGAAGCGTATCGATGTTGCCTTCTTCTGAACCATTGATTAAGATATAATCTAAACCGAGTTCATTACATAAAGCTTTGGCAACAGTCGTTTTACCCAGACCGGCAGTACCAGTGAAAAGCATATTAGGCAATTCACCGGTATCTACCATACTCTGAAACGTTTCTTTAAGTCTGAGAGGCAGTATTGTTTCAGAGATACGTGATGGCCGATATTTTTCGACCCATAAAAATTCGTTTGACATAATTTTCCCTCATAATATAATATTGTAACACAGTTTGGTGGGAATGTAAATTATGCAGACGCTTTTTCCTGTTGATAATTTTCTGCCATTTGAATTACTTGTACACATTGATCTCGAAGTTGACCAATAGTTGAAAGCTCTTCTCCTTTAAATGCGCCACGTTGACACATAGTATCGATAACAGCAATCATGCTACGCGATGCACGATTAGATGTTTCGTAAATAGGAGCATGCGGATCCTGCTGCTCTTCTTTTTTATCTGACATATTATACTCCGTACGTTGATGTCTTTTCTAGGGCAATCCAATATTCGATGCCTAGTTCCTTGTTAACAAAATGTGAAATAAGTTTTGAAGAAATACCAACTTCATAATCACCCGGAATCATTTTTAGATTTGCAATATTAAATATGAAGTTAAAATTATCTCCAGCAAATTCTCCACTCACATCAATAGAGAATGCGTTTGATGTTGCATTTTGGCTATCAACGACAGATAGACTTAATACACCATCTTTTCCAGTAATGGAAAGTTCAGAGTGGCCAAGAGTAGAAGCCGCTCGTTTAATTCGGTTTAGCGTATCATTATCTAAAATAAACTTTACATCAGCCGGAGGCATTTTAACATCCTTTGTAGGAGTTGTAAGCATCTCTGGATCTGAGAAAAAGTATTTTACACGAGAACGATTACTACTGTCAGTCACGACAACATAATCGGTTTCAAATTTAAGTCGAGGTTCACCGACAAGATTAATCACACCAAGAAACTCATTGAGATCATAGATGCCAAAGTCTTGTGGAAAATCTTCGGATAAAGTTGCAGAAGACAATACATTACGTGCTTCTGTCATAGTCTTAATTGTATTGCCTTGATGAATTACAATATTCGGATTAATCGATGCGTAATTCTTCAATACAGAAAGTGTTTCGTCTTTCAATTCCATAATATACTCCAATTAGTAATGTATTTATTATACCATTTCTTCAACAATTTGTAAATCTTTTATTTTGCTAAAATTCTTTTCTTTTACAAATTCTAGCTTTTCTTTGAATTTACCATCTAAAATATCACCTTTATGAGATATAATAAACGTATTCGAATTCTCGTCAAGAGAATGTAGAATCTTCATTAAGTTTTCAACACCATCATGATCTAGACTTGAATCAAATGTTTCATCAAGTAAAAGTAGATTTGTTGAAATAGAGTTTTTCATTTTAGCGATCATTCGCCAAGTAAACAATAGAGCTAAGTCAATACGTTGCTTTTCACCTTCAGAAAAAGAATCATATGAAAACGCATCTCTATGACGTGACCTAATAGTTTCTTGAAAGCTTTCATCTAAATCAAAGTGAACATAAAAATCTAAAATCTGTAGATATTGATTTACTAACTTATTGATGACAGGAATATATTGTTTAATGATTTTAGTTTTAATTCCTGTATCTTTTAGCATTTCTGCCATAACAGTATTATAAGAATATTCTTCATTAATAGTTAATTTACTTTCAAGCAAATTATCTTTAGCAGAAGTTAATTCTTGTAAATCTAGTTTTGATTTAGCTACATCACCATCATTGCTGCGTATTTTTGATATGGCATCGGTGAGAGTTTTAATCTGTCCTTGCAACCGTACGATTTCTCTATTGTTGCTAGATATAAATGAGGTTTTGGTTCTGATCTCATTTGAGGTATTATTAAGCCGTTCAATAGCCGATTCCACAATAGTCGACTGTTCAGAGACATCGTCCAAAGCTTTTTGGATCTCTGATGCTTTGGATTTTGCGGTGGAGAGTTTCTCCGATCGAAGGTCGTTACTAATATCTTGGGAACATGAGGGGCACGTATCATTTTCTTCGTAAAACTTCGAGTCCTTGACAAGTTGTTTGATTTTTTGATTAAACTCTGCATTGTAGTGGAGGAGCGTCTGCTTCTTATCATGGTTCTTTTTGAGATTTTCTTCAAGACCTTCTGAGAGACTTTCGATTTCTTCGGACGCGTTGACATTTTCCAATTGTAAGTTTTCGATGGAATCTTCTGCGAGGAAGATTTCGTTTTCTTTTTCTTCAATCTGGTCATTACTTAACTCCTCTACTTCTCGAATATACTTTTTCTGTAGTTCTATTTTTTCACGAGTTAGTTCAAGATTATATTCAATATCTTTTAATTTATCTCTTAAAACAGTATTTTTTTCTTTTAAGAGTTGATTCATTTTAGAAAAAACATTAATGTCCAGAAGATCCTCGATAACATCTCGCCGATGTTGTGCCGGGAGTTGCATGAAAGGAACAAAGGAGGAGGACCCCAAGACAACAATCTGATGAAAGCTTTTATGATTTAGCTTCAAGATGTTTTGCTCGAGAATCTTCTGGTACTCTTTGGAATGTGATGATTGATTAATCATATCACCATTCTTCCAAATCTCAAATACATTCGGCTTAATACCACGTACAATTTTATACGATGATTTACCAATATCAAATGTAACTTCAACTGAGCAGTTTTTACCATTAATTGAATTTACAAGTTGTGGTTTATTAATATTACGATGAGGCTTACCAAATAAACCAAATGCAATTGCATCTAGCATTGTGGATTTGCCTGCGCCATTTTGTCCAACAATAAGAGTAGACTTTGACTTATTCAGATTAATCTCGGTCCAATTATTTCCAGTAGACAAGAAATTCTTGAACCGTAGAGTTTTAAATAAAATCATACTGTTTCGATAGCCTGTGCTTCAGTCATAAGATTACGCATAGAAATTTTAAGTCTGTCTTTATCTAAATCAGTTTCAACAGCATCAATATACGTATCTAGTAATTCGGTAGTATCTTCAATAGATACTGATTCATCTTCTACATTATCGCCTACAAACTCATCAAAGTTTTCAGCAATTTTAAGATCGTGTATCTTTCTATTTTGTATTCTATCAATAAATCGATCAAATGTAAATATATCTTTTTTATTTACGACAACAACTTTAACGTACTTACCATCTAAGTCGGTGACATTATACTTATTATAATCGGTTTCTTCGTCATTGTACACAATTTTTTCAAATAAAGTATAAGGATTTCGTATTGCTTCTAATTCTCTTGTTTCAGTATCAAGAATATGAAAGAATTTAGGATCATTAGCATCTGACCAAAAGAATTCCATTTGTGTTCCAAGATATGTTACGTTATCTTGTTGAGACTTTGTATGAAAATGGCCAGATAATACTCGTTCAAATCGTGATAAAAGTTTATGATCTAATCCATGCGGTGCAATAACACCACGCATAACATTAAAACCAGCAAATTCAAAGTGACCACCAATCCAATCACATTTTGCGGTTTTAATAAATTCCATAGTTTTTTCGTGATTTTCAGCGCAAATCCATGGTACCATTCCCATCTTTAAAGAACCGTATTCCATCACAGTAGGCTCATGTATAATATGAACCTCATTCATATAATGTCCTAATAGTTCTTTAAGAGAATTAAGATCATTTGTATTTTTATAGTAGGTATCGTGATTACCTGCTATAATGTCCATTGTTATTTGTTCTTGCCGTAGCCGTTCAAGAAAGACATGACGGTTACGGTTAAGAGCGCGGAAGTTAATAAATTTCCGGTGATCAAAGTAGTCACCAAGGTGAATGATATGGCGAATACCACGTTCCAAAAGAGTAGGAAAGAATACATCAGCATAAAATTTCTCTGCATTATCGAGAAATATGTCAGAACTATTACGGATGCCACAGTGAGTATCATTAATAATTGCTACTTTCATTGAAAAAACTTCACCAAATCTGAATCTACTTTTTGAATAGGACGCTTACGTTTCTTTTCTTTTTTAGCAAACTCTTTTACTTCTGTATCATACCCTTTTACTTTTTCAATTCTATCTTTAAGCATATCAACAAAGTTTGCTGCTACAGGATTATCAGTCTCATCCAGTAAGAAAGCTTCAACTCCAGATTGTGACATGTATTTAAATTTGATGTCTTGTTGTTTTTTCTCTTTAGCAATTCTGCGTAAAAACGCATACCAAGAAATCTGTGTAAAATATGCAAAGGCGTTTGGTTTACCAGTTCTTGTAGCTGCTTCTAAATTATAATTTTCGATTGCCTTTAAACAATTTTCAACCGCATCCATAACCATTTCTTCTCGATAAGTATATCGAATGAAATTAGCTTTGTGAGAAAGACCTTCAGCGATTTTAAGAAAACATGAAGCAATATAATCAGGGACTATAGGAAGTTTTTCGTCCTTATTTCTAGCTTCATTTAAGATGGTTACATAGTCTACAACGGCCTGAGAAAACTGAGCATTATTCACATAATGCGGCCTATCTTGTGGTTTCATAATCAAAATCCTTTAACATAATTAATACCATTATACAACGAAAAAAAGTGATTGTACACTGAAAAAAAGCGTGTACAAACTTTAAAAACCATGTTATAATAAAAGAGTATACTGAGGGGGAGATAGTATACCTTAATGCATTTTGTCTTTTGATGGTGTAAATCGAATAACATTATCAGAATCAGAAGTAAAATAATCTTTCATACTTTGAGCTTTTGTTTTTTGATAAGCGTCCCATTGACGTTTGGTCTCGCGTCGAATTTCATCCATATTTTCTTCACTTGTGTCGTCATCGATCATTACATTTTCTAAAGCTTTTAAATATTCGTGAATTATTTCTTGAGTAGGATTTGCTTCTGCAACAATATGTTGACAATTAATAATCTGAAAGCTTTCTGGTTCTAATTGATACATCATAAAAGGACGAAAGGCGTAATATCTTACGCCATTAGCCATATTATCCATCATGACTAATTTCATAGTTTTACGTATGACAATTGCATCATCGTCTTCATGATATTCTACTACTTCACAGATAATTTCATCGTCAGTAGCTAATTTAAATTGTCTAATTTCCAATTGGAACCTCAATAATCTTAAAGTTGAATTTTTCTTTATTATATATTTTTACTCGTTCTTCGCCATGAAGTAGCGCGTAGTTTTTTCTTCCTTTATAATGGATGTCATCTGTGATGTCATAAAGGGTAGTAGATCTTCCGTCGTCTGATTGACGTAATCCTCGTCCAATGCTTTGTAAGACTTTAATTTGGGACTTTGACGGACTTGCAAATATAATATTATGCAAATTCCGTATATTAATACCAGTGGAAAAAGTACCCAAGCTTGCGACAATAATAGCATCTTTTTGTTTCTCCGTAATTTGTCGAATGGCTTCTCTATCGTTTGTTTCTACTTCCCCAGAAACATAAAAAACTTTTCTATCTTTTTCTGCCTTCTCATTAATTAAATCGAAGAGAGGTTTACCATGAGCATCCACACGTTGGAATAATACGAGAGTATTACCAGAAGAGCTAAGAGCCAAATTACGAATAAACCGATTCCTACCTTCATGTCCCACAATAAAATCAATTTCATCATGATAAGTTTTTTTACCAAAATCTTTTCTCGTTTTTTCATCATATTTTAATATAATTATATTTATATCTAGCTTAGCTAACGTATTATTATCTTGTAATTCCTTCGTTGTGGTAACTCTATGGATTTTTCCAAAGAGTCCTTGGAGAACAAGGTGATGAACCTGAGCATTATCTAGTGTACCAGTCGTACCAATTCTATATTTTGCTTCGGTACATTTATTCATAATATCAGTCAGAGATTTAGATTTAAACCCGTGGCACTCATCGCCAATCACCATTCCAAATTGATCAAACCAATCCTTCGGTAATTTATAAATTGATTGCCATGTAGATATTACGATGGCCGAATTAATATTGTCTTTATCTTTTCCTGAATATATTTTATGAATACCTTTAGGACTATATCCATAATCGATAAAGTCTTTTTCCATTTGTTCTACAAGAGAAGTAGTAGGAACTACAATTAAAACTCTTCCAGCGTGAGGGTACCTAAACCCATCTGTAATATATTTTAACCATATTTGAGATAGACAGTAAATGATTAGTGATTTACCAGACCCTGTAGGAGAAAGTAATACACATCTATTTAGATTCAAGGCTTTCATTACGGCATCAAACTGATAATCTCTTATATCAATCGGATTACCACGAGATTGTAAATTTAAATCTTTAATGTATTTGTAAATAAGTTCTGGATTTTGTTCATTCTTATCTAAAGGAGAACCGTAATCAGAAGATTCTGTTAAAAGTGTATAACTATTTCTTTTACAAAATTCATCAACAAATGGATAAAGTCCGGCCGGAAGTTCTCTATTTACCGCATTGAATAATCTAATCTTACCATCCCAGATTCTACGTTTGTACAATTTCATGTACTTATAACCTGGAACAAAAAAAGAAAAATATTCACTCAACTCTTGAGCAATGCCTGCATCGCAATCAACAAGAGCTGTGCTTTCATTTTTCTTTAATATAGTAATATTAGCCACTCACATAAACCCCTTGTTGTGGTCTATACCAACTCTTTTGATTATGAATACGTCCTAAAAGATCGTTGATTTCTTTTGTTTCAGTTTGTAATACTTCTGCATCTTCGCCCTTCATCATACGTTCGGCTCTACGACCGACTTTATTATGAAGCGCGTCTTCTATAATTTTAATATCTTTTACACTTAATTTAAAATTGTAATTAGGTTTAGCCACCACTTTCGAATATCCTCCATTTAATCATATTACTGATTGTTTGATGTCTCCAATTAACATTATTAAGTATCTCATTCAAAGTATCTATCGTAGTTTTTATGTACTCTATTTTCTCAACAGAGTGTTGTATCTCCGGATCTGAATCGTAGTAATAATCCATTTCACCTTTGAGTATCTTAAGCCCATCAAAAGGGTCAGGCTTCCAGCCTTTTTCTTCAATTTCAGTTTGATCCATTTTGCCATTGTAATAAAGCCATTTATCTTTAAGCAATACTTTTTGTTCCTGCTCAGCTTTTTTAAGACGTAGCTTAGCAGTTGAAAGTAATTCTAAATATTTTGCGTGAAGTAATGGAGTTTGACGAGAAGATTCATCTAAACTCGTTTGACCAATAACACAGTCGCTCGACCACATGTCGAGGATCATTTTTAAATCCATAATATATCCTAAGTTTATTCAATGTCAAAGTATGTAAATCTAAAAGAGATTGGAAATGTAATATAATTTACATCTCCTTGAGAAGCTTCGAAAGCAATATCTCCAAGCAAAGTTGGGATAGCATTTCTATATATTATCTTCTTCGCTACGTTATTATGACTAGTTAAAATTGATACAGTAATATCTGCTTCTGATGGACCTTTATCTCCATCTTTAGCTTCTGATGGTTTTATATCTGGAGCTTCTACAAAAGATTTAATCCAATTATACATTTCGCTATAAGCAGAAAGATCTTCATCCATAATAATCATAGCAGTAAGTTCACCGTATACTAATTTATCGCCAGTAAAAGGAATAGATCCAATTCTTTTATACGGAATTTCAAGCGCAGAAATTTGAGTATCTGGATGCATTATTGATTGAGCAAAGTATTCTAAATTTGGAAAATACTTACGATTAATCGACAACTTAAACCCAGTAGGTTGTAAGTAGTTAGTATTAGTTGTAAGACTAGATTCTAAAATTCCAGTTGATACCGTAGTTGTTCCAATAGCCATTTGTCATCTCTCGTTATATAATCCTATTTATAATAAAAAAAGGAGCGCCGAAGCGCTCCAAGTTAGATCTCTTATTGTTATAAAATCTTATGTAGTTAGAATGTTGTCTACACGGAAGATTCTGTAGTATTGGTTTGATTTCGCTGCTGCAAGACCATTTGCTGGAGTTGCACCTACGAATGGGTTTGACGCCATGCCGTAACGAGTTTTGAAACCAATTTTTGGCTGGAAATTATCTTCCCCTACTGCACGAACCATAGTTAGTGGTACGTATGGGCAATAGAACAAGCCTGCGTCATATGGGTTAGAACCCTTATAACCTACAGTTACATAATCGGTAGATGCATATGGGTCGATGTATACACGTGTACGACCGTTTAGAACACCTGCGAATGTGTTTCCTGTGTCATCAACATTCAAGTTAGTTGATAGTGCAGGAGTATAGTCCAACATACCTGAAGCTGCAAGAGCAGAAGCAACGTCTGAAGAACAGATAATGAAGTTACCTTTTCCTCTACGTGTTTCTTTTGCAATTGTATTTGCTTCACGTTCGATTTGAACGATTAGGCCTTTGAACTTCTCAACTGACCAACGACCATCTGCATCGCTTGATAGATCGAACACACCGTTGATTGCTGTGTTAGACTGAAGCGCGCCTGTTTTCGCTTGTGAGTTGATTGTACGAATTACTTCGCGGTTAATTTCAGCCAAGATTTCTGTTGAAAGAATGTTGGCCAACTCTGTTTCAGCGTCAAGACCATGAATCGCTTTCAAGTCTTGTGCTAGTTCTAGAGTGTATTCCGCTTTCAACGCACGTGACTTCGCAGTCACAGTTGCTTTCTCAATGGTGAAACCCATTTGCTCGAAAGCATTTGAAGCAGAATCGCCAAGAGCTTCAGCAGAGTCTGTTGACATAGCTGCTGTTGCAAGATCAGTAACACGGTCTGAGTCGATTGTGCCAGCGCCACCTGCGTTAGTTACGTCTAGACCTGAACCCTCTTGAGATACGGCTGCAGTTGATTTTGTACCTGCGTGACGTGTGTTTGCTTCGTTGAACAATGCTTCTGTTGAGCCTGTTGTACCAGCATCGTAGCGTGACTTCATTGCGAAGATCAAGCCAGTTGGGCCAGTCATTGGCTGAACGCCAGCAACGTCGTATGCCATTAGGTTTGGCATAGAACGGCGAACAAGTGAGATCAATACTGGATCCCATGTTCCGATTGAACCGGTGTTTGCACCTGCAGGTGCTGTTTCTGCCAAGTAATGCTGTTGGCTACGCTCTTCACGTAGAGCAATTTCTTGGTTTTCTAGAATCGCAGCTGTTACTGCTTTTCTGTGAGCATCTTTGATAGTACCCGCTGATTCTTCATTAAGTACTGGTGCCCACTTTTCGACTAGTTTGTCATAAGATTGCATTTGTTTGGACTCCCAAATTATTTTTGCGCCGCTTTACGGATCGCTGAAAGGTATTGAGCCATTGTATCAGAAGCTTCAACTACGGCATCGCCATCGTCTTCGCTTGATTCTTCAATTACAGACTCAACGGTTTCTTTTTTGAAGTATGATTCTTTAACAACTTTCACTTTTTCAGCAAAAGTTTCTTCGTCTTCGAAATCAATATCTTCTACAAGCTTCGCAAGTTTTTCAACTTGTGTTTCAGCTAGATCTTTTGAAGCTTCGCGAATTACTTCATTACGCTTCAATGTTTCTAGTTCTTCAGAAACTTGAATTGCTTTTGCCATTGAAGTATTTAGAGCTTCTTCAAGTTCTTCAACTTCAGCAGCTAGTTCGTCAACTAGGTCAACTTTAGATTCTGGAACCTCAATGTAAGATTCTGTAAATAGATCTTTCAATGAGTTCATAAACTTCTCAGCAATCTCGGTACGTAGACCTGATTGAACTGCAAGTTTATTTTCTTCCATCCAATTCTCAACCACATAGTTGAGGTAGCTATCGACTTTCTCGACCATATCAGCTTTAGTAGCTGCTACTTCTTCTTCGAGTTCAGTCTTATAGTTTTCTTCCAAACGGTCGATTTCTTCGGCCAATTTAGATTTGATTGCTGCTTCAAAAATTACGGCTGTTTTAGCTTTAAACTCTTCTGAAAGAGTAGCTTCAGACTCGATCAATGCATCTAGATCAGCAGAAAAATCAGCTTCGTAGTTAACGTCAACGTTTTCTACCATTGCAGCTTCTTCGGCTTCAACACCTTCACCCATTACTTTTTGTAGCATATTTGCAAGATCTTCTTTTTTCATAGAAGACATTTTCATATATGCCGCATTGATCATACCAGCTTTAGTTCCTGGCAACTTTTGCATTGGTTCGCTGTTAGACTTATCTCCCTTACGGCCTTTGGCTTTAGGACCTTTATCTTCAGCAGAATCAACAGAAGCGATAGACTGTGCTTCCGCATTCTTTGGATCGTGAGCTTCTTCGATTTTCTCTTCGTCGAGCTCAACTTCCTGGTCTTGTACTTGATCAGTCATGTTTGACCTCCTAATATGTTTTATTTTTCAGTAACGAGAGGAAATTTTTAAACTCACGAGTCTGAGTCTCATAGAGATCAGCGCGTGGAGCTGTCTTAATTTCAGTCTCCATTTTTTCAATTACTTGAGCTTCAATGATGCCGTTATTCCAGACCCAATCTACACCTTCCATAATCCCATTAACAAAAGCTCCTGGAGCAGATGGATCTTGTACGATGTCAACCGTATTAAGCATAAAGTCATCTTTGACATACATGGCATCGCCACGTTTCTCAAGGCTACCCATACCACGAGTTGAGACACCTAATTGCACACCGCCTTCAAGCAAACCTTTTACAATTTGGCCCATTGGAGTGTCCAAGATACGTGCCTTACCCACCACATTGTTGTCCTCAAATTTGAGATCGGTAATGAGGTGAGAAACTTTATCCAAGTTTACAGTAGGGCCTTCAGGGTGATTTAGTTCACCAACAGCCCGTTTTGTTTTAACTTGTTCATTGACGTATTTCTTTACGGCGCCTTCCATGACAGCCTTCGGATATATACGTCCATTTCTATTCTTTTGTTCAGCTTGCGCGAATACACCTTCGATGGTATAATTCTTTGTACCATCTTCCTTGGCTTCGACCAAGCATTGAATATCATTTTCTGTGTATTCAGCAATAAGCTTCATTAATCTACTTCCCTAACAAACTGCATAAGCATTTTTTGTGCATGCTGTTTTGTATCGTATGTATCTAATTTTTCACCGTCTACATAAGCTTCAAATTTATCAAATCTCTGAATGATTTCTAATCTAAAGCCATCATATTTTCTTTTAAAAACTGTACGTTCTTTCTTTACAGCTTCTCTAATCGTCTTCAGAGTCTTCATCGGGGTCTTCTGTATCAACTGCGTCGTCAACATCTACGTCATCCTCTTCAAACTCTACTTCAACATCTTCATCATCTAGATCTAATTCAAGTTGTTCCTCTTCGGGATCCTCTTCTTCAAGACCATTATAAATTTGACCGGATACTTTAATCCGTTCTTGATCCAAAGCATCATTCATTTTTGCTGCCATAATTTCAGCAAAAGTATTATTTGCTGTAGCAAAATCTTGATCAGCTGCTTGTTGGATCAATTGTTCAATATTTTCCATAATTAATTATCTCCATTTCTTATTATTTATAATAAAATTATTCCTCAGGTACATCATCTTGTGTAGGTTCTTCTTCACTAGATTGTTGAGCAACTTGTTTAATGTCATCATCGTTAAACATTAAAACGTTTTTCATAACCCATTCTTTTGAGAAGTATTCACCCACATATTGACTTACTTGATCAAGTGTCTGTAATCTTTCTCTTAGTAGTTCAGCGTCTTTTAATTCTGTGAAATGGTTATCACGAATATAGTCAACTACAAGATCATTTTTCCATTCATTCCAATCATCTTCAGTAATTAAACCCTTCATTATAAGTTGTTTCTTTAGAATCTCTAAGAACAACATTGAGAAACGTTTACGAAGACGATCAATAAACTTTTGGAATTTAAGTTCATCTCTACTAATTTCTGTAGAACGACCTAAGCTAAATTGTGCTTCTTGTTCTAAGCGATTAATCGGTACGTTAAGAGACCGATAAAGACGCTTTTGGAAATAGATAATATCGTCAATCTGTCCGAGGTTTTCTCCGCCTGGTAAAGTAGAGATCTCAGTGCCTCTTCCACCTTCACGTCTTGGTAGCCAGAAATCTTCGAGCATTGACATATGTTTTCTGTCATCTCTAATCTGTCCTGTATCTGCGTCATATACAAGTTTATTGCGATATCGTGCCATAATATCTTTCATATATTGCTCAGACTTACCACGAGGTAAGTTACCAACATCAATATAAAAAATACGTCTTTCAGGTGCACGCGCAAGCCTATAAATAACCAATGAATCTTCCATCATACGAAGTTGGTTAATTGGCTTTAAAGCTTTATGTAAATGTGAAACTACTTTTTTACGATCTGCTGAAAGTAATCCAGAAGTCACATAGCTAACTGAATCATTTGAAAGTTTTACACCAGAAGTTTGTTGACCTGGCTTTTCTTGATAAATGTAATATTCATCTACTGATTCAACGATATTAGCTCCTGTAACAGGATCTTTCTTTTTCTTTACTTGTTTTACTTTACGAATCTTTGCAGAATCAATAGGACGAATCTCCTGAATACCTGCTTTAATATTAGATTCATTTACAACAAGATGATGATATAAACGGCCATCAATATACCAACGTTTAAACATGTCGTGGCCATTATTCGCAAAGTCTAACATTGAAATAATGTTATCGAACTCTTCGGTAATTCCTTTTTTAATTTGATCTGACACTTCAACCTTATCAAGAACAATTGATACTGGTTGTTCATCTTCTTGTGCAGAAATAGATTCATTAATAATATCTTCGATAGCAGCATCAACTTCTGGATGCATTGATACTCCGCGATATTTCATAATTAATTGATGATTATCTTTAGAATCATCTCCATCAATATTAATATATTGACCGTAGTGAGAACCAGAAGCAGTAACGTAACCAGCCCCGTCGTCATCTTGACGAGGGACTATAGACTGTAACTTCTTGTCTTCTTCTTTTTGATTGGCTCTTCGAATTTCAAAGCCAAATATTTTTAATGAGTTATTATCGGCCATATTTCATCCTAATAGAATATAGAGGGGCGTTGCCGCCCCTCAAAACTATACTATTTAAGTAGTTGTGTTTGAAGTCCAATACTGATACGTAAACTCAACAGTAAATTCTTCAATCTGATCGTTCGCATCATATGCCAGATCGATTGCAGATAGCGCTGTTGGAAACGCTGAAATGAACTTATAAGTTTTCAAAACTACTTCGTCTTTATCCAATTGATCAACCGTAAGATCTACTTGATAATCAGCTGGATTGACACGGCCGGTATTAGCTGAATGTTCGTTAATACCATTCATCCAGCGTTCAATAGAGTTACGAACAGTGAAATTAGTATCGTTCATGATAGTAATTGCCCATGGTTCAAATACTCTATCGCCTGCCATTTGTAGCTGTCTACCGCGGAAAGCGATAGGCATAGCAGGAATTGTAGAACCTGGAAGCTGGCCAGCTCTACATAGGAAAGATGCTAGTTCTGCATCACTTCCTTCAACGTATGTTGGAAAATTCAAAGTAACTTTGAACAAATTGGGGCGAGCACCGCCACCAACTAATTTTGATTTAAAATCGTCGACTCCTAAAACTGCCATCTATTTTCTCCTTATACACCAGCGATTTCTGCGAAATCAACGCCGGTACGTACAGCAACAAAGTTAAGAGTAACAAAGTTAATTGAACGTGCAGGTTTGATCAAGACAGTCGCAACGAATTCATTTCTATCTATAACTGCTGCCGTGTTGTTTGTTTCGTCACAAACTACTCTAAAGTCAGTTATACCACGACGGCCTTTGATGTCACGAAGGAAGGGCTCAACAATACCTACAAATTCTGCTCGAGTAAACTCATCGTTAAATTCGAACATTACGTTTCTTGCAGCAAGAGAAATAGCTCTCTCAATTGTTAAGAACAATCGACGTACGTTAATACGATCAAATGCAGATGGTCTTGCTAGTTTAGTTTTATCACCGAATAGCAATAAACCTTGTCCAGGAATATTTGCGATTGGGTTAACACCGTTACGATATAGAACATCTCTCTCAGCTTTATTTGGAGAATATGCAATACCTGTAACACCTAGATATTGACCACGACGTGGACCAGCTGGTGAGAACCATGAAGCTGCATTTACGTCTGTAGCTGCCATGATACCAGCAGTTGATGAGTTAGCTGGAATAAAGATAAACTCATCATTATATTTGTCATATACTTTTAGATAGTTGTTATCAACTACTAGATATGAAGAAGAAGTAAATGTTCCCGCAGTAGTTACGGTATCATTTACAGGGTCAGATCCACCAACAATGTCTGAACGAGCAGGTGAAGCTACAACAACGCAGTCTTTACGTGTTCCTTGAGCAATACTTACTAGATCGTTAACAATAGTAGTAGTATCTGTTCTTGACGTCATTTGAGGAGCAATTAACATATCAACTTGGATAGCGTCTTTATCTTCAAGCTGATCGAAACCTGTGATATAATCTCCTACATCCATATTTTCAGATTCATCGCCTGAATCTAAATCATAGTTTTTAGCATCTAGAACTCCAGCTGAAAGTTGGTAATCTTTACCACTTGTCGCCGCAGTACCAGCATTAGCAACACTATAGTCTGAATCGAAGCCTGCCATCCAAATATAGCGTGATGTTCTATTAATTACGTCTCTTACATAATTTGTTGAACCATCAGCTGTCTTAGCATTGGAAGCTAGTGATACAAATGGAAATGTTTCTAGAACTGTACCAGATGTGCCTGAGAATTTACCATCAGCGTCTACAACTGCTACGTGAATTTCATCGTTTACAGCGCTTGCACCTTCAGCAAATGAAGATGTTGCAGGTGCTGCATCGAAATTATCTTTGTATGCCCAACCATTGAATGCTGAATCAGCATCTTGTTGTGGACATAGAGAAACTCTTAAACTATTACCAAGTTCACCTGGCCATTTAGCAATAAAAGTATGTTCGTCGGAATCAAATCCTGCAATTGCATTATTGAAATCGTCTTCGTTTTTGATTCTAACATTTAATCCTGCTGCCGCTTCATTGTGGTTGTATGCGTTAAAGCCATCACTATCGCCTAAAACACGAACAACTTGAAGGGCATTTGTGTACTTAAGAAAGTACGCTGCCGAGTGAAAATCGACAGAATTTGCAGATGATGGTGCACCGAACGTTGCAGCTAGCTGAGATTCATTACTAATCAGTGTAGCTTGTTCGACTGGCCCCCATCTGAAATTACCAGCAAAACCACCGGTTGAAGAAGAAACCGCTGGCACTACGCCAGACGCGTCGATTTCTCTTACCGTAATTGCTGGAGATTCTGAAAATGCCATGATTTTTTTCCTCTTCCGAAAATTAAATTATATGCGGGTCCATAATACGAATATTCACTTGATAGTATTTATAATTTTTAAATATCCGGCGCATACTCAATGGCCCACTGTCTACCTTCGAGTTCTTCCTGAGTTGGAAGATTATCTAGTCCATCGTCTATAAATCCAAATGGAGGCAAATCATCTTCAATTTCTTTCATTTTTTGTTTAAACATCATTTCTTTTAAATTAATATCAGTCATGTCAGCAAAATATTGTGTCGATACAAAATAACCAAACATAACAAAATTCATAACTAAATCATCATGATTTCCAGGAGAAGCTTCGTAAGATTGCCCTTTTGCAACAAACGTAGATATTTCCATAATAGTATGATCATCTACTATATCTAATCTATTATTTTCTAATACGTCTTTAAATGCAGAACAGCCTAAACGTTTTACTTTACGAGTCATTTCAACGCCAAGAGCATTTGCTTTAATAGCAGATTCAACGTGCATGTTTTCATATTCTAAATCATGATAGAGGCCATTTGTTACAAGAGAACCCTGATCATTTGACTCAATAACTACATAAGCTTTATTGTAGGAATTCGCCCATTTATAAATAATGTTTGGGAAGAGTAATGGAGAGATAAGGTTATTGCGATATACAGCAACCTGTTTAAATGGCCTAGAGCTAATATCGATTAAATTAAATGTAGAATAGTCCTGTCCTCTTCCTTTCGAAACGTCTACTAGCATGATATATTCATGCCCTTTTTGTGTTTCTTCGTAAATCTTAAGGTCACCGCCTTCAAGATAACGAATAGGATTTTTCGCTCTAAGTTTTAATAAAGTTTCGGCATTAATTAATGTATCACCTGTTCCAAAAAATGTATTCCCAAATTCTTGGTCAAACTGAAGCTGAGATGTATTTGCTATGGTTTGGTCTTTCCATGTCTTATCTCGACCTGGAACATCCCACCAATCTACACGAAAAGGTTTAAATTCATTTACACCTTGAGAAGCACCTTCCCATATTTTATGAAACACATTACCGATACCATTCGCAGTGGATGTGATAATAATTTTAGTTTCTTTACCAGATGAGATAACCGGATATGTCGACGTATAAAACTCAGCAGCATTTTCCACAAATGCAAACTCGTCTAAATACAATAATGACACAGACATACCTCGAATCGAGGAGCCTGAAGTTGCGGCCGCAACAATCCGTGAATTATTCGAAAATTCAATCGACCCCTTATTCAAAGCCTTACAACCGGGTTGCAAGAAAAAGGGTAGATTTTCTAGCATAAGCGTAATGCGTCCAAGCATCTCACGAGCAGTGGCACCTTTGTTTGCCATAACAGCAATAGTTTTTTCTGTGTGAAATAAAGCATACCATAGAAGATATGCGACCGAAGAAATAGATTTTCCTGATTGTCTACATGCTAATACAATATTAAATCGATTTGTATTAAATGCATCAAACATTTTTTCTTGATATGGATATAGTTCAAAAGGAACTAAACCCTCATCAAGAGATATAATCTTACAATATTGAGTTGCAAAATAAGCGGGATCTTTCATACAACGAGCATACTCTAGGACTTCTTCTTGAGTCCAATTAGTAACTATGCCATCTCGTTTTACATTAGGATTCCCAAGGTACGTGTCATTCATTCTTTGGAGTAACATCTATCATTTCATCTTGTAGCATACGCTGTAAATCAGTCGTAGAACCGACAAACACATTATTTGTTGTTTGATTCGGTAATTGTTTCACCATTTGTTTTTGATTGAAGTCTTTACGCTTCTTATGCATATCCATAAGATTACCGTTAATGTCAGCTATGTTTTTCATCATATTTGACAAAACTTCAAAAGCTCTTGGATGTTCAGTAGCTCTTGCCACTTCCATCATCTCTTCCATCGACTCTGATCCTTTTGCTAGTAGATCGTGATATATCTGTCTAGCATATTCAAAGTCATTTTCGGCTGTTGCTGAATCCATCATAATGCACTGTCAATCCCTTCAATTACGGTACTAAATCCAAAGTCACTATCAGGTCCTGCTGTCGAAGGATCTGGAGTAACTGTAATTCTTTCAAGAGGTATGTCTGAATCTAGTAAACCGGCATCCTGATTTAAAATATCTGTAATAGCAGTTCTGATAATTCCTTGTGATTCGATTGGTCCATGGAATAGAACATGCATAT
>Ga0181581_10000741_pt1 | contig 24787 bp, 23 predicted proteins | sample 071ome_22_FD_132433 | JGI IMG/M metagenome (GOLD analysis project Ga0181581, IMG submission 132433) | Coastal salt marsh microbial communities from the Groves Creek Marsh, Skidaway Island, Georgia - 071404AT metaG (megahit assembly) | ecosystem: Environmental > Aquatic > Marine > Intertidal... | reverse complement strand
GACCATCCATCTCCTCATGGTGTGGTTGCAAAACTCGCCGAATCAGCGAAAAACCCAAGAAATCATCGGTACTCATTGAGTCGAGGTTTGCCCCGTCTCCGAGAAGAAGTTGCGAAATACTACGAGCGCACTTGGGGGGTGCAACTTGACCCCGAGTTGGAGGTCACCAACACGATCGGTTCGAAAGAGGGCTTCTCCCACTTGATGTGGGTGTTGCTCGAACGTGGTGACGCAGCGATCGTTCCGACCCCGAGCTACCCGATTCATATGTATGGCCCCTTGTTCGCTGGAGCCGACCTACGTCAGCTCCCTATGCGCGGGCTCTCTCACCCCGACGAGCGGGCAAACTTCTCAGAGGAGTTCTTCGACAACCTTCACCGGGCATACGACATTGGCTGGCCAAAGCCACGAGTTCTGGTTATCTCGTTTCCGCATAACCCGACCGGAGCGTGCGTCGATCTCGACTTTATGCAGCGCGTCGTCGATTTCTGTCGAGAACGGGAAATGATTGTCGTTCACGATTTTGCGTACGCGGATATCGGGTTCGATGGGGTTCGACCGCCGAGCATTCTGCAAGCGGAAGGTGCAAAAGAAGTCGCCGTCGAGCAGTACTCGATGACGAAGAGCTTCTCGATGGCCGGATGGCGAAGCGCATTCATGGTCGGGAGTGCCGAAGTTGTGCAAGCGCTGGTGAAGTTGAAGAGTTACCTCGACTACGGAATGTTCCAACCAGTGCAGATCGCGGCAACAGTTGCATTTAGAGAAGCCGCTGACTACCCGAAAGAAATATGTTCAATCTACGAATCGCGCTGTGACGCTCTGATCGATGGCCTGTCAAAGATTGGTTGGGAAGTGCCAAAACCCGGGGGCTCCATGTTTGTATGGGCTCCAATTCCTGAGGCATACAGCGATCTTGACTCTGTCGAGTTCTGCTCAATGCTCGTAAAGGAATGCGACGTTGCGCTTTCCCCTGGAGTGGGTTTTGGGCCTGGGGGAGAGGGTTACGCCCGCTTTGCCCTCATTGAAAATGAACAACGCATCTCACAAGCGATGCGTAACCTTCGGCGCGGTCTCACGAAGCTCGGCGGAGGGTAACTCAGCAGGCCTACCCGGCCCAGTTGAGTGACCGCTCGACCGCTCGCCTCCATTGCCGGTGAGCGAGATCTGTCATCGTCCGGTCGGGCTCAGGGGAGAACTCTGCATCAAGTTGCCAATCTGCCGCTAGCTCATCAAGCGAAGTCCAGACCCCCTCGGCGAGACCAGCGAGTCGAGCGGCACCGAGAGCAGTTGTTTCATGATCGACCGGTCGTCGGACGGTCACCCCAAGTTGATCCGCCTGAAACTGAAGTAGAAGATCCATGACCGACGCGCCACCATCAACCCTCAAGTCTTCAATGGCAATACCCGATGCGGATGTCATCGCATCGATCACATCCCTTGTCTGAAACGCCATCGACTCGACGGTGGCGCGAGCAAGATGGGCACCCGTGGAGCCCCGGGTGAGACCACAGATGGTGCCCCGAGCATGCGGGTCCCACCACGGTGAGCCCAGGCCCGTGAACGCTGGAACGATGACAACGCCACCGCTATCTGGGACCGTTGCCGCTAGAGGGCCAACCTCGGGCGCAGATGAGATGATGCCAAGTCCGTCTCTCAGCCATTGAATTGCAGCTCCAGTGACGAAAATTGACCCCTCAAGAGCGTAAGTCGGAGAGCCCGTGCCAAGGTCCCACGCAATCGTCGTGAGCATTCCATCGGTGACGGGCGGGCACTCTGTTCCCACGTTGAGCAGAACAAAACTGCCGGTGCCATAGGTGTTCTTAGCCATTCCTTGGCTGAAGCAGGCTTGCCCGAACAGCGCCGCCTGCTGGTCGCCGGCAACTCCGCTGATCGGAATTCCATCAGGGATGCCTGAGCCGCGCGACGTCAACCCGAAACGCCCAGATGACGGGCGAACCTCAGGAAGGGCACCGATCGGCACGTTCAGAGCATCACAGAGGTCGTCATCCCATCGATGCTCAACAATGTTGTACAACATGGTTCTGCTTGCATTTGTTGGATCGGTGACGTGCACCTCGCCGTTGGTGAGCTTCCAGATAATCCAACTATCGATCGTGCCGAGCGCAAGGTCGCCATCGATAGCAACCGACCGATCGCGCAGCATGCGAGCAAACTTTGTTCCGCTGAAATAGGGGTCAAGGACAAGCCCGGTGCGCTCCCGAACCATCGGAAGAAGCCCATCGCGTTCAAGTTGGGCACACTCATCGGCAGTGCGACGGTCTTGCCAGACAATCGCTCGACCATGAGGCTCTCCTGTCGATCGCGACCACGCAACAACCGTTTCCCGCTGGTTGGTGATGCCGATGGCAGCAACGTTGTCACGACCAACGCGATCAATGACCGCGTTCACGGTCGCAACAACTGCGGACCAGATTTCGTCGACATCATGCTCAACCAAGCCTGGCTCGGGAAAAAATTGAGTGAACTCTTGATACTCAGACTCGGGAGCCCGCCCATCAAGATGCACTGAGCGGGCTCGGACACCGGTGGTGCCGGCGTCAATCGCAATTACACACGTACCCGAAGACATGCAGCGATGGTAACCGGGTGACGTGAATGCATTGCCGTTTAGCGTTTGCGCGGCGTGCCGCCGCCAGTTCGTTTGGTGGGGGCAGGTCGAGGCCGGGCCGAGGGCTCACTTGCGTCGGCACTACGAGTAGACGGTTTCGGGGCTGCTCGCCGCAACCGGTCACGGCTGTACCCGAACTTTGCAAGCACGGCGCCAAAAGCAAGGTATGCAGGTCCACTGATGAAGAGACCCGCAAACGCTCCAACCCTGCTCGATGGCTGCACCGCAACAACGATGATCACCACCATGATTGCGACGTAAATGAGCCATTCCCGAATGAGTCGTTGCCAAGGAACCGGTCGACTGCTGTCCCACGCCATGGGTTCGTTCTATCAGTCGATAGGCATATCCTTCGAAAGGTGCGATTCGGAGTTCTCACAGGCGGTGGAGATTGCCCTGGGCTAAATGCGGTCATTCGAGCCATTATTCGCAAGGGTGAGCGCGTATTTGGCGATGAGATAATCGGCTTTGTTGACGCATGGGAGGGCGTGATGAGCCGTCGAACACTCCCGATTACCGTCGAGACGATGCGGGGCACCCTTCCTCGAGGTGGGACGGTGCTCGGCACCACCCGTGGAAGCCCTCTCGACAGTCCCGACGGTGTTGATCGTGTGCGGTCAACCATTTCCGAAATGGGGATTGACGGACTCATCATCATCGGCGGAAATGGGTCGCTCACCGTTGGTGAAATCCTGTTTCGAGAACATGGAATCCCCGTGCTTGGAGTGCCAAAAACCATCGACAATGACATTGAAGGCACCGACCTCACATTCGGATTCAACACGGCTGTTCAAATTGCAACTGACGCAATCGACCGGTTGCACACCACCGCTGAATCTCATGACCGGGTGATGGTGGTGGAAGTCATGGGCCGCCATAGTGGTTGGATCGCAACACATGCGGGTCTTGCTGGTGGCGCAGCGGTTGTACTCATCCCTGAACGGCCATTCGATATCGATGAAGTCTGTGAGCGTCTGGTTCGTCGACACTCCCGTGGCAGATTTGCATCAATCGTGGTCGTCGCAGAGGGATCGCGGCCAGCAGAAGGAACGATCGACGTACCCGATCAGACCCGAGATGAGTACGGGCACATTCGTTTGGGAGGAATCGGCAGCATCGTTGCCGCCGAAATCGGCCTTCGGACTGGCTTCGAGACCCGACCAGTTCTTCTCGGACACGTACAGCGCGGCGGAACCCCAACGGCATTCGACAGGGTGCTCTCAACCCGTTTTGGCGTCGCCGCAGTCGATGCCGCGCGAGAAGGAAAATGGGGATCAATGGTCGCCCTCCGAGACAACAACATCGTCACCGTCCCCCTCGCTGAAGCAGCGGGCCGATCGCGAACAGTCGACCTTGATCTTGTCAGCAACGTCGCAGAAATGTTCTTCGCGTAACTACACGCATTAGGCGCTCGGCGGCAGCGACGGAAAATCTGGCTGAGAGCTCTCAAAGGTCCCGGCGAAGTCGAAAATACGGAGCAAGCCCGAGGTCGTGTCGCCATGCGACGTAAGCCAAGGGAAGCGTTCACCGGCGACGGTGAGTTGGACAGCTTCAATTCCGGGGAGTTCGACAGTCGTGAGCACCAGTTGGGCGGCACCTCTGAGAAGGGCTTCCCCGCTAAGCGCCGCCATTGCGTCCGAGAGGTCGACGTACGCGACTGAACCGACACTTCGTGTTGACAAAATTTCGAGATCTGGTGGGAGCGAAGTACTGAGTTGAGCAACCGATTCGTCTTCGGTCGGGCCAGCGAGAAGGATGTCGAGCAGGTCTGCCTGAGTGTCGCTGCCACGTCGGACAGACTTCAATGATCGATCATCGCCCGCAGAGACAAGGTAGATGAGGCTTGATCCGGTCGAATCAAACGCAGTGACATCGTTTTCAAGCGGCAGTAAACGCTGAGAGGCTGGGATATCTCTCGGTGTTGCATCCATTGCAATGCCGCAGGACATCAGTATCGGTAACAGCAGAAGAGCGGCGGGTCTGAGGCGGTTTCGGTTCACTCGACGTCGACCTCCTCTGCAGGCAATTCGATGACGAACCTGGCTCCCGGTTGACCGTCGTGCCGGTCTTCAACCCAGACTCTGCCCTTATGAAGTCGAATGTGCTCAGCAACGAGGGCAAGGCCGAGGCCGGAGCCATCTCCAGATGAACGTCGCCCGGCAGCAGCACCCCGGGCGAACCGCTCGAACACGAGCGCTCGCTCGTGTTCAGGAACACCCGGACCGTGATCTTCGACCGCAATGTGGAGCAGTTGCTCAGCGCGCCCTGCATGGGTAGGTACCTCGAGTGAAATCTTCGCCTCGCCGTCACCGTGGATTCGCGCATTGTCGATGAGGTTGGCGATCACTCGTGCGAGTCGGCGGCGGTCACCCTGAATGATGAGGCCAGCAACACGGGCTTCGCTGACAAGCAGCGTGTCGGGGGCACTGCTCACTCCAATTGCTTGCTCGACAAATTGAAGCGCTCTGAGATCGTCGAGGGTGAGGGGTACTGCACCAGCATCAAATCGTGAAATTTCAAGGAGGTCTTCTACGAGGGTTCGGAAGCGGGTGATGTCACTGCGCAGCAGGTCCACTGCCGCTCGAGCCCGCTCAGGCATTTCTGACCTGCGGCTCTCCATCACCTCAATGGACGCTTCAAGCGTCATGAGGGGGGAGCGGAGTTCATGGCTCACATCAGAAGCGAAGCGTGCATCTCGCTCAACGCGTTGCTCGAGTGCTTCGGCCATGTCGTTAAACGACTCAGCAAGAACCCCAAGATCAGGGTCTTTCTCGGGGTTCAACCGTGTATCGAGTCGGCCACCTGCGATCGACTTTGCAGCCCGGGCGGCATCAGCAACCGGGCGTACCGCCCTTCGAGCGGCAAATGCCCCGGCGATCACGCTGAGACCCAGGGTGAGACCACCTGCGATGTACAGCGAAAGACGCACGCTCGACAGCGCCGAGTCAACTTCGGCAAGGCTGAAGAACTCGAAGAAGGCACCGTTATTGGCGAGAGGCCACCCCACGACGATGTGAGGGTCGTCGTCGACATCTGCGACCATGCGGGCGGGCACTGCATCTTCGATGACGCGGTCGACAAGTGTTTGAGGAAGAGCGATGGGCTCGTAGTTTCCGGTCGTGTGCCACCCGTTGGCGTACCACACGAGAGCATTGTTCACTCCAAATGCCGCAAGAGCGTCGAGTGCGGGTTGAGCCGTTGCGGCAGGCCCTCTGAGAGCGGTCTGGGTGATCTGCGCATTTCGCTTGGTGGTCTCGACACTGGTTTGGTCGCGCTGTTGCACCACATTTGAGCTCGCAAGCCCGTAGGTGGTGACGACAAGAAGAACCGCCATGAAGATTGCGCCAGTCGCAAATGTAACGAGGATTCGACGGCGGAGACTCCATCGATTGCGGCGTTGCTGAGGTTGCTCTACCGTCGACTGCTCGTCGCTCGGAAGATCGGCGAGGCTCACGTCTGTAAGCGATATCCGAGTCCGCGAACGGTTACGACGTGCCGAGGATTTGCAGGGTCGGCCTCAACTTTGGTGCGAAGTCGCCGGATGTGAACGTCAACAAGCCGGCCATCACCGAAATAGTCATAACCCCATACTTTGTCGAGAAGCGCTTCACGACTGAACACCTTGCCGGGGTTGTCTGCAAGTTCGCAGAGCAATCTGAATTCAGTCTTGGTGAGATGAACCTCTTCACCGCCGCGTGAGACTTTGCCCTCATCGGGGACGATTTCGAGGTCGCCAAGAGAAATGCGGGCATGAGGAGTAGACGATGGCCGTGTTCGCCGAAGGAGCGCCCGAATACGTGCTGATAACTCCTTGGGAGCGAACGGCTTGGTCAGATAATCATCAGCGCCTGCTTCCAAGCCGGCCACGATGTCATGCGTGTCGTTTCTGGCAGTCACCATTACGACGGGGACGTCACTTGTTCGACGGATGGTTCGGCACAGCTCAAACCCGTCGATACCGGGAAGCATGATGTCGATCAGCACAACATCGGAGGGGTGACGCTGAAAAATGTCAATCGCCACTTCGCCGCTTTCAGCTTCGTCGACAATCCAACCCTCATCTTCGAGGGCGAGTTTGACGGCTTGGCGAATGCGTTCGTCGTCTTCCACGCTCAGAATGCGAGTTCCCACATCTGTATTGTGCCGTAATTAGGTCGTAACGCGTGCACACGGAGGTTTCGCGGCTTTTCTCAGTCGTCGACAACAGACCGTAATAATTCGAAGATGTCCGGCGAAGAGGCGATAACCGCAATGTCTGTCCGAGCTCCGGAAGGTGAATATTCAACCCGGGCACCCGCCTCGCGAGCGATGAGCGCTCCGGCTGCGATATCCCATAGTGAGAGGCCTTCTTCATAGTAGGCATCAACGGTTCCAGCTGCGACACAACATAGGTCGTATGCGGCGGAGCCCGATCGCCGGATATCTCTTACGTGTGGGAGCAGGCGAGCAACGGTGGCCCCTTGCTGGGCCCGGCGGTGCGGGTGGTACGAAAAGCCAGTTGCGATGAGTGCTGTCTCGAATGAAGAGGTGGCCGATGCTGCGATCACACTGCCGTTGCACCTCGCCCCTTGGCCGGAGGTTGCCGAGTACGTCTCCGACAACGCTGGGATATGTACTGCTCCCGCAAGCAGTTGATCGTCACGTGCAACCGCAATCGAGCAGCCCCAAGCGGGCAGTCCGAACACAAAGTTGGTTGTTCCATCGATGGGGTCGACTATCCATGTCAATCCGCTTGTTCCGGTGAGGTCACTCTCTTCTTCGCCGATAATTCCATCGTCCGGGCGTTGGGTCGAGAGTTGAGCACGAATGAAACGTTCGGCGGCTTGGTCAAATGGTGTGACGAGGTCGGTGGCCGATGATTTGGTCGCCGATGTAAATGTGGGCTGATGGGAGCGGCCTGACGCTGCGGTCGATGCGGCTTCCACCGCAAGTTCAATGCAGAGCTCGCTCAGTTCAGCGGTGAGGTCGTCATTGTGGGGCATGGCCGGCACGTTCTCGGTCACGAATCTCGTTCCATTCGCCCATCGCTCGAAGGGCAAGAACCGACATGATTGCACTCCCGAGTGCTCCAGCGACGGCTCCGATGAGGAGGAACGATCCCGCCTTCACCGAGCAGTCATCGGTGCAGGTCGCATTTCCCAATGCGTAGCCAAGAATTGCTCCGAGCACTCCGACGATCATGATCATTGCGAACGCAATGGCGCGAGCGGTTTGGGGCGGCAGTGCCGAAAGTTCTCGGGGTCGTGTGGCCGGCTGTGGCAGATTGGACACCCCCTCACCGTACATGCGCCGTGGCTGTCGTGTGGAGCGGATCGATGCGATACTGATCGCATCGATACCTTCGAAACAACGCGAAACGACAAACCCCACCGCTCGATTCTTCATATCGATATGAACGCGTTTTTTGTTTCTGTTGAGTTGCTCGACCGACCTGACCTCGTCGGCAAGCCAGTTGTAGTCGGAGCAAGTTCAGATCGAGGGGTCGTGGCAGCTGCTTCGTATGAAGCTCGGCGATTTGGTGTTCGGTCAGCAATGTCAGGAGCTGAGGCGAAACGTCGTTGTCCGCATCTTGTTGCGTTACCGCCAGATCATCAGAAATACAGCGCCATGAGCGCTCGTGTTCGAGAGATTTTTGATGAGCAAACCTCACTTGTCGAACCGTTAGCGCTCGATGAAGCATTCCTCGACGTGACGGTGCCGGCTCCCGGGCTTGACGCTGCCGCTCGACTTGCTCAGTCGATTCGCCAACAGATTTTGTCTGAACTTGGACTCGGCAGTTCAGTGGGCGTTGCTACCAACAAGTTCATCGCGAAATTGGCGTCAGTTGATGCGAAGCCTGTGGCATCTCCGTCAGGTATTCAGCCCGGCCCTGGCGTGGTCGTCGTCGATGCGGGAACTGAGTATGACTACGTACAACGACTCGAAGTTGGTCGCTTGTGGGGGGTTGGTCCGAAGTCGAGAGCGAAACTCGAGAAGATTGGGGTGAGAACTGTTCCAGAACTTTCGGCGATGCCCGAGGAGGTCTTGAGGGCTCAGCTCGGTGAAGCGCTGACAGCGCAGTTGATTGACCTGGCACACGGGCGAGATGAGCGACCTGTTGTTCCAGACCGTGAAGCAAAGTCGATTGGCCATGAGGAGACCTTTAGTTCAGATCTTGCCGACGCTGAGGTGCTTCATGCTGAACTTGTGCGAATGACCGACATTGTTACGAGCCGAATTCGGTCAGGGGTTGGTGGTGCAAAGACATGGTCAATCAAGGTCCGGTTTTCTGACTTCACCACTCTGACGCGTTCACACACGTGGTCGACCCCGATTGCGTCAACCTCGGAGGTGATCGGAGTGCTCGACAAACTTCTGGTGAGCGCAGTGAATAGCCGCTCGGTCAGACTGCTCGGGGTGAGTGCATCAGGATTCGGCTCCGCAGTGCAGCAACTCGATCTCTTCTCGACTGCAAATGTTGAACAAGGTCGCAGAGATGATGCGATCGACCGTGTGAGGGATCGTTTTGGTGGAGGTGCGCTTCGTCTGGCCGGGTCGTTACGCCCCGAAAGAGATGAGAATCCCTCGAGCAAACGTTGAGTCGAGGCCCGTCACGTGCGAAACTGTGAGAAGACCTTCTGCTTGCAGATTATTGAAATGGAAACCAATGCCACTTTCTGAAGACGAACAGCGTATTTTGCGGCAAATCGAGCAAGAACTCGAACAAGATCCGTCGTTTTCGGAACGCGGGGTTGCTGTGTCAAGACGTCGCCTTTTCGTTTCGCTATTCGGAGCCGTAGTTGGTGTTGTCGCAACCGTTCTGGCGCTTGCGGTGAGTTATCTCGTTGCATTTCTTATTTTCGTCGGCGTCGTCGCCCTCAGCATTGTGGTTGCGAACGAAATTGCAGTGATCGGCCGTGAACAGTTGAGCGGGGCCTCTATGTCGGCCTGGGCTGCTTCGGCACGTGCTCGTCGTCAAGGCTGAGAACACATGGCGGTCGACCCGTCTTCCTCTTTGCACGTCGACGTTCGAATGGTGGTCGACCTAGGCGAACGTCACCTTGCGGTCGGCATCATCGATCATGAGGGGAATGTTGGCGTGAGAGACCGGGTCGTAACCCCCTCAAGAGACCGGCTTACAGCGCTGACAAGGCTTGTGCAGCGGGTGTTGGCTGCGACTCCGGCCGAGCAGCGTCCAATCCTTTGTGCAGCCACTGGACCTGGCCCCGTTGATGAAGAACTCGGCGGCTTCGCACCGATCGGTGACAACGATTGGAGCGGATTACCCATTCGCGACTCGATCACAGAAGTGGTTGGCTGCCCAACAATTCTCGAAAGCACGGGACGCGCATACGCCCTTGCTTCTTCTGAAGGTTCGTCGGCGATCGGCCTGCACCTCGGTGATGATGTAGATGGTGGCGTCGTCGTAGGGGGCCGGCTCTTGCAGGGCGAGCGGGGCTCGGCCGGAGCATTTGCTCATCTTGCAGTCGACGTCGAAGGTAGGCCGTGTGTTTGTGGAAAGTCGGGATGCCTTGATTCGTATGCCAGCGTGCGCGGCATCGAAGCAACAACCGGAAGAGGGCTCGTTTCAACTCCAAGCTCACTCATCACCCAGTCAGGAATGATGGTTGCGAGGGCATGTGCGTCGCTTGCCGCAATGTTGGACATTCAACGCATTCGAATTGGAGGGGTTGTGGTTGAAGCATTTCGCGAGACATTTATTGAGTCGATTAGAGATGAGCTTGCCGAACGGACACGCCTTAGCCACCTCAAGCAATTAGATGTCGGCGTTGCTCAGCTTCATGTTCTCGCCGGTGCATCTGCGGTCGCCTTGGCGGCAGATTCGTTGCGTCTCGATACCGCTTGAGTATTTCGAGCGCTCCACTACTTTCGAGGTCTCGTCACTCGCTACGCTTTGAACATGCTTCCTGTGTATGACGTAGACGCTGACGCCTATCGAGCGAAGGTGAAGTCCTTCCTTGCTGAGAAATTGCCGAGCGGTTTCACTGGCATCGGATCGTTAGAAGGTGATGAGATCACCGAGTTTGTTTCGGAATGGCGACAGACTCTCTTCGAGTCGGGTTACCTCGCTCCCGGTTGGCCACAGAAGTACGGCGGAGCAGGGCTTTCGGCACTCGAGCAAGTGATCCTCGCTGAAGAGTTTGCGATCGCCGGCGTTCCGACCGGAGGGCCTAATGACGTGTTCGGCATTCAGATGCTTGGCAACACCTTGCTCCTCATGGGTAGTGAGGAGCAGCGAGAGTATTACCTGCCGAGGGTTCTCTCTGGTGAAGACACATGGTGTCAGGGCTACTCCGAGCCGAATGCCGGCTCTGACCTCGGCAATGTCGGATTGAAAGCTCAACTCGACGGCGACCAGTGGGTCTTGAATGGCCAGAAGATCTGGACCTCAGCAGGCCATCTCGCTGACCACATCTTCACCCTCGCTCGTACCGATCCCGATGCTCCGAAGCACAAGGGGATTTCGTTCTTGCTTGTCGATATGCGTCAGCCAGGCGTCGAAGTGCGACCGATCAAGATGATCAACGGCGACTCAGAATTCAACGAGGTCTTTTACACCGATGCTCTCTGTCCGAAAGACAATGTTGTCGGCGGTGTGAACAACGGATGGGCCGTTGCAATGACGTTGCTTGGATTCGAACGAGGCGAGGCTGCGGCGACAATGCCGATTCGCTTCCAAGCAGAAATTGACCGTTTGTTGGTGCTCGCAGCAGAACGAGGACTGACCAAAGATCCTGTCATCAGGCAGGAGCTCATGAAGGCCTACGCCAAAGTGCAGATCATGCGGTACAGCGGTATGCGCGTGCTGACCCAGTTCTTGAAGGGGCATCATCCTGGTCCAGATGGCGCCATCTCCAAGTTGTACTGGAGCGAATACCATCTCACGGTCACCGAACTCGCAACGAAGATTCTCGGTGCAGATGCGATGGTCCCATCTGGCCGTCCTCCATCATCTTCGTTTGGAGCAGATGATGCTGGGGCGCCAAACTCCTCGGCATCGTGGGCCAACACCTTCCTGTCGGCCCGAGCCGGAACGATCTACGCCGGCTCATCACAGGTGCAACGAAACATCATCGGTGAAATGGTTCTCGGATTGCCAAAGGAGCCCCGCCCGGCGTGAAACGACTGATTGCGAGATCAAAATTTGTTCTCGCGGTTGTCATCGCTGTTGCCCGTCGCCCTCGGTTATGGGTTACCGCTTTCCGCCAGATGGCGTTGCTTGCGCCAAAGGGGTGGCTCACTCGAGCCCCTTTTTTACCGGTGCCGGCCCCTGACTATCTCGCGTTTCGAACCGTTACCCAGTACGGATCAGATGATCACCCTCCAACAAGCCACGATGTGGTGGAATACCTCATGTGGTGTGGCGAGATGCGCCGGTTAGCGCGGCAATGATGTTCGAGAGCTGTAGGGCGTAAGCGATGAGAAACGTGCTCGTACTGAACGCAAGTTTCGAGCCGCTAAGTGTGGTGTCTGCCCGAAGGGCGACATGCCTTGTTCTTGCTGATAAGGCCGAAATTGTTGAGTCGGGTGACGAACTTGTACGTTCACCCTCCTTCGCAATGAACGTCCCGCTCGTCGTCAGGTTGCGATACATGGTGAAAGCCCCTCGACAACGACGCGCCGTGCTGTCTCGCCGAGCGGTTTTCGCTCGAGACGATTACCAGTGCCAGTACTGCGGTGCCCATGCTGACTCGATCGACCACATTGTGCCGCGCTCTCGCGGGGGTCATCACAGCTGGGAAAATCTCGTCGCGGCCTGCAAACCCTGCAACCTGTCAAAGCGTGATCGAACCCCAGAAGAGGCAGGCATGGTGCTTCGGCGTCCAACGGTCGCGCCGAAGTCCCCGGCGTGGGTAGTGATCGGTGTATCGCGAATGCCCTCTGCCTGGCGTGCGTACCTTCCGGTCGCAAGTTGAACACTGAATCTCTTAGTCGCACGGCAACCGCTAAAGACCTGCATGCGGTCACACCGATTCGTCGTGATGGGGTTCGCCTGGTGCGGTGCATTCCAGAATCGATGGCACTGGTGCTCGGGTCTCGACAGTCAGAACACCTTATTGACCGCAAACGTGCGGCTCAGCGAAACATCGAGGTGATTCGTCGCCGATCAGGCGGGGGAATAGTTCTTGTCGACCCTCATCGATCGTTGTGGATTGATATTGAGATTGGTGCCGATGACCCTCGATACGTTGCTGAGCCCCTCGGAATGATGGAGCAGGTCGGCCGTTGGTGGCTGGCCGCCCTCACATCTCTCGACTGCGTTCCTCCTGACATATGGCAATTCGTTGGCCAGACGGGTAACGATTCGAATGGCGAACTCGTTTGTTTCGCTGGGCGTTCGCATGGCGAACTCATGGTGGAGCAGTCAAAACTTGTAGGTCTGAGCCAACGGAGAACGAGGGATGGTGCTCGGGTTCAGGGTCAGTTGCATTTTGTTGATCCGACAGATGAGATTCTTGCTCTCCTCGTTGAGGAAGCCACGGGAGCGCTTCAGAGGCCGGCGATTGTTGATAAGCAGGTTCGAGATGTGCTCAATGGCAGATTCCTTGATGCGTTGACATCGGTGGTGAGCGCTTCACTCAGCGGCCGGTAGCTGTCGTACCCCCGCATTTTCGCTACTGCTCGCCATTGTTGACCAACTGGTTCAGCCCGCGCACCCCCTTGCATCATCCCATGTGGAGGCCTTCGAGCATCACCGCCGTGCCGAGGATGCTGTCTCCGCATTTCGGGGTTTTGGTGATGATTGGATGGAAATGGTTGATTTTGGTGCAAATAGGTGAAATACTTTTTGGGCTCACAGGAAACCGCAACTTGTGAGCCGAGGCGGAGCGGGATGAAAGGGAGGGAGAGATGTTCGTCGGCGTGTACGACCGCAGCATTGACGACAATGGTCGTCTCGGCCTTCCCGCACCCTTCCGTGGTGAACTCGGTGACCGTTGTTACGCAACCCTCGATCCACAGGGATGCATCACCCTCCGGACGGTCGCCGTATTCGAAGCCGAGGCAAACGATGTCATCGAAGCGGTGAAATCTGGCACCGCCACCGCAAGGCAGCGACGCTCGGTCGCGACCCAAACGGTGTCAGTTTCGGTTGACAAGCAGGGACGTCTCACCCTTGATGAAAAAGCTCGTGAGTTTGCCGGCCTGACCGGCGGCGATCAGGCGGTGATCGTTGGCAACCTCAACTCGATCGAGGTGTGGAGGCCGTCCCGCTACGAAACCATCGAAGCGGAAGACTTGCACGCAACAAATCCTCGGGTGTGGCAGGACTGATGACGATGGCAGACGGTCAGCAGACCTCGTTCTCCCACGACCCCGTGATGAGAGACGAAATCGTTGACGTGTTTGCCGAAGTTCCACCGGGGACGATTCTCGATGCAACCCTCGGCGGTGGTGGCCACTCAGAGGCATTGCTGGAGGCCCGTGATGATGTTGATGTCATCGGTCTCGACCGCGACCCCGAGGCGCTGCACGCGGCGGCACAGCGTCTCGAACACTTTGGGCCGCGCTTTCGCACGACCATGCGTCGATTTGATGACATCGATGAGGGCCTTGCCGAGCATGGGGTCGAGGCACTTAGCGGTGCAATCTTCGATCTAGGTGTTTCCTCCCACCAACTCGATGAGGGCAGTCGAGGGTTCAGTTACCGAAATGACGGACCTCTCGACATGCGGATGGGTCCTGATGCCAACTGGACCGCTGACGATGTTGTGAACGGGTACGACGTTCGCCGCCTCGCCGACATCATTCGACGCTATGGCGAAGAGCGCTTCGCCTCACGTATTGCAAATGCGATCGTGGCGGCCCGTCCAATTGAAACAACGAACCAGTTAGCTGAAGTCGTCGTCGCCGCAATACCTGCACCCGCACGTCGCACCGGTGGCCATCCGGCCAAGCGCACCTTCCAAGCAATTCGCATCGAAGTCAACGGAGAACTCGACGCACTCCCGACTGCGATCGACAAGGCAATCGACCGCGTAGTTCCGGGTGGCAGGGTGGCAGTGCTGTCGTACCACTCAGGAGAAGACCGGATCGTCAAGCAACGAATGATGGCGGCAGCGAACCGTTGTGAATGTCCGCCAGAGCTTCCGTGCGTGTGCGGTGCGGTGCAGACCGTCCGGATCGTCCGAAAGGTTGCGAAAAAGCCGTCAGCTGCAGAAATGGAACGCAACCGTCGGTCAACATCAGCTCGGTTGCGCGTTGTGGAACGAATTGCAGAGGAGTCCTGATGGCCATCGCTCTTCGCAAACCAGCAACAAGGCCGACACAGAACCGCCGGCCAGCTCTTAAGGTCGTTGAGGTTCGTCGCCGAACCACCCGTGTTGTTGTCTTCACCGCAACACTGGTTGCGCTCGGTCTCGGAAGCCTCGCAGTTATTCACACACAGATCGCTTCTCGGCAGGCGGTGATCGATCAGATCGACAGAGACATCGCTGAGGCAAATGATCGTTTTGACACGCTGAGAGCAGTGCGAGCAGAACTTCGGGCACCCGCTCGACTCGATCAGCGAGCGCGTGAACTCGGAATGACTCCAGCAATGGACAGCAGTTTTCTGGCCGTGGACCCGTTGGTGCTGGCGATGGCGATGGCAGCGACAAGCACTGACGGAGACGTTGTCGATGTTCCCGACTATCTCGGCCCGCTCGACCAATTCCGCATGGTCAAGATCATGAATGGAATGGATTGATGAGTCGTCGTGAAGTTCCTCAGCGGTCGGTGCGACGCACCGCACCAGCGGTTCGGAAGCAACCACAACGCGCAGCCTCGACGGCCCGATCAACCCGCTCGGGCTCAACATCCAAACGGGCGAGCACTCCTCGGAGTGCATCCCCTCAGCGCAAACTGCGAGCCATTTCTGCGAAACCCGCAACCGGGCGCTTCAAGATCGGAAACCAGCGCAGGCGAATTCAAATCATCGTCGCGTTTGTTCTCGTGATGCTCATCGTCGTAACGACAAAGGTCATCGGCTTACAGACAGCGGGTGGCGATGCGATGCGCGCCGAAGCAACAAATCAATGGACCAGAACAACCACGGTCATTGCTAACCGAGGCACGATTTTCGATCGCAACGGTGAAGAACTCGCAGTATCGATTCCTGCAGCAACCATCAGCATCAATCCGAAACTCGTCGAAAACGAGGAAGCAACGCTCAACATGCTTGCGACCATGTTGAACCTCAGCGTTGAAGAACAGCAACGGCTGTACGACGAGATGGTTCGCAAAGACAAGGGATTCGTCTACGTTCGCCGACAGATTGACGCTGACCTCGGAGACCAAATCGCGGCGTTGAAGCTCTCCGGTGTGAATGTCGACGCCGAACCTACCCGCCTGCTTCCAGGTGGCGACACTGGCCGGTCAGTAATCGGTCGCACCGACATCGATGGCATTGGTATTGCAGGGCTCGAGCTTCAATATGACGACATTCTCTCTGGGCAGAACGGCAGCGTCACCCGTCAAGTAGCCCCGGGTGGACGATCTATCGCCGGCAGTGAAAACGGTACAGAGGGCGCGGTTCCGGGTGACGATCTCATCCTCACACTCGACCGCTCAATTCAGTTCACCTGCGAGCAGGCGCTTCTCGAGCGTGTTGAGAACACGAGTTCGAAAGCCGGAACCTGCATCGTGATGGACGCTCAGTCCGGCGAACTGTACGCAATGGCCTCGGTGAAACGAGACACCGAGAGCAACGAGGTGCGCATCACCTCCGGCAACCATGCAGCCGTTGATGCGTACGAGCCGGGCTCAGTTGCGAAAGTGATCACGATCGCCGCTGGTTTAGAAACTGGTGTTGTTGGCCCGAACACAGTGTTCAACGTGCCATGGCGAGCGCAATATGGCGATGACTTTCTTCGTGACTCTCACGAACACCCTGACGAAGACATGACGGTTCGTCAGATTCTCGTCGACTCATCAAACATCGGCACCATCAAAGTGCAAGAGGAAGTGCAGTTACGGCGTCACTGGGATTTCATGCGAGCCTTCGGCCTCGGTGAGCGAACAGCCCTCGACTTCCCGAACGAATCGGCTGGCATTTTCAAAGAGTGGAACGACCTCCACGGATCAGAGAAGTACACCGTCTCGTACGGTCAAGGGCTTGCGAGTACGCCAATTCAACTCATTTCTGCGGTGAACGCAATTGCCAATGACGGCTTGTACGTCGCTCCGAAGTTGGTTCGTGGGTTTGTTGGTGACGATGGAGATATCAGTCCAACAGCGCCATCGGCGACGCAGGAGGTCATCTCACCGAACGCGGCTGAGGTCATGCAGTCGATCATGACCGATGTTGTCTGCTCGGGTACCGCCACCCGCGCCCAGGTTTCGTCATTTAATGTCGCTGGTAAGACCGGAACTGGTCTGAAAGCGCAACCTAATGGCGGATATGAGGACGAGTTTGGCGTGCGATCGTATTATGCAAGTTTCGTCGGGTTCTTCCCGGCTGAGGATCCACAGATCACCGTGCTCATCAGCATCGATGAACCCCCAGCAGGCACGATCAACCGCTTTGGTGGAACCGCGGCAGCTCCGGTCTTCGCCCGGCTTGTTCCGACGATCGCCCACGAGCTAGGAATCCAGCCGCCCAACAGCGGTGCGGCGTGCGCCGGGTGACGTTGTGATGCTGCAACGCGGGACGCTGGTCGTTGACGACGCCTTCATCAGCGATCTTTCGCGGCGACTGAACTCAGAGGTGCGGGTATCGATAGACATGGCTCGAGTCGAGATCAGCGCGGTGATCATGGACTCGCGTCGCATCGTTGAGGGCTCGCTTTTCGCATGTGTCGTCGGCGAACACTTCGACGGACACAACTTCGCGCAAGAGGCGGTTGATCGCGGTGCAACCGCACTCCTTGTTGATCGCGAATTGCCGATGGCCACTCCGCAGATCATTGTTGATGACGTTCGCTCGGCACTTGGAGAAGTAGCTGCGTTGGTCTCGGGAAGACCATCTGACGCAATGAAGGTAATTGGAGTGACGGGTACCAATGGGAAGACCACGGTCGCTCAGATGCTTGCTGCTGTCTTCACTGCCGATGGACAGAAGTCAGCGGTAATTGGAACTCTCGAAGGAGACATGACAACTCCAGAAGCACCAGTGTTGCAGCGGAGATTGCGTGAACTCCACGAAGACGGAGTTTCGGTGGTGGCCATGGAAGTGTCATCGCATTCGCTCGTCCAGCAGCGTGTTCAAGGGACAGCATTTGCGGCTGCAGTTTTCACCAACCTCGGGCGAGATCACCTTGATCTCCACGGCACTCAAGAGGAATATTTCAGAGCGAAATCACTGCTGTTTACTTCTCACGGTGTGAAGCAAATGATCATTAATGACGATGACGTCCACGGACGTCTGCTCGGCGATCTTTCCTCTGACATTGGTGATGTGTATCGCTTCTCAATGTCTGATATCGAAAATCTTCAGATGGCGCTGAGCGGCTCTGCATTCGTTCTTGACGGAACCTCATTCCATGTTCACCTTCCGGGCCGCCAAAACGTTGAAAACGCTCTTGCGGTGATTGCGTGTGCACGTGCAGTTGGCGTAACCGACGAGGTCATCGCCGATGGGCTCGAGTCTCTGCAGACGGTTCCCGGCCGAATGGAGTTGATTTCTCATGACGAGTTCGATGCGCTCGTCGACTTTGCTCACACCCCAGAGGCCCTCGAAGCACTTCTTCGCACATGCCGTGAAATCGCTCCATCGCGCCGATTGGTCGTCGTGTTCGGTTGCGGGGGAGGGCGGGACCGTCTCAAGCGGCCTGACATGGCAGCGGTTGCCGGGAGGTGCGCCGATGCGGTCATTGTGACGTCCGATAATCCGCGCAACGAAGATCCCGATGAGATCATTACTGAGATTTGTCATGGTTTCTCTGATGCGACCACAGCAGAGTGGAGCGCAGAGGTTGATCGAGCGGCGGCGATTCGTCAGGCGATTGTGGATGCCAAGGCTGGCGACATCGTGATCATTGCTGGCAAGGGGCATGAGCGCTACCAAGAATCGGCATCAGGAAAAATCGAATTTGATGACGTTGCCCACATTCGAGCAGCGATGGAGGCCCGCCGATGATCGCCATCATGCTCGCAGGGGCTGTCGCTGCGCTGTGTTCTCTGCTCGGCACACGCTTTCTCATCAAGTGGTTTTCCGCTCGTGGTCAAGGGCAGCCAATTCTCGGTAAGGAAGATCTCGGGCCCGAGCATCACATGGGCAAACAAGGAACACCAACGATGGGTGGTCTCGCCATCGTTGCCTCTGCACTCATTGGGTGGCTTGTTGCCCACACGAGAGACATTGCGTTCTCTGACCAGGCAATGATCGTCTGGGTTGGCATTCTCGGCATGTCATTTATGGGTTTCCTCGACGATTGGATCAAAGTAAGGAAACGTCACAACCGAGGCATCTTCTGGAAGCAGAAGAACTACATCACAATGTTGATGAGTTTTGGAATCGCATGGTGGCTTGTTGCAGCGACCGGGATTGAAGAGTCAATTTCCATCACCCGAGCGGGTGACCTCGGGTTCGAAGTGCCACAAGTGGTGTGGGTCCTCTGGGCGGGACTGATCATTTGGGCGACAACGAATGCGGTCAATGTGACCGACGGGCTCGATGGCCTCGCCGGCGGATCGGCTCTCATGGGTTTTGGCGCATTCATGATTATTTCCTACTGGACATTTCGAAACCCAGAGATCTACTCAGTCGTGAACCCCCTCGATATGGGAGTGCTGGCTGCATCGTTTGCAGGAGCATGCCTTGGCTTCCTCTGGTGGAACGCAGCTCCTGCCCGAATCTTCATGGGTGATGTCGGAGCGCTCGCCATTGGAGCGGCACTGGCCTCCCTTGCCCTGACGTTGAACACCCATCTATTGCTCATCTTGATCTGCGGAATCAACGTTGTTGAAGCAGGATCGGTCGCAATTCAGATGGGCGTGTTCAAACTCTCGGGCCGAAAGCGCCGCTTGTTCAAGATGTCACCGATTCATCACCACTTCGAGCTCAGTGGTTGGCCAGAGACAACGGTGATCATTCGTTTCTGGTTGCTTTCAGGTGTACTGGTCGCGCTTGCCCTTGCGATCTTCATCGGTGACTTCACTGCGGTGGTAGGTGACTGAAATGCGATCACTCGTGCATGGCTTTGCGATAGCGGGTGAGTCAACTGCAGTAGCCCTACGGCGGTATGGCCACGAGGTTACCGTTACCGACGATGCCATCGATTCGGCGAAAGAGCAGCGTGCTGTTGACGCGGGTTTCTCGCTCGGCTCCCTACCTGACGGTGACGCTCTCGATGCGTTCGTTCGCCATTTTGACCTCATCGCTCCCGCCCCCGGTGTGCCAGAACATCACCGCCTCATCGAAAGCGCACAGCGAGCGGGAGTGACCATTTCGAGCGAGATCGAAATCGCATACGCAACGGAGCAGCAACGTGACGGAGGGCCCCGACCGATCCTTGCGGTGACCGGCACCGATGGCAAGACCACGACCTGTGAACTCGCCGTTGCCATGTTGCGAGCAGGTGGCATTCGCTCGCTCGCCGTCGGCAATACAGATGTGCCCTTCATCGAAGCTCTTGAGCAACCTCTCGATGTGTACGTCGTCGAATGCACCAGTTTCCGGCTCGCATGGTCAGACGTGTTTCGCGCTGATGCGGCGGTGTGGTTGAACCTCGCCCCTGACCACCTCAACTGGCACAGAGATATGTCGTCGTATGAGGCTGCAAAAGCAAAAATGTTCGCTCAACAGCATGGGTCAGATACCGCAATCGGTTGCTCTCATGACCCGATTGTGATGACGCATCTCCAAGCTGCGCCGAGTCGCCAGATCACTTTTGGGTTCGAAGGTGATTATCACTTCAATAATGGCGTGTTGATGTCGCCAAGAGGCCCGATCATTTCCGCCTCAGAGATGACAAGATCGCTTCCTCACGACATCACCAATGCTCTGGCTGCTGCGGCGCTGGTGATGGAGAGCGGCCTCGTCGGGGTGGACTCAGTTGCCGCAGCGCTCCGTGATTTTGAAGCTCCGGTTCATCGCCTGCAATTCGTCGCCGAAGTGAGCGGCGTTCGTTGGTTTAACGATTCAAAAGCAACGACACCGCACGCTGCATCAGCGGCTATCCGAGCCTTCCCGACATCGGTCCTCATTGCCGGTGGGCGCAACAAAGATCTTGACCTCACGCCGATGGCAGTTGCAGGGGGATCGCTCCGCGGCGTCGTCGCCATTGGCGAAGCGGCCTCCGAAATTTCCGACGTCTTCGGCGGAATGGTTGAGGTCGTGACCGCAGGTTCGATGGAGACCGCAGTCGACCTTGCCGCTCGGCTCGCAGACGGACATGGAGAGGTCGTGCTCTCACCTGGCTGCGCAAGTTTCGACTGGTATCCATCGGGTGGGTACCCGGCACGAGGTGATCACTACATCCGTCTCGTGAAAGAACGCATGAACCAAGAAGTTTCTGAACTGTCTGGAGGGGCAACGTGACTATCGCAATCAAGCACGGAGGAAACATCGACGATCGTCGCAAGCAAGCGCTTGCGGCCGCGAAACGTAAACGCGAAAGCGGAGCAGGAGGAAAGCGACATGAGCGACACGATCGGCTCTCCATTCGTGAGGCCCTGCAGCGGGACCGAGCGGTAGAGGCCTCCCGGACCTATTTCGCCATCATCGCAGTGGTGGCAATCATGGTGCTGCTCGGGTTGGTCATGTTGCTTTCGGCATCAGGCCCACTTCGTGCCGCAGGTGATGGATCTCCATATTCCATGGTGATCAGACAGTCGATTTTCGCAATCGCCGGACTCGGGCTGATGGCAGTTGTTATCCGTGTTCGCTACCAGCTCTTCCGCCGCCTTATTTCTCTCATCTGGGCTGTCGGCATCGGCATGATGGCACTTCCGTTTGTCCCCGGCTGGAGCCATGAGGTCAACGACGCAAACTCGTGGGTCTCTGTCGGAGGTATGACCTTCCAGCCATCGGAGGTCTTCAAATTGTCGGTCATTCTCGGTGTTGCTGACATTCTCACCCGACGAAAAGATGTCCTGAACGACTGGCGGCGCACGATCGTGCCGATTGGGGCGGTGACAGGAGTCGCCTTCGTATTCAGCCTCATTCAAGGTGACTTTGGTTCGGCCGTCGTGTTGGTGCTCATTGTGATGGCGATGTCATTTATTGCCGGAATTCCATGGATGCACATCGGAACGGTGGTCGGTGTTGGAGGGTTTATTGGTGCGATCATGGTGTTCGCATCGCCACGCCGATTCGGCCGCATTACAGCGTTCTTTGATATCGAAGGCAACAAGGAGCATTACGCCTATCAGGTATGGCAAGGAATGTTGAGTATTGCCAATGGCGGCCTTACCGGATCAGGAATCGGGGGAAGTCGTTCAAAACTCGGTTACCTACCACTTGCGCACAGCGACTTCATTTTTGCGATCATCGCAGACGAACTTGGCCTCATTGGCGTCATTACCGTGCTCGGTGGCTTCACCTTGCTCACCATTCTCGGGATGCAAACGGCACTTCGAGCACCAGACCGCTTTGGCATGCTCGTCGCGGCCGGGGTGACATCGTGGATTGCAATTCAGGCGATTATCAACGTTGGGGGAGTTGCAGGAGTTCTACCGGTTACCGGTCTCACCCTTCCATTCTTCTCTCATGGTGGAACCTCGCTGCTGTCCTGTCTCGTAGGAATTGGCCTGCTCCTCAACATCTCGCGCCGACCCGTAAAGTCGTAGGTGTGATGAGCACTCAGTCGGCCACCGCGGGAATCGTGGTTGCCGGTGGTGGAACAGCAGGTCATGTGTTTCCTGCAATCGCAGTGATGCAAGGCCTCGTCGATGCTGGTGTAGACCGTTCGCGTCTGCATTACATGGGCGCAAAACGTGGTGTTGAAACGTCGCTTATTCCTCAAAGCGGGTTCGACGGAACCTTCGTTTCGGTGACCGGGCTCAGCCGCAAACTGTCACTTCGAACCCTGAAATTTGTGACACAGCAGTCTCTCGCAACAATGCGGTCGTTGGCGCTGTTTCGACGCTGGAACGTGAGAGCAGTCGTCTCAGTAGGTGGTTACGCAAGTCTCCCGGCGGTGATTGCTGCGGTCATCACCCGTCGACCGATCATTGTGGTGAGCTACGACCGGACCCCTGGCCGGGCGAGTCGGTTAGCAGCTCGCTGGTCAACCGTCACGTTGGTGGCGTTTGAGGAATCTCTGCTTCGAAGGGCTGTGGTCGCCGGTGCCCCGCTGAGGCGCTCGATACTTTCTGTCGATCGATCAATTGATGCCGATGAGGCACGCAAGCGACTTGGGGTGCCCGATGGCCGAATGCTCGTTGTGGTGATGGGCGGTTCGCTCGGATCAGGGATACTCAATGATGCGGTCCATGAATTTCTCGAAACCCATTCCTCTCGAGGTGATCTCGCTGTTCTGCACATTGCGGGCAAACAACGAGTGAGTGGGCCGAGTGAACGCGATGGCGACCGGTCGGTCTGGTATCGGCGCAGTGAGTTTGTTGCACAAGCAGAAGATTTATATGCCGCCGCAGACGTGTTCGTTGGTCGAGGTGGGGCGAGCACAGTCCATGAGGTAGCAGCAACAGGTACGCCTGCGGTCCTTGTTCCGTGGTCGGGGGCATCAGAAGATCATCAAGTGGCGAACGTCCGCTGGCTATCTGATTCTGGAGGAGCCGTTCTCGTTCCCGATAACGACGTCGATGCGGTGATCGTTGCGGTCTCGGCATTACTCGATGATGAACAACAACGATCTGCAGTCGGATCTCGGGCAAGAGAGATAGGCGAGGTGCACCACAGTGGTGAAATTTCCCGGCAGATTCTCGATGCCATCAGGTGATTGGCGGTGAGGGTGCCCTCTTCGACAGGTCTGGGCGTCGTAGCCTGACAACGTGTCAATGTTGAGTAGTCCTGACCCGCTTGCCGAGGTGTTTCCCCGTCAAGCGGTTGCGTGGGAACTGGATCAGCCTCGACGGGTGCACCTCGTTGGCGTCGGTGGACCAGGAATGAGTGCGATCGCGATTGCTCTCGCAGAGATGGGTCATACGGTCTCGGGCAGCGATATTCGAGAACGACAGTTGCTTGATCGTTTGCGCGCAAGCGGTGTCACGGTGCACATTGGTCACGATCGGCGCCATGTGCATGATGCTGACGTCGTGACATATTCGACGGCAATTCCTGCCGATATCAATGAACTCGACGAGGCCCGTAAGCGTGGCATCCCAACGGTGCATCGTTCGGAAGTTCTTGGAGCGATGTGTCGCCGAACAAATGCGTACGGTGTGGCCGGCACGCACGGCAAGACGACGTCATCATCGATGTTGATGCTGATGCTTGCGGCCGCAGGCCGTGAACCGGGCTTCGTTATTGGAGGAGACGTAGCCGACGTTGGCACCGGTGCAAGATGGTCAGACTCCGGAACGTTTGTGGTTGAGGCAGATGAGAGCGATGGAACCCACCTGCGGCTTCCACTCGCAGGCACTGTGCTCACGAATGTGGATGTCGATCATCTCGACAATTACGGCACCTTTGACGCTGTTATCGAAGGTTTTGAGCGTTATGTCGATGCGGTTGAGGGCCCTGTCGTCGTTGGGGTGGACTGTGATGTTGCTCGACGAATGATTGGCGGCCGAAATGTCGTGACCTTTGGGACGGCCGAAGACGCCACCTACCGGGCAGCACACATTGAACCTCAGCGAAACGGCAATCGGTTCTCTGTGGTGCATGATGGCAAGACCATCGCCGATGTCGACCTTCCCATGCGGGGCCGTCACAACGTGCTCAACGCGTTGGGTGCCCTTGCTCTTGCAGTTGAACTCGGTGTTGAGCCTTCGGTAGCGGCTGAAGCGCTGGGAACATTTGGCGGAGTTGCCCGGCGATTTGATGTTCGTGGCGTCACCGAGGGGGCCACGCTCGTCGATGATTACGCCCACCTTCCAGCCGAGATTGAGGCAGCGCTTGCGTCGACTCGAGAATCAACATCTGACTGGTCGAGGGTTGTTGCGGTATTTCAACCGAATCGTTTCAACCGAATGTCGGAGATTTCAGATCAGTACGCCTCGAGTTTTCGCGACGCGGATCTCATCGTGATCACCGACATTTACTCCTCGGGAACGCAACCGATACCGGGTGTCACCGGGAAACTTGTGGTGAATGCCATCTTGGAGGCGCAGCCT
>Ga0181581_10000734_pt1 | contig 24850 bp, 16 predicted proteins | sample 071ome_22_FD_132433 | JGI IMG/M metagenome (GOLD analysis project Ga0181581, IMG submission 132433) | Coastal salt marsh microbial communities from the Groves Creek Marsh, Skidaway Island, Georgia - 071404AT metaG (megahit assembly) | ecosystem: Environmental > Aquatic > Marine > Intertidal... | reverse complement strand
GATCGACTCAATGTCAGCCGTGTACTGCTTGATCAATTGGCGCGATTCGTTCACGTCCTTACCGAGGTTCTTGCCCTTCGTGTACTTCTCCTTAAGCAGCGCCCTATTGTCCTCCATGGCCTCGTTCTTACGGTAGCTCTTGCGGAACAGCTCGAATGCCCTGCCCCTGTCGGCCAGGACGGCGGGGTCGATCAACGCGTCCGGGACCTGCGCCTGCGGGTGGGCTGCTCCGCCCCCCGCTGGCTCTGAGCTAACCGCTAGCGGTCTTGCCAGAGCAGGGGGGGCTGCCTCAGCGCCCTTCGTCGCAGCGGCGGCATCCCGCTTGGTGAGCATATTGACCAGGATGTTGATCTCGTGGTCCCTCTCCTGAAGTTGCAGGCGGAGTTTCTTCACCATCTCCGCGCCCCCCGGCTGAGCGTCGCTGCCCCCCTGCCCCTCACCGCGTTCCGGCTCCGTCTTGCTCGGCCCCGCGGCTGCCTGCCCCCCACTTCCCCTCTCTGGCACGTCCCCGGTTCCCCCCGTAAGCGATCGCACCATGCCTTTGAACGCATGGAACGCGCCACGGATGAATTCCATCGAGCCGCCGAGGTTGAGGGCCGCAGCGGGGTCCGGGTCCTTGCAGAACGCCTCGACCATCTTTGCCACGTGCTGCTGCTCCTCGCCCGTCAGGGGCCCCCTCTCGTCCCCACCCCTTAGCATACGGACCTCATCCTTCAGATCCCGGACCTCCTGCTTGAGCCTCCGGATCAGCAGCTTGGGGTCCAGGTCCTCGTTCACCTCGACCTTGTTCGAGATCATGGCCACGCGCTGGGCAAAGCGGCAGGTCGAGATGGACTCGCCCATCTGCTGCATCTCCGAGCTGATGGTTGCCACCATGACCGTCTTGCAGTTCCCCCCCAGCGAGTCCCTGAGCGCCATTGTCATCATCGAGTTCCGGTACGGGATGTGCCGGCTGCCCTGTCCCATGGCCTTCTCCTGCAGGGCGATGATGACCATCTCAAGGTGGAAGAGCGACCCGTTGATGTACATGGCCTCCTGCAGGGTCGATCCCTCCGCCCCCGTCTTCCCAACGCGTTCTGACCCGGCCAGGTCCACAAGGTTGAGCTTGGACCGGCGCACGAGGTCCGAGCCCTGCTGGCGCGCCTCGAGGTGGACCGTGAAGAGGCAGTGTGAGCGGGAAGACGCCTGGTTCATTGCTGTGGCCGAGACGGAGCGGTTCACCTCGCCCACGAACAGCAGGTTGAGGGCCTCCTCCACCGTCTGGGCGCGGCGCAGAGAGAGATTGCGGAAGTGGAGGTCCTTGTTTTCGTCCTCCAGGATCTGGACCTTGGGAAGGTCCTCCAGGTCCGCCACCTCCTTGTTCGGGTCGAGCAGGTCGTACCCGCTCTCGTTGTAGAGCTCCAGGTACGACACGGCCACGTCGAACTGCCAGTCTGACCTTTTGTCGATCTCCCCGTAGATCATCGCGAGGGCGCGGGGGATGATCCCGCGGTCCACGTACCGGTCCGCCGCCCCCGAGACGGTGTAGGTCTTGCCCGAGCCCGTCTGCCCGTACGCGAAGACCGTCCCGTTGATCCCGTCTAGAACCTCCGCCACCACGTCTGCGCGGGCGGGCGGGGGGCGCCGGGCCGCGTGAGATCCCCGAGAGGTGGGCGGGCGTGACAAAGCGCGCGGCGCGGGGGCCCGCTCCCGGTTCACCTTTGGCGACGCGGTCGAAGACCTCGTCCTGCTTCGTCTCGGGGCCGAGGACGCCGGAGAACTTGAATTGGTAGTCCTCCCGCTGGTTGTTGACATGGCCCAGCCGCTCGCTCTTGGGGACGTGGAAGCCCACAGTCGACTCGATCGGGTCCCACTCGATGTTGGCCGTGGCGCTGTGCGAGGGACGCAGCCTCAGGAAGATGTCGATGTACGACTGCGGGCAGTGCTCCAAATGGGGGACGCGTCTCGGGGGCCGATATCCACCTCGTCGTTACGGAGATCCACCGCTGGGAAGCGAAGGGCAGCGCGAGCTTTGCAAGCGTCATGGGGGCGCGCGCGCGTCAACGGGACCCTGGGGAGGGCTGGACGAGAGCCCAGACCGGAGGCACCTGCTTCGGTCCCTTCCCCATTTTGTCCCCCCCATTATCGAATCGCGCGCGTCCGGGAAGGCCGGTCTGGGGCGACCCTGCACCATCTACAACCCAAAAGAGCTGGCGCCCGGACAAAGCCCTCACGCCCAGGACAAATAGTTTCGGGGGTGCCCGCCAGTGGGGTTGGTGTCGGGGCTCAAGAGGCCCCTCGACACGCGGAGTTTTTGGGCCGCCCCCTTCTGCAGAGCCTCTCCAAAAAGAACATAAGAAGACCCTCCGGGCACCTACCAGTGGTCCAGCATTCCACCGCGCTGGGTCCACGCTGCGAAGCTGCCCCCGACCGGCTCTCAAACAGCGGGGAATTTTCGGTCCTGTGACACCGGAATCAACCGTAAACGTCTATGTCGTTGTACTTGAGCGCCGGAGCGCTGTCCTGCGGGGGGGTGGGGAGGGCTCGGCAGAGCCTTGACCTCGGTGAGAAGACCGTCCCGCGCTGGGAAATCATGCACCTACCCACCCCTGTCTGTGCGGTGTAGATGAAATGATGAACGAATTCATCCGGCTACCCGAGAGGAATCCGCTGGGGGGTAGTGATCCCATCGGCATGCCTTTCGCACGACCCTTTGGAACGACCTTGTCCCGCTGATTTCCCTGGCGGATCCTGATCATGATCGGGCCACATCCCAACAACCATGAAAGCAGCACTGGCGCGGGATCTACACGTCCCGTGATTTCGAGGGAGGTCGCCACAGTGCCGCGCACTTCACTTGGACTATCTCGTCCCGAGCCTGGGCATTTCCCACGGTATACTGTGGCTTGTGAGGGGATCACCGCGCGTTTTGTGCAATTTTGTACTCGTTGAGCTGCTCCTTTCGCACGGATCCTGGTCGTCCCGGCTGTGAGGGTGGTCTCAGTGAAAATGACGTCAAACGCGATTGCACGGCCCTCCAGCGATCGCAGCGACTTAAGCCGTCCCCGGGGCGAAATTTTCTTTTCAACATATCCTTCCCGCGGGTATGGCGGGACGCGCGTTTCCTGGCCGTGGGAACTGCGACAAGTGCCAACTTTTGTTTCTCAAGAGGGCGTCCGCCCCACGTAGGCGGTGGTCCGTCTCTCGAGACTGCATACCCCGTTACCGCTCGAGTATCGCGCTGTGAGCGCATACGACGCTGCTTTTTCCGCATGACCCGCTCGCCCTAGACGCGCTCCTTCTCGACAGAAGCATGCCCCATTTCCTTGCGCGGGGCCGCGGCGGACTACCCTCCCGCGTGGTGTCCTGGCCAACTTCCCGCTGCCGGCTCTTCGTTACCCGAGTCCACCCCTCCCTACGTTGCGGCGAGTTCGTGGACTTTTCTCGGCTGAAGTGATCGGTTCCCCCCACGGTCTGCAGGGGCTGTGGGGCCCGCTCCCGGGAGCAGGGCGAGCCTGGACACGAGGCGCAGGAGCGCGCAGACGCCGCGCGGTAGCACGCAGCCCGCGGGCGGGCATGGTCGAAAGTCGTGCAGCGTGGTCGCAGCGGTGAGAACTCCCACGTGCCCCTGTTTGACCTGGGCGCCCCCCCCCACACAGCCCTCCCCCCTCCCCCCTTCCACCTCTCACCACCTCCTTCATGACCCCTGTCCCCCCAGGCCGAAGGCTCCAACGAGTGCGCGGCGAGGAGCGATTTGGACCGGGCTGCCCAGGTGCGCCTGGCGCTGGGGGCCTTCAATACCATCCTCGAGTCCATCGGGGACTTCTCGGACGAGGCAGCCGCCCCCCTGGCGACCCAGGCGCCCGCTGTCGTGGCGGTCGAGCCTAGGCCCCTGGACAAGGTGGTCGGCGCCCTCCAGGGGGCCTTCGCGGCGCCCGTCTTCCAGGGCACGGTCGCCGCCTCCCTGGTGACCTCGGCCCTGGCGGCGGCCCAGGTGAACGCGGCCGTGCTGACAGCCAACCCCCAGGTCTTCGCCACGGACCACTCGGCGCTCGCCGTGGGCGCCGGGACGGCCGCGGTCGCTGCCGCGGCGGGGGTCGCGGAGGCGATGCAGCTGCGTGAGGCCGCGGCTGCCGCCGTATCGCAGCTCGGCGAGCTGTCCTCGTCGGGAACGCACGCGTCCCTGCAGGAGTCCCTGCAGGACACGCTTGCGCAGACGGGCTCCCTCCCCAGCTCCGCGGGGTCGCCCGAGGGCCTGCGTGAGTTCCTGATGGGCGTGCTGGCCGCCGTGGCCGACGTCTTTCACGAGGTGGCCCCTAACCTGGACCAGGAGGAGGGTCCGCTCGCCCAAGGCCTCAAGGCCCTCACCGACCTGCTCAGCCAGGGAGCGCGGTGGGACCTCGGGTCCCTGGTGGTCGCCGCGGTGGGGGTGGTGGCGCTCATCGCCCGTGCCCTTCCCTCCGACAACGAGACCCAGGCGTGGGGCACCGGGACCGGCGACATCCCCGACCGCTACGACGTGGACCAGATCGACCAGTACCTGAAGAAGCACCCCCTCACAGTGCTGCGGCGCACGGTTGTGGTGTCGGCACAGGCCCTCCGGGTCGGTGCCCTCCTGCTTGTGGACTGGAAGACGGGCCAGTGGGAGGCCAAGATGGAGGAACGGGCCAACATGGCGCTCCACATCATCGAGGACCTCGGGCCATCCTTCATCAAGCTCGCCCAGCTCCTGTCCACCCGCGTTGACATGATGCCCAAGCCCTACCTCGCACACTTCTCCAAGCTCCAGGACCGTGTCAGGCCCTTTTCCACGGCAGCTGCCCGCGACATCCTCGTCGCCGAGCTCGGGTGCGCCCCTGAGGACATCTTCGAGACAATCTCGTCGAAGCCCGTGGCTGCTGCGTCCATCGGGCAGGTGTACCGGGGCACCCTCAAGGAGGAGTTTGGGGGAACGGACGTGGCCATCAAGGTGCAGCGCCCCAACATCCTCGAGAACTCCAGTCTGGACCTTTTCGTCATCCGTAAGATCCTCCTGTTCATCGGGTCCCTCCCCGGGGAAACGTGCGCCAACATTGGGTCCATGACGGGCATTCTTGACGAGTGGGCCGACAAGTTCTTCCTCGAGATGGACTACCTGCACGAGGCGGAGAACAGCATGCGCTTCCAGGAGGACATGAAGGAGCTGGAGGTGGTATGCGTGCCCAAGGTCTACGAGGACCTCTCCACGAAGAAGGTCCTCGTGACAGAGTGGGTCATCGGGGAGAAGCTGAGCGAGTCGAAGGCGGAGGACGTCAAGGCCCTCGTGACAACGATGCTCAACTGCTACCTCATCCAGCTCCTCGAGACGGGCTTCCTTCACGCCGACCCGCACCCGGGCAACCTCATCCGGATGCCTGACGGAAGGATTTGCGTTCTGGACTTCGGCCTGATGGGGGAGGTCACCAAGGTGCAGCGCGACACGCTGGTCGAGTTCATCGCCCACCTGTCCAACAAGGACTGGGGCAACCTCGTCCAGTCCCTGAATGACCTTGGATTCATCCCCGAGGGCGCCCCGGACCCGGACGAGGCGGGCATCACGCACATGCTCGGGACAATCATGGGCCAGATCGTTGATGGGGGCGGGGCGGGGCGCATTTCCATGGGCACCCTCATGACGGAGATGGAGGGCCTCGCGGAGAACTACCCCATCCGCGTCCCCGGGTACTTTGCCCTCGTGCTTCGCGCTTTCGGGGTGCTCGAGGGAATCGCCTTAAAGGTCGACCCCGACTACTCGATTGTGTCCGAGTGCTTCCCCTACCTCAGCCGTCGCCTGCTGAGTGACAACTCGGAGCACTCCAAGGAGCTTCTTAAGAAGCTTCTGTACTCCGAGTCCGGCCGCCTCGACATGCGCCGCTTGCAGAAGTTCGCTGAGGGTTTCGGCAGCTACTCGATGGCCACCGACTCGGGGGTCCGTGGCTCCTCCCGGCAGAGGAGGGCCATCCCCCGCCTGGACCCTGCTGTCAAGGACGCCATTCAGCTCGTCTTCTCGGAGGAGGACTCGTACGTGCAGGAGCTTCTCGTTGACGAGCTCGTCGCTGCCATCGATGCCCTCTCCCGGGACGCGGCTTCCGAGGTGCTCCGGCTCATGATTGGGGGTGCGGGGGTGACCAACGCGCTTGCCGAGGCCAAGGCGTTCGGGCCCATGACGCCCATGATGCTGCAGCCCGTCCAGTACCCGCTGGACTTCCTGACGAGGTTTGCGCCCGCCATAGAGCTCAGCGAGGAGGACGACGAGGCCCTGGACAACGTCCACGCCCTCGTCGACACGCTCCCCCGAGGGCGGTTGTCACTGGGCGCCGTGCGCACGGGGGCCTTCTTGGCCTTGGAGATCGCCAGCATGGCGCCGACCGTGATGCCGGGATTCCGCAAGGTCGTGGGGCGCCTGATCACCCGCATGTCCGAGAGGATCTCCCAGCGGCTGGTGGAGGAGGAGGCACACCGTGGGGGTAGCCTCTATTGACGGCGTTTGTGGTAGAGACTTTCCTCGTGTCAAACCGTTCTAGCCTTCGAGGGACTCGGCCAACAGTGCGGTCCTTTCCATCTCGGCAGGTAACAGGTCCTCTGTCGCGGACGTATAGATCCCCTCGAGGACGGAAGGGGAGAGCTTGCCCCCGTCCCCCCTCGCGATGCCTAGCAGTGCTATGTCTTCCTCGGTCACCCGCGTCATGTCACCCAGAGCTGCCAGCGCCCGGTTCAGGTCGCCCTCGCACGTCCCTCGCTGTAGGGGCGCCGTCACGAAGTCGACGACCTCCACCTCCAGGCGCAGCTGGCAGTAGGCACACGCGCTCAGCACTGCACCCTCCCCCTCCCCGTTGCCCCCACTGGCTCCCTCGATCGAATCCCCCAGCTGCCGGAAAAGGGACTCTGCAGCCCTCCCTAGGACGGCCTCCTTCTCCGACGGCACATTGAGCATCAGGTCGCTGCAGAGGAGGCATAGGACCTCCATTACCTCGAGAGCGACACTGCGCACCGGCCCGGGCAACGACCAGGAGAGGGCATCCTCCCCGCGACGTGCGACGGATGACACCCACGTGCGCACCCCGTGGCAGATCTGCCCGGACGCCACCCCTGTGAAGTGTCGGAGAAGGGACTCCCTAGCCCGAGCAATGGCAACAAGGCACTCCTCCTTTCCCACCCCAACCTCCCTAGCGCCCTCGAGCTCCGGCAGGTGCATGGAGAGCGGTCGAAGCCTCCCCTCAGCCCACTGGCACAGCGCCTCGAGCCCTGCCACGGACCGCAGGCTCCCCAGTGCCCACTCTACGCCGCCGACAAGCAAGGCGGCTCGCTCACTCAAGTCCTCGCCGAGCCCAGGCGCCTGATCCTCGAGCCAGCGATTGGGGCCGTCGGGCACCCCTCCCTTGGTGCTGCAGAGATCCAGGAACTCGGCGACCCTGGCCCCCGTCTCCCACACTGCAGAGATCAGCGGCTCGGAGTCGAAGAGGAGGCCCGACGCGGAAGCGTCTGCGTCCCTGGCGGCAGCCTCCACCGCGCAGATGGCGGACCGGATGATGCTCCGCAGCCAAGCCACCATGCCAGTCCTGTCACCCTCCCCACCACCTGCCCGCCCCTCTGGCCGCTCGAAGAGCGTTGCCACCCCTTCGAGCTCCATAACCACCGCCGGCGTGCTTTCGGCGATTGCGAAGCTCTGGTCAAGGGCGGCAAGGGAAGACATGAGCACGGCAGAAGACGCCCCCCCAACCCTCTCGGCAAGGGCCACAGCGCACACCGCGGGGTTGTCGATGAGCGCTGCCCCAGCGACCTCGGTGAGCTTCGCCGCCGCGATAGCTGCAGTCCGCTCCACGAGGTCCCTGAGCAACGAATCAATCACGTCGACCGCTTCGGCCGGGACGGAGACGACCTGCCCCCCAACGTCCAGTCCGCCCCCCACGGAAGCGACAGCAGCTGACCCAAACATCGACGTCTCGTTGATCGTTTCCGAGAACCACGCGCTGCCCATCGTACTCGTGCCCAGACCTCGACCTGTCTCCGTACTGCCAAATATGCCGCCTTCCGGCCCCCCGCTGCCAAGAAAGCGGATTCGCGCTGCGCAAATGGCGCGAATCAGCGACCCAAGTGCCATCAAGTCCTGCCCATCCCCAGCGTAGCGGGAGTCCGACTGGACCCCTCTGTCGCCACCGTCTACACTGGCTCCAGAAACGGCGTGGTCTAAGATCTCGTGGGCCGCAGCCCCGAAGCCGTCGATAATCATGGCAAGGTGCTTCTCGGCGTCGAGTGGGTCCGAGTGGAGCAGGGCGGAGATGGAAGACCCCATCCGGCTCAGCTGCTGGGCTGACACCGAGCTCTGTGCCTTGAGCCGCTTGACCAGCCCCCCCGGGAGCCCCGGCTCCGGGCCTGGACTCCCTCCAGTGCTGGACGCCACCTCGATGAAGGTCCCGTCCAGCCTTCCGGGCGACGCTGCTCCCTCCCCGCGCCCCTGGGGTGTGTGCCCCGCGAGAGGGAACCGGGAAGCAACCTCGATCACCTCGGGGTGGTTGGCCAGCTGCCAGAGGTGCGTCACCGCATCCACCATGAGCCACGCCGCGGCCAGAGCGGCGCGTACCATCACGGTCGACTGCACCCTCGGCCCCGCCCCCTCCTCGTGCGCCCGCTCACACATCTGCGCCGCCCTGTTGCGGATAGTTGTGAACGCCTCTATGCTCGCCTTCCCCACCGTGGATGCCAGCAACTTTCCCGGCTCCGGGTCCAGGAAGCGCACCTCACCGGCCTCGGCCGGCGCCCTGTAACCAGCGCCGAGTTCCTCGGCGACCCCCTCGAGCAGCTTCAGGCACCGGCACACGTTCTCCGGCGTGGGTGAGGCAGAGCAGAGCAGCACCTGCCCCTGAAGGCCCACCTGGAACAGCGCTGACTGGCTCTTCCTAGCAACGTCCTCCCACACAGCCCCCTCGCCCCCTCGTCCCGCCGGGATGAGCGTAAACGAGGCGCGGTAGTCCTCCAGGGCGGCCTCCAGGTCCTCGACGGAGCTGCCGGGGGAGGCACGGCCGAGCAGGCGAGAGGGGAGGAAGGCAGCGGCGGAGTGCTTCTTCAGCACCTGCATCGACTCGCGCACCGCCACGGACCGCTGCTGCCGCTCCAGAAGGGGCTCGAGGGCCCCCCGGGCGGACGCCTCCACCTTCTCGATCTGCGGTGGGGGTGGGGGGTCTGGGGGGTTGCCGGTTGGCAGGGTAGGCGCGGCCGGGGGGAGGGCACAGACGACGGATGTGCACGCGAGAGGGGGGGGATGGGGCGGCGTTGAAGGCCCGCACCGTCTCCAGGAGCTTACGCGTCCCCGCAACGCCGCCCGCGTCGGCCGAGCGGAGGTGCATGTGGATGCCGTCGATGGCCGACTTCGACGAGATGAAGCGCGAGAAGTTGTCCCGCACTAGGCTGTGCAGCTGGCTGGTCCTTTCGGACAGCTCGTCGCTCAGACCCTTCATGCCGGCCTCGAGCCGCAGGCGCGTGGTGGCACTGTGGACGTGGCCCAGGTAAGCATCAATGTCCAGGTCGGCGCCGGGAGCCCCAGGCCTTGGCGCCCCCGCGCGCATGAACGGCGACAAGTCGACGGCGCCAGCGCCGAGGGGGTCCGTAGTCGCCGGGAGGGTTTTGGAGCGCCCCTCTGCTTTCCCCGGTCCGCCGCGTCCTGTGTTCTTCGACAGTGCGTGGGCGACTTGGGCAGCCATCTGCAGAGGGAACACTCGGGAGGGGGGAGGTTGTTGAACCCGTTGTGCCGCTATGCGAATCATTTGGCGGTGCATGGTCCCAGCACCACGCGTAGGAACTACACGTCTGGCTACGCAGGGAGTGGCGAGCGAAAAAAGAGTGCGCGGGGCGCGCGGGCATGTTCATTTTCAGAGTGGCACGCTTTTCTGGGCGCAAAGAAGTACGGCAAACAGCCTCCCTCGCCTCCGCGTGGCGCGACGCGCACCTGTTGGACATCTCTGCTGCTATCTTCCGTCCACACGGAGGGCAATCTCGCGGGTTCTGCGCGGCGCTCCACCGGGGCGACCCGAGGGTCTCCTCCCTGGGCGCCGGTGGGGTGTCGGCCCCCCCGCGGAGGGTCGGCGTAGACGTCGTCCATGGGGCGCTGTCTCTGTCGCAGGAGGGCGGAGCACAGGGGACGTGGCGAGGGGGGGAGGCGACGCACTGCGCCCGAGGAGGCGGCTGCCACCGTCGCACCCAGGCTCCAGGCCCGATCGCCTGGCGCGGTGCCAGCAGGCCGGGGGCACCGACTACCCGGGGGCCGGGGACACTCCTGCTTCAAAACTACCAGTGACGGGTTCTTCCGCCTCAGCTGTCACAGACCCCGGCGACCCCCCTGCGCCTTGCCCGGGACGAGGGACCACAGCCTCGCTCCGACCGCCGCCACCCAGGAGCGCTCTCCACGGGCCGCCCGCCGAGCCTCGACGACTGCGACGACCCCCGCCAACCCAAAGACGACGCAGGCGCCAGCAACGCGCCAGTCCGAGATTGCCCCGCGGCCGGGGCGAGCGGCTGAGGGCGCGGGGAGCTCCGGGACGGGAACCCATCCGGGGGCCGCCTCCATGGCCGCCCTCGAGGCCAAGCACACAGCCGTCCAGGACACAGGAGAGACGGGAGGGGCCACCGTCACGCCCGCGATTACCCTCAGGAACTCCGCCTCCGCGGGTCTAGACAGGAAGTGTAGCCAGAGCCTCCCCCACATGACGACCCCCTGCGACGGGTCCCTCCAGGCCACACTCGACATGCCCCGCAGCGAGAACAGGAAGGCCCCTGCCTCGTCCCCCGCCTCGGAGACCACAAGGCGGTACGAGACCATGTCGCCTCCGTGCTTGTGCCGGAACTTCGGGCTCGGGGGCTCGAACCGGACCGTCAATAGCAGACCGCTCCTCAGCACCCGGGCCCTGCCGCCCCGGAAGGACGCTTCCGTCGGCCCTGCGAGCGCCCCACGGGGCACCCCTTCGACCTCGAGCAATGCCCCCGTCACGCACACCATTGCGCGCGGCCCCGATCTCGCCCGCACGAGGCCGTCGACGACGAAAACGCGCGCGGCAGACTCCCCTCTCTCCTCCTCGGGCACGTTGAGCAGCATCGGGACGTCACCTAGGTCCCGCTGGTTGGCGTCCATGTCCCACTCGCTCCCGCTCCCATCGTCGTCGTCGAGCGAGTCGTAACTACCGTCGGGCAGGTCCATGGATTTGGTCTGTCCCAGCGGCCCAGGCGCGCTAGAGCCCGACCCCCGCCGCGCACTGGCGCTCTCCGCCGTGTCAGCGCGATCCCCAGACTCAGAGCCCCCCACCCACTTCCCCGCCGGGGACGGCCGGGGCGGGGTGCTGCCCGCCTTGGCGTCCTGGAGCCGGTTAGCGAGGTAAGAGCTCGCCAGAGGATCCGCCTGTCCCCGAACACGCAGGGTGTCCCCCATCTGCAGACCGGTTGGGCGGGGACTTCGTGGACGGTCCGGGTACCGGTGAATCAATGGGATCTTCTCCTCCAGCACATGGGGGCTCACCATTTGACCCGCGAAAGACCTCCGAATCGCGCTCTGCTGAAGTCGTGCCTCTTTCTTATCTGATACGGACGCTGCGAACAGTTGAGGAGGATCGCCACTGACCCGTCCGAAGCGCCGGGCGCACGGGAGGAAGCTTGAAGAGTCTAACTCGCGCAACGACGCCGACGGCGACGACGGGCTAGCGCGCCCTCTAGTTAAGTCACCTGCTTGCTTGCTTTCATCGCCGTTGCAGGCCGCACCAGAGCTCGCGGTCTCGTGGATGACTTCTTGGGCGGCTGCCTTCGTTGGCTTCGTGGGAGGCCGCGGGGGAAGGGGGCTGGGCCCCGCTGTGTCACTGGCACGGTCGCCGACCTCCGTGTCCATCTCACAGCACGATGTCGCGCGAGTCTGGGGCCACCGATGGGCGCCCGAGTCTTGACCTCTCGGGGAAGGGTTCGAGGTGGCCTCCGCGTAGGCGTGCACCACCACGGCGCAGCGAGAGAAGGCGGTGTCACTACTGGCACCTCGTCAAGGGGGGGCGCAGCGCCCCCTTCGGCACGGAAATTCAGGTCGTCGGACAATTGGCCGGCCCTCGATAGGGGGCACCGACACTCTAGCGTACTTCGCGGAGCAGCAGTCGTCGCTCTCCGTCGTCCGTCGCCTGGGTGGTTCTTTTGAAGAAGGGGGAGCAGGGCTCTCGAGCTGGTGGAGGGAGGCAGATAGCCAGGACCGCCGTGCAAAACGTCGCAAACGGGCGCCACGGCGTCGCACCGCGCCATGGCCGGTGGGCACCACGTCGCTGGTGGGGATGGTACGTAACGGGTTTCTCGAGACCGAGACCTCAAGGCTCGTGGTGGATCACCACCCAGCGGAATGTGGTCTGTGCGCTTCTCCGTCAACGCTGAAGCCCCTCTTGTTCGCTACATTCATTGCAGGGGAAGCGAAGAGGGTTGTCGGGGATGACTGGCTGCTCGGTCAGCAGGTGGGGATCGGCTCCTTCAGCGTGGTGTGGTACGCCAAGCATCGTAGGACGGGCAGGGAGGGGGCGGTGAAGGAGATTCCGCTCGGAAGGCTGGACGATAAGCTAAAACAGGTGTGTATATTGGCCTGGATGCACACATACGCCCCTCGTCAGCCGTCGGCGGCGCCCTTTCCGCCCTCGAACCCACAAGCGGGGCGGCCTAGAAACGTGCCCGCTCGCGCGCGTTATCTTTGGCGCCCATTCCTACCCCACATGCCCTCGTCGAGGTTCACATGGCATGAAACCCGTCTCGAGTTACATTGATTGTGTCGACGTGGCGCGACAGGGACTCGGCCCCCGGGGGCTTCCGTCCCTGCCCTGCGGCCCCCACTGCCCCTGACCCCTTGTCGCCCCGCCCCTTTCCTGCCTGCGTCGCAGTCCCTCGACTCGGAAGTGGCGGTGCTGAAGCGCATCCGGCACCCTAATGTCGTGGAGCTTCTGGACATCAGCAAACGCCCGGACCGGCTCTTCCTCATCCTCGAGTTCTGCGAGGCCGGCGACCTCAGCCAGCTGATCCGGGCAAAGGGGGTCCTACCAGAGAAGGAGGCCCTGTTCTACTTCCGCCAGCTCGCGTCGGGGCTTCGCGCCCTACGGGAGCATGACCTCATGCACCGTGACCTGAAGCCGCAGAACCTCCTCCTGGCCCTGAGCGGGGACAGCCTCCAGCTCAAGATCGCCGACTTCGGCTTCGTCCGGGAGCTCCAGTCCCAAAACCTGGCGCAGACCCTCTGCGGGTCCCCGCTGTACATGGCGCCGGAGATCCTGCGGTACCAGCAGTATGACTCAAGTGCGGACCTGTGGAGCGTTGGGGCCATCCTGTACGAGATGGTGTGCGGGCGGCCCCCCTACACGGGGCAGAACCCGCGGCATCTCTTGGAGAACATCGAGAGGCAGGCGGCGCAGGTCCCGGCGAGGCTCCGGGCGGAGCTGTCCCCCGCCTGTCAGGACATGATCCTTCGCCTCCTGCGTCGGAACCCCCGGGAGCGCATCTCGTGGGGGGACTTCTTTGCCCACCCGTTCCTGTCGGGCGACGAGGAGCCAACCCCCGTGCCGTCTGGGCGCTCGAGCCCGCGCGAGGAAGTGGGGGACGCCGAGCTGCAGCGGGAGATCCGGGACGTTGCCAAACAACTGGACCTGGCTAAGTTGTCGAGGGTCGCTAGAGTCAAGGAGGAGCGCCCCAGCGACAAGGAGCTGCTGCAGCACTCGGAATTCGTGAAGCGGCGAGAGGGGATGGGAAGCAGAGCGGGGGGGGGAGGGGAGGGGAACCTCCTGGGGGGCGAGTACGTCCTGGTTGACGACGACGACGACAGCGGTGGCCGGGCGGAGTCGTCTGGCGCGCCACGTGGCGTGAGCACGCCTCGGTCACCCAGGGAGGAGGCCAGAGGGGGTGCCCTCGAGGGGACGGTCGCTGCTGCCGCGGGGAGCGGGGATGGTGGGGCGCGACTGGGGTTCATGCGCACCGCGATGTTGCACGGCCTCCCAGGTCATCTGTCGGAGCCTTCGACACTACTCCGGTTGCCCATCAAAGTCGAGGAAGGGGTGGAGGAACAGCACCTGGGCGCCCGGCTTCACAACCTGCAGTGCGCTAGTGGGGCTGTGTGGGAGTGCGCGAGGGACCTGGCGGCAGAGAGCAAGTGGTTCGAGAGCATTTCGCTGATGATGCTGGGGCTCTCGATCCTCGAGGCAGCACACTCCCTCGCCAAGGGGATTCTGCAGGGCGGGAACGAGAACGAGACCACCCACGACGCGGAGCTGTGTCACGAGGCGTCGCGGGTCGAGCCTGTCCTCAGGGTCGGGATGCAGATTGTGGTGAAGACCATCGATGCCGTGCGGGAGCGGGCCGCGGAGCTGAGAGTCCCCGAGCCGGAGATGCTTCCCCACGCCGGCGGCGTCCTCTACCAGACGGCCATCCAGGCCGGGAGGGGCGGGGCGGTGGCCGAGCTGATGGGGGACAAGCGGGAGGCCGCAATGCGCTACGTTCAGGCGGCGGGGGCCCTCCAGACGCTGCTCGAGGCGGGCGGGTCGGGCGGCGGCGGTGGCCCCGGGGCGATGGAGGACGACGCGTGTAACGGAATCGCGATACCCCCCTCGCCTCACTCCGGGTCTGCGTCCAGGAAGTCGTCCACGATCCTACGCCACAGCGCAGGGACCCCGCCAGGGTTCAACACGCTGCAGGCGTCCCTCCAGGCTCCCCAGGGGTCGGGGAAGCCAGCGAGTTCCAGTCTTGCCCGTGAGTCGGCCCCGGTGCTGGGGATCTCCCTCGACCGGGCGGACCGGGGCGCGCGCTGCAACAACGAGGCCCCGATGTCACCCGCGGAGGGGCTTTCCTCCCGGCCCTCCTCGATCGTGGAGGCCGACCTGCCGGCGTACATCAAGGAGCTGCGGGGGATGGAGTTCGAGCCCGGCCAGCGCTCTCAGCTCCTGCACTACGTCGGCGTTCTCGTGTCGCGGGCCATGCCTCTTCTGCAGGATGTCGGGGTGCATGAGAGCGGGGTTGAGGCAACGGTCCTTGGCGGGGGGCTGGGCGGTCACGCGGGAGCGGACGACGCGGGCGGTCAGATGTAGGTCGGACGGCGCGCAGCTGTTCAATTTCTCTTCCAGGTCACCAGAAATCGTTCGCGCTCATCCCGAACCCAGCCGCCTTGTCCTTGTCCCCATGCCCCAGTGGTGGGGACTGCGGACTCTTGTTCGTATCGAACACGTCGTCGTCCAGTTGGTCGATCTTAGCGACGCCCCCGCGGCTCCTGGGCCCCGGGGTAGCCGCCGACTCGGCCCTTTTAGAGCTCGATGACGCCATTCCCGCCCCGGCCGGGACCTTGCCCAGGGCTCGGTTCACGATGCCCCCCAACTTCCCGCCTGTGCCGAGGCGATGCATGTTCGTCGCACTGCTGAACGCCGGCTTCGAGGGCGTCGCAGATGCCGAGATCACGGACGAGCTGGCATGCAGGGCCGACGCGCCGCGGTGGCTCACTGAACTGATGTTGAGGTTGGACGTGCTGTGGTCCACGTTGGTGCCGAGACCGCTGAAGCCCATGCCGTCCTCATCCGCATCGCCAGTTCCACTCGATGAACTGTCGTCGCTGGACGAGCCACCCATTGACGTGCTGCGGCCTATGGCCGATGACGAACCCTTCGCCGGGGCCTGCGCCTTCTGCGTCCCAGAGGGGCCGGCCGGATCCGCTGAGTCAATGTCCTCGAGGTCGAAGCCCGGGATCGCCATGTCACCGGGGGGGGCCTTGCCCGGCGTGGCCTTCGTCGCAGCCTTCTGAATGGCCGCCAGGAAGGAGCTTTGCGACTTCCCCGCCTCGGATGTCTCGGGTGCCGCGGTCCCTTGCCCCGCCGGTCCAGCGGCAGGGCCCTTGTTCCGCGCAGATGCACTGTTTGGCCGTGCAGCACCAAAGCCACTGGCGGGCCTGAAGCCGAAGGGGTCCAGACCCGTCCCAGCGGCAGGCTTGGCGCTCTGTACCACGAAGGAGGACTCGAACGAGCTCTCCATCACAATCTTGGACCCCTGCACCGTCGGCTTCGAGCCCATGCCTCCCTCGATCCCCTCCGCCTTGAGCTCCTCCAACACTTCCCGCTGCCGCTTGGCCATCTCCGCCTCCCAGGCTCTCCGTTGCTCCTCCCTCTCTTCCGGAAGGGTGTCAGCAGACAGACCCGCCTCCCCGCTCTCGTCGACCTGCCCACCTGTGTCGGTCCAGGCCTCGCCCCGCGGCGCTGGTGCCCGGACCCGGCCGGTGGACGGGCCCGTCCCCGGCGTCCTCCCATGCATTACCTGGCTCACCCCCGAGTCGTCGTTCCCGCCCTCCGAGTCCGAGCCAGAGTCCACGTAGAGGGCACTGGCACCGGCCAGCGACGCCTTGCTGGCTTCCATCGGCCTCTCCGACAGGGGCTCAGAGGCGTCGGATGGCGTGCTGCTCCCGCTCGAGACGCCAAGGCTGAGGAGAGCGCGGACCCCTCGCGGCTGGGACACCTCTTCCGCGTCCAGGTCCGGGGTCGTCTGGTTGTTCCCCCCGGTCGTGCGACTTACGCTCATCTGGACGCTCGGTGACGGACCTGCCAGGCTGCCACTCCCCGAGTGGCGGTCATGCCCCATGGATCCGGCTAGGGAGCCAGCGCCGCTGCTCTTGCCCCCATCGCCGGACGCCGCGTCATCGACATCCACGTCCGCCCGCTCGCCCGTATCCACCGGGTCGGGGGTGCGGTTCCCCGACTGGACGTTTTCGACGTGGTCCCGGGACCCAGGCGTGCTGACGCTCAGGTCTCGCATGCTTTGCCCGAGCTCGGACGGCAAGTTGGCCGAGTCCTTCCCGGGGGATCCGGCCGAACTCTCCAAAACCGCGCTGTCAAAGGCGCCCATGTCGGCCAGCGCAAGGAGCGGGCTGACGAACTTGCCCCCCGCCGCTGAGGGCCCGGACACCATGTCTGACGACACAGGCTCCCCCGGAGCCAGGCTTCCGTCGCCAGAGTGCCCCTCCCGCACCGTCTCTGCCCGGGAGCTCGTCCCGCTCGTCCTCGCCCCGACGGTTACTACCAATAGGCTGTCGCTCCTGTCCGACGACGACTCTCCGTGCCGCACGACCGAGTCCGAGCGCTGCACCGGTCCGGTGCTTGGCACTGCCACCTCCCCCCTGCCCTCCGCGGCCGCCTTGGCCAAGCGCCCCGCGAGCGCAGCGAGGGATCCCCTGGCCTCAGCGCTGTCCCGCACCGCCGTCTCCATGCGCCCCACCTGCGCCTTCATGTCCGCGACCGCTTGCCGCCGGTGCTCGAGCTCTCCCCACAACGCCTCCCCCGCCTCCTGCTGCGCCCTCACGACCATGTCCACCCGCTCGCGCTCCGACTCCGCCCCGTGCCTGGCGACGGCGGCGCAGGCCATCGCCCACGGGCCCATCTGGTCCCTGACCCGGCCCATGTAGGCCTCCTTGGCGCCGGCGAGCATCACCTGCCGCTCCACGGCCGTGCCCCGCCACTCGCGGATCCCCGAGGCCAGGGCGCGGGCGTCGGCGGCGAGCTCCGCGATGCGCCGGCGGGAGGAGTCTCCGGCTTCCTGCAGCTTGGCAAGCTCCCGGGCGAGCGCCCGGGCGACGAGCTGGGGCTCGTCCGAGGTGAGCGAGTCCATCGAGTCGAGGGCCTTGCGCCGCGCCTGGACGGCAGCGACCTTATGGGCCAGTTCCTGCTGCCGCAGCGCATACTGGGCCGAGATTGCGATGTCTGCGGGCCGAAGAGGGGCCGAAATGGGCGTCCTCGAGACGTCTCACAACCTCCCGGGAGGCCAGGCGAGATGCATGAGCCGCGCGGGGTCAGGGCTCGAGGAGAGAAACAGGGGGTCGTCCCGGGGGCTCCGTCCCGCACGGGCGCACCTTCCTGAATGGCGACCATGGCCCCGCTATACGTGCAATTTGCGCCTGCCAACGACGGGTCGAGCGACGAATTCCGCCTTATCGTCGGAAGAGCACCGGGCGGCGCCCTTAGCCGAGACCGCGCAAGCAGAAACCAGTTCGAAAATTCGTGCCGCTCGCTGTCCTCCTGCGCTTGCTACTCGCCCCGGCCCTGCCTCTCAGCATCGCGGATTGCGTCCTCGCTGACGCCCGTTGGGGCTCTTGGAGAGCTCAACGTCCGGCACGTCGAAGTCGGGGCCCGACAGCCGGCCGGGCGAAACGACTCATCGGGCAGGAACGGGGCGGGGCACACCATCGGTCCTATATCCGCGTGTGTGCCTGAAACCCCCCTCGATTTCGACCAGATGTCTCCGAAGACTCGGTCTCGACTGCTCGCTACCGAATTCATAGGCACCGGCGGGGCGACACCGGCGAGGAGATGGTTGGGGGCGACCCCGCGGGGAAAGGGTCCGTGCCTCTCCTTGCCGCCCGTGCCGCCTCCCGATTCTGAAGGGATTGCGCTCTTCCACCATGCCGCCGCCCCCTGACCCCTTCGCCTCTTCTGTTACGCAGGGACGTGCCCAAGAATTACGTGACAACGCAGGGGGGGAGCCGCGCCTTCAGGGTGCTCAACCCTGAGCTCTACATCAAGCCGACGCGGGGTTGGCGAAATCTGGGTTACGTGGGGTCGACGGCCGCGCTGGGTTTGCTGGCGTACACGGTCTTCTTCATGGACGAGGACGACTGACGCGTTTGAATCGATGGTCTTGCCGCCCTCAGGCCGAGGCAAACTCCTCGGCCCACTTGTGGTGCCGCTCGTCGTCCGCTTTCGACACGGTGGGCCGCGCGGCCGCGAGGGCCGCAAACAGGTCGGCCTCGAGCACCGGCGCGTCGCCCAGGGTGCCCGCCTCCCGCATGGTGACCAGCTCCTCGGGCGACCTCCCGTCGAGGAGCCGCCGCACCGGGTGCAGGGCAGCGTCGCGACACACAGCCTTAATGTCGCTCCCGGAGAAGCCCTCCGCCTTGGCGGCCAGCGCTGCCGTGTCCGGCCGCCCCTCGAGCGGGACGCCCCTGAGGTGTAGGTCGAAGAGCCGCTCCCTGGCCTCCGCGTCCGGCAGAGGGACCAGCACCCGCTTCTCGAGCCGCCGCCGCAGCGCGTCGTCGAGGTCCCACGGGTGGTTGGTGGCGGCGAGGACAACGACCCTCGGCCGCTCCGCCGCCCCGCTGCCGGACGCGATCCCGTCCATCTGCTGGAGCAGCTCCGCCTTGAAGCGCCGGGAGGCCTCGTGCTCCCCGTCGGCCCCCCGCGCTGACACGAGCGCGTCCACCTCGTCGAAGAAAATGACGGAGGGCGCCATGGCCCGCGCCGCCTCGAAGAGGGCGCGCACGAGCTTCTCGCTGTCGCCCCTGTACTTGCTAGCCACGGTGGACGGCGCCACGTTGAAGAATGTCGCGGAGTTACCCGCGACGGCCCTCGCCAGCATCGTCTTGCCCGTGCCGGGGGGGCCGAACAGCAGGACCCCTCGCCACGGCTCGCGGATCCCCTGGAACAGCTCGGGCAGGAGCAGGGGCAAGGTGACCGCCTCCTTTAGCACCCGCTTGGCCCCATCGAGGGCTGCGATGTCATCAAATGTTGTCCTCGAGGAGGAGGGGTCAATGATGTCGCCCTCGATGGCCTGGCGCAGCTTCGCGTCCAACCCTGCCAGGGCTCGCCCTACCAGCGAGACGGGCTCCTCCTCCGGCCCTGGCTCCGGCTCCGCCGCGACCTTGCGCTCGCTTCTCGCCCGAGCCGGCCGCCGCGGGGGCTGCCCGGGCGCCCTGACAGGGTCCGCCTTGGCAGTGGGCTTGTCCACGGTCCAGCTCTCCCCCCCGGCCGTCTGAACCCGCGCCGCAGCAGGGATGCCTGAGCGCTGGAGCGAGTTCACACGGCCGTGCTTCTTCGCGGGGGTCGACGATGAGCGGGTGATCGTCGGCGCAATGTCCCGGCTCCTACAGTGCGCGGTCCAACTGGGGCGGCCGTTGAGTAGGGATCGGGGGTGTGCGGGCGGGTGCACAGGGTGGGGGCGTTCCGGAGGGGGGCCTCACCTCATCCCACCCGCTCCCGTGCGGAACGTGGGCCCGGCTCCCTTCGAGGACGAAGGCGGGCCCTGAAGGCTTGCGTAGATCGCTCTCTGAAGCTGCACGTCGCTATCCATCGCGGTTACGAATTTGCTACTAGAGCCGTGTTCCTGGCTCGCTCCACCGCCCCACTATGCGTGGGTTGCCGCAGGGGCGCATGACGAGAGGAAGCTCCTCGTGTGTCTCACGCGCTAGCCTTCCCTTCCGGACAGAAGGGCCTCTTCTTCACTGAGTCCGCGCTTCAAGCGCCCCTGCCTGACCGACGCTCCCCTGGAGGACTCCGCCGGAATCCGGAGCGGCGCCCCTATCCGCCGGGTCGGCGGCGCCTAAAGGATGCGTTGGTCCGCCCAAATGCATACGCGCCCAGTCAATGCGGGGAGGATTGCGCACAGCCACTTAGAGAACAGGCCAAACACCTCACCCTCCCACTCTCCACTAGGCGGGAACGGAGCGCCCACGGGCCAGGATGTCTAGATTGGGGGATGGCGCGGCTGCGTCTGCTAGGGCGGGATCCGAATCGCAGCCCTGGATCGAGAAGTACCGCCCTTCGTCCCTGGACGAGGTCGCAGCGCACACGGAAATCGTCTCCACGAGTGAGGAACTCGCCCCACAGATCCGCGCCGCTGCACACTGGGGCCGGACGCCGACCGAAGCGTCGCCGCCGCCAACGGACGCGACGTTTGTTTCCACTGTCCCTGCAGTCAAGCGCTTCATGAAGGAAGACCGCCTCCCCCACCTCCTCTTCTACGGACCCCCTGGGACGGGCAAGACCTCCACCATCCTCGCTCTCGCCCGGGAGATGTACGGCAAGTCCGTGAGCAACATGGTGCTGGAGCTCAACGCGTCGGACGACAGGGGTATCAACGTCGTGCGCCAGGAGATCCAGGACTTCGCCTCAACGATGCTCATGGTGCATACCCCCGCGGCCCCTTGCCACGCTGGGCACGCTTCCCTCTGCCCCGCCCCCCTCTGACGCGCCCCCGCGCCCTCAACCCCCCCCCCGCAGTTCAACGCTGGCGCACTGAAGCTGGTGATCCTAGACGAGTGCGACGCCATGACCAAGGACGCTCAGTTCGCGCTGCGGCGCGTGATCGAGAAGTATTCGAAGAACACGCGCTTCTGCCTCATCTGCAACTACGCTTCCAAGATTATCCCGGCCCTCCAGTCGCGGTGCACGCGCTTCCGCTTCGCGCCGCTACCGAAGGAGTTCGTGAGGTCCCGCGTGGAGGAGGTCTGCCGCGCGGAGGAGGTGGACGTGAGCGAGTCGGGACTGGACGCCGTCGTGCGGCTGGGCGGGGGGGACATGCGGCGCACGCTCAACATCCTGCAGTCCACGGCGATGGCCACCACGGAGGACGACGGGACGGGGACGCTTGACGAGGAGGCCGTCTACTCCAACACGGGGAACCCCCTTCCCGCGGACATCCAGGCGGTGGCCAAGGTGCTCCTGAACGAGGGGTTCGGGGGCAGCATGGCGCACGTGCGCCGGCTGCAGTTAGAGAAGGGCGTGGCGCTCGTAGACATCCTCCGGGAGCTCCATCCGCTCGTGTTCGGTGTAGCCATGGACGGCATGGTTCGGGCGGCCCTGATCGAGAAGATGTCCGACATCGAGTACCGTCTGGCCTTTGGGACAAACGAGAAGATCCAGCTTGGGGCGCTGGTGGGGGCCTTTGTCGAGGCGCGGCAGCAGATCGTCGCGGGCGCAAAGTGAGTAGGCGCGGCGTTTTTAAGTCTATGGCCAGGTGTCAACGTTAACGCCCTACCCGGGCTGATGGGGAGCGGCCGCCCCTCCCCCCCCCCCGTGGTCATGCTCAAAGGACGGCCCCGCCCTGCGCGACTGCCTCCACCGCCTCCCACGTCAGCTTCTCTCCGGCGACGTCCTCCGCCCCGATCCCCCCGGCAGCCCCCAGGGCGCGATCCTCGTCTCCAAGGCCATCCACCTCGGCGTCGGCTCGCTGCAGCTCCGCCCCCACCCTCTCCCGCACCACCTGCTCCAGCCTTGGCCGCGCCTCCGCGCCACCCTGCGCCTTCTCCCGCCCCCGGGTAGCCCTTCCACCTCTGCCCCGCGCCGGCTCCATGAGGTGCTCGGGGTGTAGGTCGCCACTGCTAGCACCCCCGGGCCCATGCCGGAGGAGCTCGGACATGGCCCCCAGCAGCCGGCCCCCGAGGCTGCCCGCAGCGCCGGCGTACTCCTCGAGCGCCTCGGGGGGCATGGCCGCGAGCATGTCGGCGCTCGGGAGCTCCAGCGGGGTCCAGGACCCCGCCTCCCCCCCCCTCCCGGCGGCGGCTATGGCCGAGTCGAGGGCCTCGGCCGCCTCCAGGGCCTCTGCCCCGGGACCAGCCCGGGGGCGCTTCCCTAACTGCTCGAGCCCTTTCGGAGCCGGGCTCTCGTGAGAATCGCCTGCGTCGTCCCCCGAAATCAGGTCACTCATGCGGCTCGCAAACTCCGCTTGCCTCTCCTGCGCGGTCGGGTACCTCATGAGCTCCGAGAGGGGAACACCGCGCGCCTTCTTGGGAACGACTGGCTTCGTCTCCGCGGTCAGTTCCCCGGCGCTGCGTTTCTTTGCGGCATTCTCCTTGGTATCTAGTTCGCCCTGAGGGAACAATGAAACGAATGGGACAAGAGTTGGCCCCGGCGTCTGCAAAGGAGGCGGAGAACGGCTTCCGAGGGAGCGGCGGAGGGCGGCTCGGAGCGAGCTTCGCCAAGTTCACCTTTGCGACCTGTTCGCGAATCTGACGCGCGATAGCAGCAAGGCTATCCGCCTCGTGGTTCTTCCGGTACCCCGACATCCAAGCTTCGCTCGACAGACGGCCGCAGCGTGCCGTTGCCCTATGCCTCAGGGGACCCCAGTCCCTCTCGTGGGACTCTTGGCCGCTCGGAAAATGGCCGTGTTCGCTTTAAAAATGCGCGGTGGAGTCGCTTCCTCGGTCATGTAAGCGCCCGGATGGGATCACACGTACGACGGAGACCCGCTCCCCGACTTCTGAGTCTGTTCTTCTGCCCCAAACAACCCCCGTTCTGGCTTGCAGGTTGAGTGGCCAACCCCCGCCGGGCAACGCCCAGCCCAAGGCCGCGCACGCCTCCCCCGGGCCGGATAGAACCGTGGCCATGCTCGGCCAGTAAGCGAGTCAGTTGCGACCCCCTCGCATCAAATTAACACCATCATGGTGATGGACAGCGAGGCCACCGACTCCCAGGTGCGGCGTTTCTTGCTGCAGCGACTCCAGAAGCAGCGGAAGAAGGTTGAAGCCATACAAAAGACCCTGAAGAGGGTGAGTGAAGTAGAATCCCTGCCGGGACAGTGCCGCCTCGCTTGGGGAGAGCGCCGCACGGGGAGAGGGCGCGGGACCCAGGGAAACTGCGTCCGGGACCAGATCCTGCATCGGTTAGGGACGACCTGGAACCAAAGTCACTACTATGGGACCTTTTCGTACCTTAAACGAGTGCGAGGGGGGGCAGGAGACTCTATGCGGCGCTGGGTTCTCAGCGTCTTTTTTGGGGCACGCATGCTGAGCTCCCCCTTCGTGTCCCCCCCCGCAGATTCAGGACGGCGGGAAGGACGTTACGGAGCAGGAGCGCAAGTCCGTGTTGTCTCTCGACGAGGAGAAGGCGCTGATGGAGGAACACGAGGAGACACTGCTCCACGTGACCGAGTGCCTCGTCGAGGACCTCGAGACGCACGTGGGCCGGGCGCGGCGCGAGGGGGACGACCTCCGGCGGGGGGAGGTCGCCGCCGCCGAGGCCGAGGCCGCGCGCCAGCGGGAGCGCGCCGAGGCGGCCGAGAAGGAGAACCGCGAAGCCCTCGCGACCCTCGTGGCCGCCAGCCAGGTGGAGGACGCCCTCCGGAGGGACTCGGCCGCCCAGGTGGCGCGGGAGCGGGAGCGGGGCCGGAAAGTGCTCGCCCGGGCCCAGGGGGAGGCCGACCGGGTCCTCCGCGAGTCCCTGGCCGCCGCCGACGAGGCGGCCCAGGCCTCCCTCCGGGAGCGACTCGCCGCGCAGGAGACCTCCCTCCGCGAGGAGGCAGAGGCCCGGGCAGCGGCCGCCGCGAGGAGGGCGCTGGGCCTGGCGGCCCGGGTGGCCGGGGAGGTCGTCTACTACGGAAGCCTCTTCAACGTGGCTCCAGCCGACCTCGGCACGCGGCAGCAGGAGCGCGACCACGCCGTGGCTGGCCTGGGTGGGTCTGCCGAGCCGGTCGACGCCCTCGCCGAGTTTATGCGGAGGGCTGCCGATGGCGCTCGGGGCCAGGCCCACGAGGCGTCGGTGGGGGCGCTCGTGGGGCGGCTGGAGGATGTCCTCGCCGCGGCGTTCTTGCGGTCCGAGGGGGAGGCGGGCGCGGGCGCGGTGGGGGCGCTCGAGCCCGCCGCGCCCAGTGGGGGGGACGCCCGCCAGGGCCCGCGAGCCTCGGGCACCGGGGATGACGCGGGGGGGGAGGGGTCGGTGCCGGCGGTCGCGGCGGTCGCGGCGGGGGAGGCGGGGGCGGCGCTCTACGAGGCCCTGCAGCGCGTGGCCAACAGCGGGTTCGGGTCCCGAGTGCTCGTCCCCGCCCTGCCCCCCGCCCCCTTTGGCCACTCCCCCTCCATGTCCCAGCATGGCTTCCCGGTGACACACGGCGGGGTGCCCGGGTACGGCATGCCGTCGTACGCCATGCCCGGCACCTGGACTGCGGCGCCCATGGGCGAGTACGCCGTGCTCGGCCCGGACGGAAGCGTCATGGGAGGGTCGGGGGGCGGCGGGTACCCCCCCCCCCCCCCCCACCCCCCCCCGGGGGCCCCCCCCTCCCGCCGCCCTATGGGCGAGGGCCCCCCCCCCCCCCCCCCGCCCCAGCCCCCCCGCCCCCCCCGCCGCCCCGCTGG
>Ga0181581_10000729_pt1 | contig 24875 bp, 15 predicted proteins | sample 071ome_22_FD_132433 | JGI IMG/M metagenome (GOLD analysis project Ga0181581, IMG submission 132433) | Coastal salt marsh microbial communities from the Groves Creek Marsh, Skidaway Island, Georgia - 071404AT metaG (megahit assembly) | ecosystem: Environmental > Aquatic > Marine > Intertidal... | reverse complement strand
GGCGTCTCCGATCTGTTCAACCGGCCGGCGTCCACTTCGGCGTCCAGTTGAGCGAGGTCGGCGGCGAAGAACATCGCCTGATCGCTCAGAACCACTGCTCCGTCGGCCTTGGCGAGGGCGCAAGGCAGTCGACGATGGATCGTTTCGACGTCGACGGTCTCGCCCGTCAGCATCTTCACCGGTGTCGGTGCGTACGCCGCCGGCAAGCCGGTGTCCCAGTGCACCCCGTCGGCGTCGTTCGTGATCACGATCGACACGCCGAGTTCGGCGGCGACTTTCGAGTAGGCCGGGGTGGTGTCGTCGTCGCTGAATCTCTCGGAGAGATTGGAAGGATCGACTGCGACGGCCAGCCAGAGCACGGAAGCCAGAGATGCGACGACGAGAGTTCGGCGGGTGGTCGGGATCGCCCACACCAGAGCCGAGAGAGTGAGCACTCCACTCGGGAGCATCAGGCGGTTGTCGGCGATGACGAGCGCGTCGAATCCCATCATCCCAGCGACCAGTCCCGACGTGATGACGGCTGACGCGACGAGAGCGATCTGGCTCGTCGCCGGTAGACGTGACCGCCCACGCAGATAGCCGAACACGACGACGGCCATCGTGCCGATCCAGACCAGTGCCACGATCCACGACCACCACGACGGCCCCTCACCGGTGAAATACGTGCGTCTGATGTCGCCTTGTCGCGAATCGAACCAGCCGCCCACCGATCGGGCGAAGACTTCGAGGTCGACTCGGTCGAGCCCTCGCCATCCGGCGTTGTGGCCTCCGCCGTTCGCCGACGCCAGAACGATGTTGCCGGCGGCCGGAACCATGAGGATCGCCGACGTCACCAACGCTCGCGTGCGGTCACCGGTCCGGCGGAACATCTCCCAACCGGCGACGAGAGCGAGTGGCGCGCCGATGAATCGAAGCAGTGACGTCACGACGACGAGGACCGCGACCGGCCACCATCGACCACCGTTGCGGTAGCGAGACAACGCCACGACGAGGCCGAGGACGGATGCACAGAAGAGCGATTCCGACAGAGCTCCTTGGGTGACGAGGCGCATCGTCGGCAGGGCGGCCACCGCCACACCGAAAGTGGCCAGCCAAGCCAGTCGCCACGTGTCGGGCCGCTCACTTCCCCGCCGGACGTCGCCGAGCACGACGAGGGAGGCCACGGCGGCGACAGCGACAACGACGAGAAGATGCATGGCGAGCCGCACTCCGATGAGGGTCCCGAGGGCGCCGGCGAGGAACGGATAGCCGACCGGGAAGTCGACGAAGGGCAGTCGCCCACCGCGTTCGAGGAATTGAAGGGCGTCGAAGTTGGAGAACGACGGGGCGAGGTCGGTCGTGAAAGGTCGTCCGGCGGCAACCGCCTCGGCTCCACTCCAGTACGTCACGGTGTCGAGCAGCGGGACGATGCCGTCACGCAATTGGATGGCCGCCACGACGGCCCCACCGATGGCTGCCACGAGGGAAGCGGCCATCACCGCTCGCCGTTCGAGGGATATCGAGGTGGGCCGCACACGGTGAGTCTGGCAGGTCGTCGACCTGCCAACATGGCCTCATGAGTGCTGATGACCGAGTGTCAATATCCGTGAGCGATGGAGTCGCCGACGTGCGAATGAACCGACCCGACAAGCGCAACGCGCTCGACGGCGACATGTTCCTCGGTTTGGCACAGGCCGGTGAACGTCTGAAGAACGACTCGTCGGTGCGCGTCGTCGTGTTGTCGGGTGAGGGTTCGTCGTTCTGCGCCGGACTCGACTTCGGATCGTTCCAGCAGATGGCTGGTGGCGCCGGCCCGTCGAACGAGGGTGGCAATCCGGGGAGCATGGAAGAGGGTCGCATCACCCATCTCGGCCAACAGGTGGCGTGGGTGTGGCAGGAGATCCCGGTGCCCGTGATCGCCGCCGTCCACGGGCACGCGCTGGGGGGCGGCATTCAGATCGCTCTCGGCGCCGACATTCGCATCGTTCATCCCGACACGCAGATGTCGGTCCGTGAGATCCACTGGGGGCTCGTTCCCGACATGACCGGGTCCCTCGTGCTGTCCCGTCTCGTCCGACCCGACATAGCGAAGGAGTTGGTGTTCACGGCGCGCGTCTTCTCGGGTCGTGAAGCCTTCGACCTCGGCCTGGCGACCCGGCTGTCCGACGATCCGCGCGCCGATGCTCTGGCGATGGCAACCGAGATCGCCGGGCGCAGCCCCGACGCAGTGCGGGGAGCCAAGGCCCTTCTCAATCAGATGTTCGCCGAGCGAGCGGCCGATCAGTTCGCCGCCGAGCGTCGGATCATCGGGTCGTTGATCGGCCGACCCAACCAGGTCGAGGCGGTCATGGCCAATTTCGAGAAGAGAAACCCGGTCTTTTCCGATCCGAGCTGACGGTGGCGCCGATTTCGTGACGAACTCGTGACGTTCGTGTGACGCGAAACGTCGCCGACGTGGGCAAATGGTTGGCGGCGGTCCGGAGACCCTCCTAGGATTCGAGAGCCGTTCGGGCCAGCGTCGTCCCGGGGGCCACCAACATCACGTTGTCCGTGGACCCGAGAGAGTGACCATGACCATTTCTATGAACGCGTCCGGCCTGCCCATGGCTCACGGCCTGTACGACCCTCGTTTCGAGCACGATGCCTGTGGAGTGTCGTTCGTGGCCGACATCCACGGTCGAGCCAGTCACGACATCGTGGCTCTCGGTCTCGGCGCGCTCTGCAATCTCGAACATCGTGGGGCCACTGGTGCCGAAGTCGACACCGGCGACGGCGCCGGGGTGCTGCTCCAGGTTCCCGATCGCTTCTTTCGAGGTGTGGTCGCCTTCGATCTTCCCGAGGCCGGCGCCTATGCAGTCGGAATCGGATTTCTTCCGGCCGACTCAGCTGCCGCCGACCGGGCCCGTGACGCGATCGACGCGATCGTGGCCGAGGAAGGACTGACGGTGCTCGGATGGCGTGAGGTCCCGGTCGATCCGTCGACCCTCGGCGACACGGCACAACGGGCGATGCCGTCGTTCCGACAAGTGTTCGTGGCCGATCCGGCCGGAGCGAAGGGACTCGACCTCGATCGCAAAGTTTTCGTGGCACGCAAGCGAGTCGAACACGAACTTCCTGAGGAATTGCACACCTACTTCCCGTCGTTGTCGAGTCGAACCATCGTCTACAAAGGAATGTTCACGACCCCACAACTTGGGGCCTTCTACCCCGAGCTCGCCGACGAGCGAGTCGAGAGTGCGCTGGCCCTCGTGCACAGCCGCTTCTCCACCAACACCTTTCCGTCGTGGCCACTCGCTCATCCGTATCGGTTCATTGCGCACAACGGCGAGATCAACACCGTGCAAGGCAATCGCAACTGGATGCGCACCCGTGAGTCGCTGCTGAAGTCCGATCTGATTCCTGGCCTCGACCGTGCGTTTCCGATCTGCACTCCGGGCGGGAGCGACTCGGCGAGTTTCGACGAGGTGCTCGAGCTGCTTCACCTCGGTGGTCGGTCCTTGCCCCATGCGGTTCTCATGATGATCCCGGAAGCCTGGGAGAACCACGAGACGATGGACGCTGACAAGCGCGCGTTCTACCGGTTCCATTCGTCGCTCATCGAGCCCTGGGACGGCCCGGCGAGTGTGGCCTTCACCGACGGAACGGTGATCGGTGCAGTTCTCGACCGCAATGGGTTGCGACCGAGTCGTTACTGGGTGACGTCCGACGGCCTCGTGGTGATGGCGTCCGAAGTGGGAGTGATCGACGTCGAGCCGTCGAAGATCGTGAAGAAGGGTCGCCTTCAGCCCGGTCGTATGTTCCTCATCGACACCGCGCAGGGTCGCATCGTCGACGACGAGGAGATCAAGCAGCAGTTGGCAGCCGCCGAGCCCTATGCCGAGTGGTTGTCCGAGGGCTTGGTCGAACTCGACGATCTTCCCGAGCGGGAGCACGTCGTACACAGCCACCTCAGTGTGCTGCGCCGCCAGCAGAAGTTCGGCTACACACACGAAGAGTTGAAGATCATCCTGGCCCCGATGGCCAAGACTGGTGCCGAGCCGATCGGCTCCATGGGAACCGACACCCCGATTGCCGTTCTCTCGGATCGCCCACGCCTCCTGTTCGACTACTTCCAACAGCTCTTCGCCCAGGTGACGAATCCACCGCTTGACGCGATCCGCGAAGAAGTGGTCACGAGTGTGGCCTCCACGATCGGACCCGAGTCGAATCTCCTCGATCCGGGTCCGGCCAGTTGCCGTCAGTTGGTTCTTCCGTTTCCGGTCATCGACAACGACGAACTGGCGCGCATCATCCACGCCGACGACGACGGGGCTTTCCCTGAACTGCACGCGCACGTGGTGTCGGGCCTCTACCGAGTGGCTGGTGGAGGCCAAGCCCTCCGAAGCGCGTTGCGAGAGATCTGTGACGAGGTGTCAGCGGCGATCGATGCCGGTGCTCGCGTGATCGTTCTGTCCAATCGCAACAGTGACGAGGTGTTGGCCCCCATTCCGTCGCTCCTCATGACGGCTGCGGTGCATCATCATCTCGTACGCGAAAAGAAGCGCACGAAGTGCGGACTCGTCGTCGAGTGCGGCGATGCGCGAGAAGTGCATCACATGGCCCTGTTGATCGGCTACGGAGCCGGAGCGGTGAACCCGTATCTGGCCTTCGAATCGATCGAGGACATGATTCGCGAGAATCTGCATGGCCTCGGTGACGCCGATCCGGTCACGGCTGTGAAGAAGTACATCAAGGCGGCTGGCAAGGGTGTGCTGAAGATCATGTCGAAGATGGGCGTGAGCACAGTGGCCTCCTACACCGGAGCGCAGATTTTCGAGGCCATCGGCCTGAGTCGAGAACTGGTGGACGAATACTTCACGGGCACCGTGAGCCGTCTCGGTGGGATCGGTCTCGACGAGATCGCCGCCGAGGTCGCCATGCGGCACGCGACGGCGCATCCCACCAATCCCGAACATCGAGCTCATCGCAAACTCGAACTCGGCGGCGAGTATCAGTGGCGTCGCGAAGGCGAGTATCACCTCTTCAATCCAGAGACGGTCTACCGACTGCAGCACAGCACGCGCGCCAAGCGCTACGACGTGTTTCGGCAATACAGCCGAGCTGTCGACGACCAATCCAAGAATTTGGCGACACTTCGCGGCCTCTTCGAGTTCCGTTCTGGTGTCCGGTCGTCGATTCCGATCGACGAGGTCGAGTCGGTCGAATCGATCGTCAAGCGCTTTTCGACGGGCGCCATGAGCTACGGATCGATCTCGGCCGAAGCTCACGAAACGTTGGCGGTCGCCATGAACCGCATCGGCGGCAAGAGCAACACCGGCGAAGGTGGCGAGGATTCCGAGCGATTGCACGATCCGGTTCGCCGTTCGGCGATCAAGCAGGTGGCATCAGGCCGGTTCGGCGTCACGAGCGAATACCTGACGAACGCCGATGACATCCAGATCAAGATGGCCCAGGGAGCAAAACCCGGCGAAGGTGGTCAGCTTCCGGGTCACAAGGTGTATCCGTGGGTGGCCAAGACCCGACACTCCACGCCCGGCGTCGGACTGATCAGCCCACCACCTCACCACGACATCTATTCGATCGAGGACCTCAAGCAGTTGATCCACGATTTGAAGAACTCCAATCCGTCGGCCCGCGTTCATGTGAAGTTGGTCGCCGAAGTGGGTGTCGGCACCGTGGCGGCCGGCGTCAGCAAAGCCAAGGCCGATGTGGTTCTCATCTCGGGCCACGATGGCGGAACCGGTGCCTCTCCGCTCACCTCGTTGAAGCACGCCGGCGCCCCGTGGGAGCTCGGATTGGCCGAGACGCAGCAGACATTGTTGTTGAACGGACTTCGCGACCGGATCGTGGTGCAGGCCGACGGCCAGATGAAGACGGGACGCGACGTGGTGATCGCCGCCTTGCTCGGCGCCGAAGAGTTCGGGTTCGCTACGGCACCGCTCGTCGTGAGCGGGTGCATCATGATGCGCGTCTGTCACCTCGACACGTGTCCAGTGGGCATTGCGACGCAGAACCCCGAGTTGCGCAAGCGATTCTCGGGTCAGCCCGAGTTCGTCGTGAACTTCTTCGAGTTCGTGGCCGAGGAAGTGCGCGAGATCATGGCCGAACTCGGTTTCCGCACCATCGACGAGATGGTCGGCCACAGTGAGATGCTCGACACGACGGTTGCCGTCGATCACTGGAAGGCTCGCGGCCTCGATCTGGCACCGATTCTCGCGGCGGCCGAGAACCCGTATGGCCAGACGATGCATCAGAGCGTCGCGCAGGATCATGGTCTCGCCGAGGCGCTCGACGTCGAGTTGATCGCAATCGCGGCGAAGTCGATCGAATCCGGTGAACCGATTCGATTCGCATCAGCCATTCGTAACGTGAACCGAACGGTCGGTACCATGCTCGGCCACGAGGTCACCAAGCGCTGGCGCGCCGAAGGACTTCCTGCGAACACGATCCAGATCGACTTCCGCGGTTCGGCTGGACAGAGTTTCGGAGCATTCGTCCCGTCCGGCGTGACGATGAGGCTCGAGGGCGATGCCAACGACTACTTGGGCAAGGGCTTGTCGGGTGGTCGGCTCGTGGTTCGACCGGATCGCGATTCGTCGATCGTGGCCGAGGACAACGTGATCGCTGGAAACGTGATCGGTTACGGAGCGACCAGCGGTGAGATCTATCTGCGCGGCATGGTGGGTGAGCGGTTCTGCGTGCGGAACTCGGGAGCCACGGCAGTGGTGGAAGGCGTGGGCGACCATGCATGTGAGTACATGACCGGAGGACGAGTCGTGGTACTCGGCGCCACCGGTCGCAACTTCGCAGCTGGTATGTCCGGAGGGGTGGCTTACGTGTACGACCCCGACGAAGTGTTCGCGAGCAAAGTGAACTACGAGCTGGTCGACCTCGAGTCACTCGAGAACTCCGACCTCGACTTCCTGCGCACCACGATCGCCGATCACGTCGAGGAGACCGACAGCGCCATCGGTCGTCGGATCCTCGACGAATGGGAAGCCGACGTGTCGCATTTCCGCAAAGTCATGCCCCGTGATTACAAGCGAGTCCTCGGCGTGCTGGCATCGGCGTCCGAAAAGGGTTGGTCCGACGAGGAGACCCTGCGTCACGTGATGGGAGTGTCCAATGGGTGAGACCACGGGGTTCTTGAAGTGGGATCGCGAAGGGCCGAGTCGTCGACCGGTTCCCGTACGGCTTCGCGACTGGAAAGAGGTCTACGAACCATTCGATGCCGATCTGTTGAAGCGTCAGGCTGGCCGGTGCATGGACTGCGGGATTCCTTTCTGCAACAACGGTTGTCCGCTCGGCAATCTCATTCCCGACTGGAACGATCTCGTGTACCGCGAGCATTGGCGCGAGGCCATCGACCGTCTTCATGCCACCAACAACTTCCCGGAGTTCACCGGTCGACTCTGCCCGGCTCCGTGCGAGTCGGCCTGCGTACTCGGCATCAATGCCGATCCGGTGGCGATCAAACAGGTCGAGGTCGAGATCGTCGACCGGGCCTGGGCCGAGGGGTGGGTCACGCCTCAGCTCCCGAGCGTGACGACGGGTCGGCGAGTTGCCGTGATCGGTTCGGGTCCGGCCGGGCTCGCGGCGGCACAACAGTTGACTCGGGCCGGCCACGAGGTCGTGGTTCTCGAACGAGCCGATCGCATCGGCGGGCTCCTCCGCTACGGAATTCCCGAATTCAAGATGGAGAAGCGCCACATCGATCGCCGTCTGGCACAGATGGAAGCCGAAGGAACGGAGTTCCGTACGAATGCCGTGGTGGGTCAGAACGTCGACATCGACGTTCTCGTTGCGTCGTACGACGCCGTCGTGCTGGCGTGTGGCGCGACAGCCTGGCGCGACTTGCCGATACCCGGACGCGAACTCGCGGGCATCCATCAGGCGATGGAGTACCTGCCATTCGCCAACCGAGTCCAGCAAGGCGACCTGGACGCATCGCCGATCGATGTCGCTGGACGTCACGTCGTTATCATCGGTGGTGGTGACACCGGCGCCGACTGCCTCGGTACGGCCCATCGCCAGGGCGCCGCCTCGGTGACGCAACTCGAGATCATGCCGCGTCCTCCCGAGACGCGTTCGGCTGGAAATCCGTGGCCGCAGTATTCGATGATCTATCGCGTGTCCTCGGCACACGAAGAGGGTGGAGATCGTCTCTACAGCGTCAACACCGAACGCTTCGTCGACGATGGAAACGGACGAGTGCGTGCGTTGCTTCTCCATGAAGTCGAGATGAAGGACGGCACGTTCGTGAAAGTCGACGGCACCGATCGCGAGATCCCGGCCGATTTCGTGTTCCTGGCCCTCGGTTTCGTGGGACCCGAGAAGGGTGGCTGGCTCGATCGACTCGGAGTCGAGCTCGACGAGCGCGGGAATGTGCGGCGCAATGATTCGTACATGTCGAGTGTTCCTGGCGTGTTCGTCGCCGGCGACATGGGACGAGGTCAGAGCCTCATCGTGTGGGCCATCGCCGAAGGTCGTGCGTGCGCGGCCGGAGTTGATCGGTTCCTCATGGGGGAGTCGTTCTTGCCCGCGCCGGTGCATCCGACCGACCGCCCGCTCGTGTGACGCCTGCAGGTGCAGATTGCTCTGCCACCCTGTCGGCGGAGATGACAACTAGATTGTCGGCCGTGCGTGATCGTGGTGTGATGTCGTCTTGGGCGTTCGGCGGAGTTGCCGTGCTCATGGGGGCGACGGCCCTCTCGGCATGTGGCAGCGATCCCGCTGCGACGGCCACTACATTGCGGCCTCTCACGTCGACGAACTATGCGACCACACCTCCGTCGGTGGTGACCACGGTCGATCCGGCCAACACGTTGCCGCCTCCGATGACCTACACGATCGTGTCGGGTGACTCGATGTACGGCATCGCCGCCAAGTTCGGAACCAGTGCCGAAGACATCGCGAGCTACAACAGTTGGGCCGACGGAATACTGCATCCTTTGTCGCCCGGCATGGTCATCTTGATTCCGCCCACGGCGACCAATGTGTCGACCACTCTGCCTGGTCTACCGATTCCGACCGACACCGAGGCGCCGACACCCGAACCAGGTCAAGGTAAGTACACGGTGCAGGCGGGAGACTCGTTGTCGCGTATCGCGAGCATGTGGGGAGTCGAGGTGTCAGCACTCCTGGCCGCCAATGGTTGGGTCGACGTCGGCGTCGTCATCATTCCCGGCGACGAGATCAATATTCCGGCTCGCACCAAAGAACCAGCACCCTGATCCTTCGGTCGCCAGTTTTTGGTGCGGGATCTTCACCCCCGGGGTGAAAAATCCTCACCAAGCGCCGGTTCAGCCGAGGTCGGGCCAGCGTCGCTTCTGTCGTCGGCGGACGCCGGCTGTTCCGAGAGCTCGCCGTTCTGACAATGCCCACTGACGACGCCACCCCGTGTATTCGGGGCCGGTGAGTCGTGGGCTCTCACCACGGGCGGCGCGACGACGGGCCGTCCAGTAGTCGGTGAGAGATTCGTCACCGAGTGCCGTGACCGCCGCTTCGATGCGCGCCGAGAATCGACGTGTGTTCTCGCCGTCAGCGGCTGTCAATGGGCGCCCGAACACCACTTTGGTGGTGCCGGCGCGTGGACGCTTGGCGCCCTTTCCGAAGATGGCCCCGGTTCCATCGATGAACACCGGCACCACGGGCGCACCCGTTCGTGACGACAAGTAGGCCGCTCCGCCCTTGAAGTCCTGGCCCCATCCGTCGGGTGAACGTCCTCCTTCGGGATAGATGACGAGACTCCAGCCGTCCTCGATGAGCGCCTTGATCATTTCGGACGACTTGCGTCCCGTGACTTCACGGTCGATGGGAATCGCGTTGAGAGACAACGACGCAAGGGTCGCCTTCCATCGCTTGTCGAAGAAGTAGTCGGCGGCCGCCGCGACGACGAGCTTCGAACGCCAGGGTTCGGGAACTGCTGTGGCCATGAGGGCGGTGTCGAGATGCGAGTGGTGGTTGGGGGCGAAGATCAATGCGGGGGGATCGTCGCGACGGGCCGGATCGGACAGGCGATCGGTCCCGTACACGCTGGGACTGGCGACACCGCGCACCATCCAGCGAATCGGTCCGTTCACGAGCCCTCGTCGAACGAATCGTGCCGGCGCCCGCCGGGCCCACTCGGTGTCGTAGGACGCGCCGAGACGTTCTTCCTCGGCCGGGACCTCGACCCCGCGTGGAACGGTGGGCGCGGTGTAAGGGAATCCTCGTCGGACGACTCGGGTCATCGCCGGGCGGGTCACGTTTTCGACGAGATCACCGATCCGGCCGAGTGCGGCCAGGCGGCTGGGCTTCCAGGGCGCGTCGTCGCGTGCCATCAGACGCTCACGTCGGCCACGAGAAGCGGCGGTGTGTGGAGGTGTGTGATGGTGGGTGCTCGACCGACGACATCACTCGCGATCTCGAGCGCATCGTCCATGGTGCTGGCCGGCACGAATCCGAGTCGACGCACGGTTTTCGGGTCACCGCCAACCACGATGACTCGGCTGCAGTGCTTCATGGCGTGAGTTCCCCAGTACCACATGTAGAACGGGTGGACTCCGTGGTAGGCGTAGCTCGTCCGGTAGAGGTGCTTGTACCACTCGTCCTCGGCGTACTGCTTCTCCCATTTCTGCGACATGACGTGGGGGTCGGTGGTGTCGGCCAGAACCTGCTCGAAAAAGTCGATGTAGCTCGGATGATGCACGGGGTTGAATTCAGGTCGACACGGATGCGTCATGATGATCGCGCCACCCTCTCGCACCAGCGGAGCACCTCGGTACATGTTGAAGTAGTAGCCGAGCGCCATGACTTGGACGAGGATCGGGTTCAGGATCGAGTGCACGTTGTACGGGCTGATGTAAGGAATGCCCATCGTGAGAATGTCGGTCTGACCCTTCACTTCGACGAGTTGTTGTTCGTACACGTTGGCGGTGGTGATGCGGTGGACAGCTTCCACTTCACCGGCCTGCACGCTCGTCATCTGATGCGGAGCCTCGATCGAGTGGAAGATGTTGCGAGCCAGTCGATGCGGTGTGCGGTTCAGCGCCTTGGTCGTCCCGAGATAGGTCATGCGATCACGGGGTGACCATTCCCACTCTCTCTTCGAGAGGAAGTTGAACGGCGACGGGAAGGTGTCGGTATTGAGGGTCGTCTCGATCTGGAATACCTTCACGCCGCTGTCGAGCAGGACCTTGCCCATACGCCAGTTGCTCTTGTGGAGCTCACTGCGGTGCTGATCCATGAAGCTTCGGGAATGCGTCATGGTCTCGGGGTTGTGGTGATGTCGTAGCGACTTGTACGACGAGAGTCCGGTCGCCGTGCTCTTCCAGCCTCCGTCCATGGCGACCAGATTGATGTTGACGTACACGAGAAGGTCGCTTTCGGCGGCCCTCTTGTTGATCTCGACGTCCTCGCCGTGTGGGGTGGTCCCGAGGTAAGTGAGTGCCTCGGGGTCTTCGGCATCGTGCTGATACAGATGTCCGCGAGGTGCGAACGCGTCGTACACACGGTCACCGACGGCGTGCCGCAATTCGGCTTCGGTCATACGACGGTGCAGAGCGAGGGCCGAGATGATGTGTACGTCGTCGACGCCGGCTTCGGCGGCCATATCGAGGACCGCTTCGATGATTCGCTGGCGGATGTCGGGGCGACGCATCTTGGGAAGTGGGAGGCTGACGTCGTCGAAGGCGATCGTCAGTTTCATGCCCGGGAACAAAAGAGCGGGTAACGGATCCTGATCGATCGGGTGCAGGAGCGCGTGAACGATGGCGCCGTCCACGTCCTCGATCGCGGGTAGCGGCTCTGGCGCGTAGATCACACGGCTGCGACCGGCCGGGAGCTTCTCGAGCGAGAAGTTCTCGCCGCGCCAGAAGAGAATCGGTGGCGTCGAACGATCGACGTCGAGAACGAATCCGGGACGGGGCATCAGGAAGCCTCCTGTGTTCGGCGTGAATCGGGGGAGCGAAGGTCGAAGGCGATCTTCACGGCGCCCCGGCGACCGGCGGTCGACGCGTGGCTGAGAGCGTCCTCGTAGTCCTCGAGGCGATAGGTGGCCGAGAGCAATTTGTCGACCGGGGCGTCGACGGCGGTTTCGATGGCCAAGTGAAAGGTGCGACGGCGAGTTCCGTCGGGCATGGTTTCGGTGCCGTAGGTGTAGGCCCCGACGACGGCAGTCTCCCGATGCCACAAACCGGTGAGATCGACGTCGACTGCTGCGGGCATTCCGAGAAGGGCGATGGTTCCTCGTGGTCGTGTGAAGCGAAGCGACGACGCGATGCTGTTCGAGTTTCCGACGGCATCGATCGTGGCGTGTGAGCCCCCTGACAGATAGTCGCCTACTACGTGGCAGCCGACTTCGCGACGGACGGCTCGCGCGAGCTCCCCGTCGGCCACCACCACATCGGCCCCGAAGGCGCGCGCCAAAGTTTGCTGGTGCGGATAACGCGCTCCGACGACGATGCGGACGTCGGGAAGGTAGCGGCGCAGACCGAGGATTGCCGCCAGTCCCATGGTCCCTGCGCCGAGGACGGCGACCACCGGAGTCTCTCCGCGCGAACGAGCACGCGCAACAGCCGGAACGAGCGACAACGCGGCGTGGATTCCACCGGCGAGTGGCTCGACGAGCACTGCTCGTTCGTCGCTCAATTCGTCGGGCAGCTGGTGGATCTGGCTCTCGTGGGCAACCAATTCGTCGGACCAGCCGCCACCTGTCGAGCAGCAGAACCCGGTCTGGATGCCTGGTTCGAGGGCTCCACCGACGAGATGTGCGTAGTCGTCGCCGTCACCGGGTGCGGCATTCGGGAAGGGGAGTGGAAAGTCACGAGCGGCATGGCCGAGGACCGGTTCGATCACGACGCGTCGTCCGTTCTCGTCGAGACCGACGACTTCATGACCGGGAACGAATGGGAAGGACACCCAATCGAGGAAGTAGGTGGAGGCTCGACCTTCGACGAGCGACAGGTCGCTTCCACAGATTCCCGACAGGAGAGGCCGAATTCGATGCCAACCGGTTCCGGGCAGTGCAGGAGGGTCGATCGAGGACAGTTCGAGCGGGCCGAGTCGCACGGCTCCGGCGGGGCCGAACGAACCCGCCAGGCGAGCAAGAGCCAACTTGGCCGGCCGGCGATCGATCCGCAGCGCTCGGATCATCCTCGACTCCCTCGACGCGAGTCGCCACCGAAACGTCGACGCTCGCCCTCCGAGACCAACGGGCCGATCGGCAGAAGTCGCTTCGGAGCACCTTCGGCCTTCGACCAGTTCTCGACCAGCCAGCCGCGTTTGCGAGCGATTGCCGCCAGACGCGTCTCGGGATTGACAGCGACGGGGAAGCCGACTGCCTCGAGGAGTGGAAGGTCGCTGGTGGAGTCGGCGTAGGCAACGCATTCCTCGAGGCGGAAACCCTCCGCCGAGCAATAGTCGGCCAGGATCTGAGCGCGGGTCTCGCCGGTCGGAGGTACTCGCGACAGTTCGCCCGAATAGGTGCCGTCGGGGCGGATGGTCATCTCGGCGGCGACGATTTCGTCGAAGAGTGGGCGGAGTCCTTCGACGGCGAAGCTGAGCGCGCCGGTGATCAGAACGGTGCGATGTCCGAGTGCCCGGTGCTCGCGAACCCGTCGTAGGCCCTCGGGGAACGACTTGGTCATGATCAATTGCGACAACAGTTCGATCGCATCGATGTCGATCTGCTCGACCGGAGCGTCTTCGTACCGTCGATAGAAGTACCGCAGGAAGTCGGCCCGGTCCTTACGGTCCATCGAGAGAAGTCCGGGCGCTTCTCGTAGCGTGCGCGCCACGTAGCGAATGCGATCCGACGTATCGAGTCGCCGCGTGGCGAGCCACGAATAACTCTCGACCACGTTGGACGCGATGAGTGTGTTCTCGAGATCGAAAGCGGCGACGTGACGTGCTGGATCGAGTACTTGACGTTTCAGTCGATCTCGTCGATCGACGACCGTCTTGCCGGGGGCCATCTTCACGCGTGCGTGTTGTACGACCGACGGCAAGTGAATGGTCGACACGTACGTGGGCCAGTCGACCGCACGAGGATCGAGACAGAACGCAGCGCGATCGTCGTCGTCGAGTCGTTCATGAACGGCCATGAGATTGTCGACCTGGTAGATGGCTTCGCACTCGGTGTAGAGGCCGTACAACTCGACGTATTCGAGTGCTCGCTCGATGTCACCGCGGCGCTCTTCGAGACGGGCGGACCATGTGGCCTGCGCTCCGCGAAGGGGGAGCGACTGAAGCGCTCGTTCGGACCGGGTGACGAGGTCCTTGGCTCGGGTGAGTTGCTTCTGCACGCGTCCGCGTCCTGGGAAGTTCCAATCGGGAACGACGATCGGCTGTCCGTGGCTGTCGTAGATCGGGTGTGCGGTGAACCAGTCGCGTACGTTGTCGACGAGGGTTCGGTACTTCAGAGGATTCGTAGAACCTGACGCGACCTGCGTGATCCGCGGCGCCTCGTCGGGTCCGAGCGCGGCGACGGCGATGATGGCTGCCACGACGATGTCGACCGGAATCACGTCGATCGTGCCCTCAGGAACGCCGGGGAATTCCTTTAAGAGTCCACGGGCGTAAGAGATGATGACCGGCTCGGCCATGCGGAAGCCGCGAATCCAGCCGGGGAAAGGTTCGGCGAGTGCAGATTCGATGATCGAGGGCCGAACGATGCTCACCGGGACGTCGCCTTTGGTCTCGTGCAACGCTTGTTCGCCGAGGGCCTTGGTGAACGCGTAGGCGTCCGGCCAGCCGACGCTCGCCGCACGTGAACGTCCGGCCTCCACGAGGCGGTCCTTCACCCATGCCTCGCGCAGATTCTCGGTTTTCTCCGCCAGGGCTGGTGCACCGGCAGCACCAAGTTCGCGTCGTGCGCCTTCTCGGAAACGCTTGAGATTGTCGGGAGTCCGGCTGGTGGCTTCGGTGTCACTGCGTAGCCGACGAGCTGCAGTGACTTCCGATTTCCAGTCGAGACCGATGTCGAAGGGGCCCTCGCTCACGAGTTCTTCAGGCGCGTTGCCCCGTCTGTTGCCGGCCACGTAGCAGGTGGAAACTGCGACGAGGTGCGCACGCCGACCGTCGGCGCGTACGGGTTCCTCGTTCAGAAGCGCGGCGATGCGCATCGGTCCGAGAAGGTTGATCTCGACGGCGCTGTCGAGAGGTGAATCGAACGCGACACTGGCCGCCGAATGAATGATCACGTCGCACGACGCGAAGGTGGACCGATCGACGGGAGAGAGCCCGAGTCCGTCGGTACCGACGTCGCCACGTACGACGCTCACTCGACGGGCGATCGTCGCGTCGAAGTCGTCGCCCCATTCGGTGCGGAGACGATCGAAGGCATTGTTCTTGAAGATCTCGCGACGTACTCGCTCGGCAGCCGGCGTGCGTCTGCCGTCACGTACGAGCAGAACCAGTTCGCAATCGGGTACCGATCGAAGGAGGCGTTCGACGAGGGCCGTGCCGACGAAGCCGGTCGACCCCGTGACGGCGATCCGCCGTCCGGCCAGAGCCTGAGCGATCATCGTCCTGTTGTAGCACAGTTCTCTACCAAATGGTAGAGAACTGTGGAAGAACCTGGTAGGAAGGGCATATGGCCCGTCGTAGTGGCACTCGCGACCAGATCCTCGACCGGGCGACCGATCTGTTCGGGCGCTGGGGGGTGGAAGCGGTGAGCCTCGACCAGATCGCCCAGGAGGTGGGCGTCGCCAAGCAGACGTTGCTCTACTGGTTCGCCTCCAAGGACGAACTGGTCGAGAGCGTGTTGGCCGCGACTGCCGAAGAGCTCGCCGTCGTCGTGGAAGCAGCGATCCGCGCTGCGCCCGACGATCCGCTCGATCGAATCGAAGCGGTGGTGAAGGCGGTCTTTCGCCCGGCGGTCCGCCGTCCGGCCTTGCTCGGACTCATCCGCGAAATGAGTCGGCTTCCGCCCGAAACGAGCGAGCGCGTGGCGGATCATTTGCGTCCACTCGTCGAACGGGCCATTGCTTGGATGCGAAACGAGATGGACGCCGGTCGATTGCGCCGCTCCGATCCCGACATCGTGGTGGCCCTTTCCTACGCAACGGTCACCGGTATTGCGACCGAACCTGAGGCACTTCGCGTCGTCGGGTGGACAGCTGACACCGCCGGTTTGCGTCGACTTCGCACCGAGCTGGTCGCGTTCTTGCGATCGGCGCTCACTCCGTGAGGTGATCTCGACTGGTGGTATCGGCTAGCGCGCAGTGTTGTGACGTCGTCGCGCGTGGCGTTCGAGGGCGAGCTCGACCAGACGGTCGATGAGGTTCGAATAGTCGACACCGGATGCTTCCCACAATTTCGGGTACATCGAGATCGGCGTGAAACCGGGCATGGTGTTCACTTCGTTGCACAGAAAGCCTCGTCCGTTCTCTTCGAAGAAGAAGTCGATGCGGGCCAACCCCGAACATCGCAACAGTCGGAAGATCGAGAGAGCGAGCTGTTGGACGTCGGCGACCGCGCCGTTGTCGAGAGGAGCGGGAACGAGGAGGGCGGCACCGTCGGTGACGTACTTGTCGTCGTAGTCGTAGAACTCGTTGCCGGGAACGATCTCTCCCGGAACACTTGCGCGCGGATCATGATTGCCGAGAACCGCCACCTCGATCTCGCGACCTTCGATCGCTTCTTCGACGACGACCACCTCGTCGTACGAGAAAGCTCGATCGACGGCTGCGGCGAACTCGTCGATGTCCCGCACTTTGCTGACGCCGATCGAGGATCCCATGTTCGCGGGTTTGACGAAGAGTGGATACTCGAGATCACGAGCGGCGGCTTCGAGATGTGAGCGCGTGGATGACCCGACGGTGACCGTCGTGTGACGCGGTTGTGGAATTCCGTGACGAGCCAGAACATCCTTGGCCATGGCCTTGTCCATGCAGACGGCTGACGCCAGAACTCCCGACCCGACATAGGGGAGATCGAGAAGTTCGAGCAGGCCCTGGATCGTTCCGTCCTCGCCCATCGGCCCGTGAAGCAAGGGAAGGACGACGGTGGTACCAGTCGATGCGGCCGCCATGAGAACGGGAGCCGACGACACCGGGAGTCCGTCGGGTTCGAGCCGTTCGGGCAATTGGTCGGGACCGCCCTCGAGGGCGGCCATCGCTCCTTCGGCCAGATGCCACGATCCGTCTCGGTCGATACCGATCGCTGTCACGTCGTACCGGTTGCGGTCGACGGCTCGGAGAACGTGTGCTGCCGTCACACAGGACACATCGTGTTCTGCCGATCGACCGCCGAAGACGACGACGAGGTTGAGCCGGGACACGTCGCGACCCTACCCCCCTCGACTCTTCGAAATTCGACATGAACGGGCGTCGAGATGGACGACGTCGCAAAAGCAAGTCTTCGTGTCGGGTTCGAGAACTACGATCGTGGTCCATGGCCTCTTCGGAATCATCACGTGCCTCGGAGCCAACCTTTCTGACCCACCATGCTCTTCGGATCAAGGGCTTCGCGCGGGTGGACAACCTGGTCGAGATGATCGAACTCGATCATGGGGTCGTCGAAGAGCATCTTCGATCGATGGCCGACTCCGAATGGGCCGTGTTCCGGGAGGCTCGTTCGTTGTGGCAGCTCACCCCCCAAGGTCGCACCTCCCACGTCGAGGCGCTGGCCGCCGATCTTCGTGGAATCGATCTGGGCGCCTTGGCCCCGCACTACGCGCAGTTTCTCGATCTGAACGGACGTTTCAAGCAGTTGTGTGGTGACTGGCAACTACGCGACGGGGAGATGAACGACCACTCCGATCCGAAGTACGACGCGAAAGTGATCGATCGATTGTCCGAACTCGATTCCGAAGCCCGTCCAGTAGTCGGCGCGATGTCGGAAGTTCTCGGTCGTCTGCGCACCTACGGCGGTCGACTCGAGTCGACATGTCGCTCCGTTCGTGAGGGACGCCACGACTTGTTCACCGGAGTGATGTGCGGTTCGTTCCACGACGTGTGGATGGAGCTGCACGAAGATCTGATTCTCAGTCAGGGGATCGACCGTGCGGCAGAAGGGAGTTTCTGATGGCACGTTTCGGACGGGTGCTGACCGCAATGGTCACACCTTTCGGTTCCGACGGAGCGCTCGATCTCGACGCGGCGCGTCGGTTGGCGCGCTGGCTTCAGGATCACGGGAACGACGGCCTCGTGGTGGCCGGCACGACGGGAGAGTCACCAGTGCTCACCGACGACGAGCGCCTGTCGCTCTTCGCCGCTGTGATCGAAGCGGTCACCATTCCAGTGGTGGCGGGAACAGGCACCAACGACACGAGCCACTCGGTCCACATGACCAAAGAAGCGACGCGTCTCGGTGCTGCGGGAATTCTTGCGGTCACGCCCTATTACAACCGCCCGTCTCAGGCAGGTATCGCAGGACACATGGGTGCCATGGCCGACGCAACCGATCTGCCGGTGGTGCTCTACGACATTCCGGTGCGATCGGGGCGCAAGATCAATTCGGCGACGATCCTCGAACTGGCGCGTCGTCACCGCAACGTGCTGGCATTGAAGGACGCGGCCGGCAGCCCAGGTGAGACCGCGTCGGTGATTGCGAACGCGTCCGAGGGTTTCGAGGTGTACAGCGGCGACGACTCGCTCACGCTTCCGCTGCTGTCGGTTGGAGCGGTCGGGGTGATCGGAGTGGCCACGCACTGGACCGGACCTGATCACCAGATCATGTTCGATCGCTGGCAGGCCGGCGACTCGGTGGGTGCGAGGCGGGTCAATCAGGCATTGTTGCCAAGTTTTGCCTACGAGACCGGGGACGACGCACCGAACCCGATTCCGTCGAAGGTGATGATGAACCACCTCGGCGTTCCGGTCGGAGAGTGTCGCCTACCCATGGGTCCAGCTCCCGATTTCGTTCTCGAACGGGCCAAGGGAGTTCTGGCCGAACTCGACGCTCGTCGCGCCGAAGGGTTCTGATGCCAGCTCCGATCAGAGTGGTCTTTCTCGGCGGTCTCGGCGAGATCGGTCGCAACTGCATGGCGATCGAGCAGGACGATCGACTCCTCCTCATCGACTGCGGACTCATGTTCCCCGACGCCGACATGCACGGCATCGATCTGGTGCTACCGGACTTCACGTGGCTGCGGGAGAACGCCGATCGGATCGAGGCCTGCGTTGCAACTCACGGTCACGAAGATCACGTGGGCGGACTCCAGTTCCTGTTACGCGACGCTTCGTTCCCCGTGTACGGCTCGGCGGTAACCCTCGGGCTCGCCGCCGGTCGTATCGAAGAAGCCGGACTTCTCGATCGAACCGAATTGGTGGTGGTCGCCGACAACGAGCGCCGAAAAATCGGACCGTTCGACGTCGAGTTCATCCCGGTGACGCACTCGGTGCCGCATGCGTTCGCGATCGCCGTCCACACGCCGCAGGGTGTGATCCTTCATTCGGGCGACTTCAAACTCGATCTCACCCCGGTCGACGGCCGGCGGACCGATCTGGCCCGACTTGGCGCCATCGCGTCCGCCGAGGGGATCCGCCTCCTGCTGTGCGATTCCACCAATGCCGAAGAAAAGGGATATTCGCCGAGCGAGACCTCGATCGGCTCGGTGCTTCGGTCCCTCTTCCACGAGCACAGCGACCGTCGCATCATCACGGCCAGCTTCGCCAGCCACATCCACCGCGTGCAGCAGATCATCGACGCCGCGGTCGCCACAGATCGAAAGGTTGCCACTCTCGGGCGTTCGATGCAGCGAAACGTCCGCCTGGCTCGCGATCTCGGTGTCCTGCGTGTTCCCGAACACACCCTGATCGACATCGAGGAAATCGACGACCATCCGCCCGAACGGGTGTGCATCATCTCGACCGGCAGTCAAGGTGAGCCGATGTCGGCTTTGTCGCTGATGGCTCGTGGTGACAGCAAGTGGTTGAAAGTGGGCGAGCACGACACCGTCATCCTCTCGAGCCATGCGATTCCCGGGAACGAGTTCAACGTGACTCGCGTGATCGACGGACTCTTGCGGGCCGGTGCCGAGGTGGTTCACTCGGGGGTGGCCGATGTTCACGCGACCGGTCATGCCCAAGCCGATGAACTGAAGACGTACTTCTCGATCGTCGAGCCCGAGTGGTTCGTGCCCGTTCACGGCGAATACCGCCATATGGTCGCCAACGCTCGACTCGGCGAAACGATGGGGATCCCTCGAACGAACATTCTCGTGTGCGAGGACGGTGACGTGATCGAGATCGACGACGACGGGGTCTCTCCCGTCGGACGCGTGCCGGCCGGATACCTGTACGTCGACGGCATCGTCGGCGACGTCGGGCAAGGCGTGCTGCGCGATCGACGTGTGCTCGCCGAAGAGGGAGTGGTCGTCGTCGTCGTGACGGTCGACGTGGAGGCGGGCAAAGTGCTGACCGGCCCCGAGATCATCACACGTGGCTGGGTGTACGCCCCCGAGGCCGAAGATCTGCTCGACGAAGCGTGTGAGGTGGTCGCAGCAGCCGTGGAGGCGACACTCTCCAAGGGAATACGAGATCCCGAGGGTCTCGAACGCGACGTGCGTCGAGCCGCCGGACGCTTTGTCAATGAACGCACGAAGCGCCGTCCGATGATCGTGCCGGTCGTCATGGAGGCCTGACGTCCGGCTGCGTCACAAGGGATTCGCCGAAAGACCGAACGTGTGCGCGCCCCCTTGGTAGCGTTCCTATGTGGCTGCGAAGAAGGGTTCTGGTCGTTCGTCGTCGTCGACGACGCGCAAAAGCCCTGGTCGCAGCGTCGTGGCCGCCACTCCTCCTCAGGGCTCGCGGCGATCGACGTCGTCGTCTCGTGGTGGATCAGGCGAAGTTCGCCGAGCGATCTCTGGACGTGAGACCGAGCTCGCCGCCATTGCCTCCTTCGTCGTCGGCGTCCTGATCGCCCTGGCGGTGTACGTCGAGCTCGCCGGACCGGTTGGTCGTGGGGCCGACGCCGCCCTCGGGGCCGTGATTGGCCTGGGTCGATATCTGTTGCCCGTCGTGGCGGTCACCATCGGCGTGATTCTGATCCGTGAGGACGACGCGCCTGGACGCACCAAGATGACTCTCGGATGGGGCGGACTCGTGGTGGCTGTGCTCGGCATCGTGCACATCGGGCGAGGGCCTGATGGTTATCGCGGAGTCGACGACCTCGGTGGAGCCGGCGGCTGGATCGGCGCTGTCGTCGGACAGACCCTTCGCGCTCTCATCGGTCCCATCGGCGCTGTGCTCGTGTTGGTCGCCATCGGTCTCGCGGCCACTCTTCTCATCACTCGTTGGTCGTTGCGCGATCTCTTCGAAAGACTGCGACATCTCGGATCGGCTCTTTCGGAGCGCCTCGGATCGGGTCTACGTGAGGCGGCTGACGATTTGAGCACGTTGAAATCTGATCGGGACGACACCACCGCCACCACCACTCCTTCGTCGGCGGTGCACGAACCTGGCTTCGCTCCTCTCGTTCCGGCTGAACCCGAAGATTCTTCGGATGAGTCGGCCGACGACGCGAACGATGCCGAACCGGCTCCGGTGCTGCGGCGGCGGTCGCGTCGTGAGTCGTCACCTGAGCCGAGTTCGACGTCACCTGATCCCACTCAGGTCCCGGTTCAGGAATCGCTCGACGTCAAGGTCACCGTTCCGCGTGGCGACTGGAAGATTCCGCCGGCCTCCTCGCTCGTGCGTACCGGCGCTCAGTCGATCGACGAATTGGAAATCGACCGTCGCGGTCGCATTCTGGAGGAATCGCTGTCGTCGCACGGCGTCGACGTTCGTCTGGTGGGGCGCACCGTCGGCCCCACCGTCACGCGTTACGAACTCGAACTCGGGCCGGGTGTGAAGGTGGCCCGAGTCACGAGTCTCCAAAAGGACATCGCCTACTCGCTGGCCGCGACCGACGTGCGCATCCTGGCCCCGATCCCCGGCCGGTCGGCTATCGGTATCGAAGTTCCCAACTCGTCTCGTCAATTGGTGGCTCTTGGCGACCTCATGGCGTCGGCCGAGGCCAAGAATGCGACTCACCCACTCGACGTCGCAATCGGCAAGGACATTTCGGGGCGATCGGTGTTCCTGAATCTGTCGACTACACCCCACTTGCTCATCGCCGGTGCCACCGGAGCGGGTAAGTCGAGCGGAATCAACTGCATCATCACGTCGTTGCTCATGCGTACGACTCCCGATCAGGTGAAGCTCATCCTGGTCGACCCGAAGCAAGTCGAGATGGGGCAGTACGCGCGACTTCCGCATCTCCTCACCCAGCCGGTCAACAATCCGAAGAAGGCCGCCAACGCTCTCGCCTGGGCGGTCCGCGAGATGGAGAAGCGCTACGACCTCCTCTACGAGATGGGGTACCGCGACATCACGGGCTACAACGCGGCCTTCGACCGCGGTGAGTTGGTTGCCGAAGCAGGAACCGATCGCACTTTCGAGCGCATGAAGTACATCGTCGTGGTGGTCGACGAGTTGAACGACCTGATGATGGTCGCCGCGCGCGACGTCGAAGAGAGCATCACGCGCATCGCTCAAAAAGCGCGCGCTGTCGGCATCCATCTGATCATTGCCACGCAGCGACCGTCGGTCAACGTGATCACCGGTGTGATCAAGGCCAACATTCCGGCGCGTATGGCCTTCGCCGTCTCGAGTCAGATGGACAGCCGCGTCATCCTCGATCAAGTCGGCGCCGAAAAATTGGTGGGTCGCGGAGACATGCTCCTCTTACCCGGCAACTCGTCGGTCGCACAGCGCATCCAGGGTTGCTGGGTGACCGAGGACGAGGTGCGCAAAGTCGTCGCTCATTGGCGCCAGCAGGCGCCGGAGGTCGAATACGTGAAGGGCGTCGAGGGTGACGAGCCGTCGGCTGGAGGGTCGGCTGGTTCGGCGATCACCGACAGCTACGGCAACGACGACGATGACGAATCGCTGCTGCGGCAGGCGATGGAACTCGTGGTGCGCTCGCAGCTCGGCTCCACATCGATGCTCCAGCGCAAGCTCAAGGTCGGATTCGCTCGAGCCGGACGGATCATGGATCTCCTCGAAGAGCGGGGAGTGGTGGGGCCGAGCACTGGTAGCAAGGCTCGTGAAGTGCTCATGACCGTGGAAGAGCTCGAAGCTCAGGCCTGATCGAACGGCACATCCGTGTCGACGTGGCATGATGCGTGCATGTCGTCTTCATCACTCGAATTGACCGAAGTCGCGTCGGGCCTCAAGTTCCCCGAAGGACCGATCGCCATGAACGACGGCAGCGTCGTGCTCGTCGAGATGTTCGGGCCGCGAATCACACGTGTCCACCCCGACGGTGCGACAGAGGTCGTTGCCGAGATCGACGGTGGTCCGAACGGAGCCGCCATCGGACCGGATGGCGCGCTGTATCTCTGCAACAACGGCGGCTGTTTCACCGAGATCGATTTCGGGGGGCTCTGCTTGCCAGGTCCCTTCGATCGCTCGGCCTACGTGGGTGGTCGTATTCAGCGAGTCGACCTGACCTCGGGTGAAGTGACCGACCTCTACACCGAATGCGACGGTCGCGCCCTTCGTGCGCCGAACGACCTCGTGTTCGACTCGCATGGCGGGTTCTATTTCACCGACCACGGAATTCGCGACAACGAGGCGCGGACGAGTGACCTCACTGGTCTCTACTACGCCACAGCCGACGGTTCGTCGATCCGCGAGATCGCGTTTCCGGTCGAGAGTCCGAACGGAATCGGACTTTCACCCGATGGTTCGATGCTGTACTACGCCGAGACGCACAACGGACGGGTCTTCCAGAGGCGGATCGTCGCCCCGGGCGAACTCGAGCCGACGGCGCCGGGAGACACGAGTTCGCTGTTGTGCGGATTGCCCGGTCTACAACTTCTCGACTCCTTGGCAGTCGACGGGGCTGGCAACGTGTGTGTAGCCACGCTCGTGAACGGGGGTGTCACGGTGATCGCACCCTCGGGTGAAATTCTCCGACATGTCGACACTGGCGATCTCCTCACGACCAACATTTGCTTCGCAGCCGACGGTTCATCCACCGCGTGGATCACGTTGTCGGGGACCGGTCGATTGGTTCGGACCACGTGGCCGTACCCGGGCCTCCGGCTCGCACACACCGCCTGACTTGTAGGCTCGAGGTGTGACCGGCCAGCCGAAGCGCTTCTACGTCGAGACGCTCGGTTGCCCGAAGAACCAGGTCGACTCCGAGAAGTTGATCGGCACGATGCTCGCCGACGGGCTGACGGCGACCGACGACGCCTCCGAAGCCGACGTCGTGGTCGTGAACACATGCGCGTTCATCGAAGATGCGCGTCGCGAATCGATCGACACGATCTTGGCTCTCGACGAAAAGCGTGCCGAGTCGTCGCGCCTCGTCGTGACCGGCTGCATGGCCGAGCGTTACGGCGATGAACTGGCGTCGGCACTCCCGGAGGTCGATCTGGTGGCCGGCTTCGGTGTTCCGGTCGTGCCTGTCGGACGAACCACCATTCCGGTCTCGTCCACTCCGATTCCTACGTTCGACCTCCTGAATCTGCCCCGCCCGAAGTCCTCGGTTCCCTGGGCCTACGTCAAGATCGCCGAGGGATGCGATCGGTCCTGCGGATTCTGTGCGATCCCGTCGTTTCGCGGCCCCCAGCGAAGTCGGGACGTCGACGCGATCTTGGCCGAGGTCGACCAGCTTCAGGTGACAGAAATCGTCCTGGTGGCCCAAGATCTGGCGAGCTACGGCAAGGATCGTCCAGACGAGCTCGGCGCCGGCTCGATCGTCGACCTGGTGTCGAAGGTGTCGGCGCGAGTTCCGTGGACCCGACTCTTGTATCTCTATCCGAGTGACTTGAGCGACGAGTTGATCGACGCCATCCTCGCAACCGGAGTGCCGTATTTCGATCTGTCACTCCAACACGTGAGCAAACCCCTTTTGCGGCGGATGAGGCGGTGGGGAGACGGCGAGCGTTTCTTGCAGCGGATCGCTGACATCCGCCG
>Ga0181581_10000705_pt1 | contig 25179 bp, 19 predicted proteins | sample 071ome_22_FD_132433 | JGI IMG/M metagenome (GOLD analysis project Ga0181581, IMG submission 132433) | Coastal salt marsh microbial communities from the Groves Creek Marsh, Skidaway Island, Georgia - 071404AT metaG (megahit assembly) | ecosystem: Environmental > Aquatic > Marine > Intertidal... | reverse complement strand
TCTACTCTCTGACGATCCGCAATCTGCAAACGTTCGATGATCGGGATACGACGATCTTTCATGTTGAATTGCGTTGCTTCATTGCCTTGAACCAAATCACGCACCAGCTCAGCCACAGTGCCGATATTCAAACCAAAGCGAACCAAACTTGCTCGATCGTAGGTGATCTGAATTTCGGGGGCACCCGACCTAAGGGTGGTTTCAACATCGGCTAGGGCGTTCAACTCACCAAGCACCTCTTCGGCTTCACGCGCCTTGACCTTGAGTGCCTCAAGTTCATCTCCGTGAATTTCAACACTGATGGGCTTGCGCGTGCTGAACAGAACAGGGCGTGTGACACGAAAACGCAAGTCTGGCACATCAACAAGCAAGGCTCTCACACGTTCAAGGACTCGGTTTTCAGTCTCCAGAGGTTTGCCCTGATGCCGTAGCAAAAGCTTAAACCTAGCTGAATGCTCACCTTCGTCCGAGCGTTTCATGTTGGTGATATCATAGCCAAATGTAGTCAATACCGTTTGAATATCGTCCCCATTTTCCAGGATCTTAGACTCAACCTCACTCAGCACACGGACTGTTTCCTCAAGAGGAGTCCCTACTGGAAGTTGCAATTCAAAGGTGACTTCGCTCTGATGCACCTCAGGTAGCAACTCACTATCCAGCTGGGAAATGGCCCAGCCAGTCACCAAAACGCAAAGTAACACAATGGTGAAAACCGATGTGGGTCGATCCAGAGCTGAGCTGAGCAGGCGTTGATACCGACGCTGGGTTGCTTCGATGAAAGCCTGAGTCCAAGCGACAGGGCGGGACATCACCCCAACCCCTAGGGTCCTACAAAGTGGCCACAAGCCTCGAACCAGCACCCCAACCACCAAGCTCAGAAAAGCGGTGACCATTTTGGCCAAGCACTCCAATACCAAGCCAAGGAACAGGCGCAAAACACCGTAAGGAAGCCAAAGCCAACGCCAGGAAATCGAGATCTTTGGGTAGTCCCCTTGAAAGGCTTGCCATGCAACCCATCGCCCCCTGGTGGATGGCTCCCCCGCCCCTGGGTTTGGTTGAGCGTTCATGGGCTCCCGGCTGGCCAGCATGGGAATGAAGTAAACAGCGACAATAAGCGATGCTAACAAGGAAACCACAACGGTGATACCCAAATCTCCAAACACTTGGCCTGCGATCCCTTCGACAAAGACCATCGGCAAAAAAACCGCAATGGAAGTCAGCGTGCTGGCGGTCACTGCCCCACGCACTTCCCTGGCTCCACGCACCGCTGCCATCTTGATAGTATCACCTTCCTGTCTGCAGCGATAAATCGATTCCAAGACCACAATCGATGAGTCCACCAGCATGCCGACACCCAGGGCCAAACCACCCAGAGACATGATATTAAGCGTTACTTCCGAAAGGTTGAGCGGAGCGAAAGTCATGATCACACTCATAGGAATGCTCACGGCCACGATAAGCGTGCTTTTTAAATCACTGAGGAAAAGAAAGAGCACCAGCACCGCAAGAAGGCCGCCGATCACCGCAGTGGTTTGCACTTCGCGGAGGCTATTTTCAATGAAAACCGATCGATCTGCGACCACCTCCAGCCGGGCCCCTTCCTGTTTGAAAAGACGGGCCGCAAGACGATCTGCATTGCGTCGACCTCCCGGAGGGCTCCACTTTGACAGCCATTTCTGGATACCCTGAGGCCGAACCGTTTCGATAGGCCCCAGCGCGGAGCGCACCGCCTCGGAGACGGCAACCATGTTGGCGTCTGCTTCCTTGTAGATGTCGATTTGCACACTCTCTCGACCCCCAGTGCGGGTGAGGATTTCACGCTCTCGATGAGACCGACTGACTGTGGCCAAATCGCGTATGCGCAATTCCCCTGAAGCATCACGGCGCACAATGGTATCCTCAATTTGCTCCTGGCTGAGGTATTCGTTGAGGGTGCGCACCATGTATTCGGATCGTCCCTCCTTGACCAAACCACCGGCGACATTGATGTTCTCCTGCTGCAAACGACTGATCACTCCTTGAATGGAAAGTCCCGTTCGCCTGAGCGCGTCCTGATCAAGCATCACGTGAATCTCCTCTTCAAGGCCTCCACGAATTCTTACCGCGGCCACACCGGTGATCGGTTCGAGGGCTCGGCGAATCTGGATTTCTGCCAGACGGCGCAAACGTCTCAAACCGATTTCACCCTCAAATAAAACCCCTTCCCCCGAAAGGCTTAATTCCATGATCGGGTCCAGCGATGGATCAAAATGAAGGATCAAGGGCTTATCCACTTCCCTCGGCAGGAATACCTGATCGAGTTTTTCAAGGGTATCCTGGGCAGCCTGACTCATGTCTGTTCCCCAGACAAACTCTAGCGACACATCACTCACGCCGGCCCGACTGACACTGCTGATCTGACTCAGGCCGTTGACCACTCCAAGGGCTTCCTCAATCGGACGGCTGACTTCGTTTTCCACTTCCTCTGGTGCCGCCCCCTCAAATTCAGTACGCACAGTCAACGTGGGATAATTCAATTCAGGCATCAAAGTCAGAGGCAGACGCTTGAAGGAGAAAGCACCAAACACCACCGCAGCGACGAACACCATGAGCACGGCAACTGGACGTTCCGTGGTAAAATGGGAAGTGGATGTTTGTTGAGGGGAAAAACTCATGAACGATTGGGGAGCCAGAGGCTACAAAACCTCTAGGACTGCGTGGGTTGGTCCGATGAGCTTACCTCTCCGGATGTCGTGTTCTGATCTTGAGACGCATCGACATCAAGAGCTTTGACTTGACTACCGTCTTTAAGGCCGGTCTGACCAGCCACCACAATACGATCGCCCTCTTTGAGCAATGCCACCGGTTCCACGTGGTCAGCATCTTCCAGCCCGATCGAAAGGAGAATGCGCTCCACCGTATTATCTGGCTTGAGTCGAAAAACAAATCGCTGCTCTCCATCATACACGATAGCCTTTTTGGGCATCAGAAGGGTTTGATTCTGTGAAGCAGTCACAATGTCAGCATCCACATACATGCCCGGCAGCAGCGGGCCCACATCTTGAAAACCCACTGTGACCTTGATCATGCCCGAGGCCGATTCCACCACTGGTGCAATGCGAAGCACGTAGCCCTCGAACACTTGATCCGGGAAGGCTGTGGAACGAACCCGCACGCGTTGATTGACCGCAACGCGCTTGAGCTCCTTTTCAGGAATGAAAAGTCGCGCGACAATCGAGCTAAAGTCGATAACGGTGAAGAGGTGCTGGCCCGCGGTTACTTGGTCACCCACCCTGACCATGCGTTGAGTCACCTTGCCACCTATGGGGGCCTTAATGAGGGTATAGCCTAACTCACGCTGAGCGTCTTCAAGGTTCAACTGCAGCTGCTGCAGCTGATATTTGGTCTGGCTGAAGGCTTGATCACTGACAAGATTTTGCTGATGCAAGGAGGCCTGACGCTCGAACTCCTCCTTGGCCTCTTCGACTTGGTTGCTGGCCTTTGAGACCTGAAGAATCTGAATGTCATTCTGCAGCTGAACAAGCAGATCATCCAAAACCACCTCATCACCTTCCTCGACTCGTAAAGTTTCGACACGGTTGGCTGTTCGGGCAACCACCTTCACCTCACGTTCTGCCTCCAAACTGCTTGAGGCTTCGAGCACGCTCTCAATAGCACCCCGCCCTAGGATGGTGAGTTCCACGGGAATCGATGTTTCTTTGGCCGAAGTTTCCTTTTCCTTGGGCTTGCCAAACTTGCCACAGGCACTGCCCAGAACCAGTAGGATAGCAAGACACACCATGAGTCGTGGCGAGTCTGCTGAGGATACACTTGGGCTGGAAGTCTCAATAAGTGGAAGTGAAGCCGACGAAGGCCTGTTTGGCGGGACCATTGGATGCATGACTAAAAAACTGAAGTCTTGCCTGCACAGGCTACTCTGAGTCGATCGCAGGCACTGTTTGTTGGGCAAGACCAATGCTGCCAAGTTGCTTTAAGTTGCTTGCCGTTTCAAGTCTCTGGCTTGTACAAAAGTGTGACAACTGGGATTTGACACCCTGGAACCGAGAAAACGAGTCATTTCAGCTAGCCTAGCAGCCTACCCCTTATCACATGCCAGAATCAGTGAAAGCCTGCAGAACTCAGGAAGCAAAGGCCATGGCAAAGGGGCCGGTATGGGTCACAGGGGCCGGCGGGCTCATTGGTCACCACTTACTCCAACAGAGCCCAGAGAACCGGCAGGTCGTTGGCTGGCTACGCCAAGACCTTGATCTGCTTGATTTTAAGCGTGTCGATAGGTTTTTCGAGCGAGATACTCCCTCAGCCATCATTCATTGTGCTGCGATGAGCAAAAGCCCGCAATGCGAAGCCCAGCCTGAGGAAGCTCACGCCATCAATGTGGCAGCCACCGCTCATTTGGCCCAGTTAGCCGAGACCATACCGTTTTTTTTCCTATCAACCGACTTGGTCTTTGACGGTGAAAAGGGCTTTTATTTAGAGGATGATTCCCCCAACCCCCTGAACACCTACGCACGCACCAAGTGCGAGGCAGAAGCTCTGGTCGCTAAGAATCCCAACCATACCATCATACGCACCTCGCTCAACGGCGGTATCTCCCCTACCGGAGATCGTGGCTTCAACGAGCAAATAAGGGCGGTCCTGCAAGCAGGGAAACCCGTTTCCCTGTTTGTCGACGAGTTTCGCAGCCCTCTGCCAGCCATCGTCATGGCTTTGGCGCTATGGGAAATGCTCGATCAAGGCCTCACTGGGCTTTACCACTTATGCGGCTCTCAGCGCCTTTCCCGCCATGCCATCGGCAAACGCCTCAATGAGCGCTGGGGGTATGATCCCTCATTACTCAAGTCTACCTCGCTAGCGTCTTATGATGGCCCACCAAGGGCACCGGACACCACGCTAGATTGCTCCAAGCTCCAAGCTTTACTTTCATTCCCATTACCTGGCTTTGAATCCTGGTTAGAAAACCATCCCGAGATGCCTTTCTGATGTGTGCTAGCTCTTTAGTTTATCGGGGGCGAATCGCTCCCACACCGACCGGACATTTGCATCTGGGCCACGCACGCACTTTCTGGATAGCTCAACAGCGGGCCATGGCAGAAAGGGGAAGCCTGATTCTTCGTATGGAGGATCTTGACCGATCTCGTTGCAAACCATCCTTCATCACGGACTGTTATGAGGATCTAAAATGGTTTGGGTTCCAGTGGCAGGAAGGTCCGGACATCGGAGGACCTCATGAACCCTACGATCAAAGTGCATCCATGCATCTCTATCACACTGCGATGGAGACGCTCAAAGCAAAGGGACATCTCTACCCCTGCACTTGTTCGAGAAAGGATATTCAGCAGGCCCAGCGTGCTCCACATGCTGCTGATGATGAGTGGCTTTACCCTGGCACGTGTCGCGCCACCAACTCGTCAACATGGAAGGATTTTTCTCATCAATCTCACTGCTGGCGCTTCAGGGTGCCCGATGGAGAGATCATTTCTTTTGAGGATCGACGACTTGGTCTCAAGCACTATAGAGCAGGGCAAGATTTCGGAGACTTTGTGATCTGGAGATCCGATGGAGTCCCCTCTTATCAATTGGCGGTGACCGTAGATGACCACCGCATGCAAATCAGCGAAGTTGTCCGCGGAGAGGACTTGCTGGTATCCACTGCAAGGCAGCTCTTGATCTATCGTGCCTTGGGGTGGAAAGCACCGGCCTTCTACCACTGCCCCTTGGTTTGCGATGATTCAGGCCAGCGACTGGCAAAGCGCCATGCCTCCTTGAGCCTTCGAATGCTGCGCTCTCAGGGTAGTGATGCGGAATCTTTGCAGGCCTCCTGGTCATGACCGTGGCCTATCGGGGCTAGGAGTGCCGTGCAGGCACACCCTCCGAAACGCTTAACTCGAATCGTGTGTGAACCCGTTGTCTCATCAAACCCCACGCAAAAAGGGCATTCCAGGCAACACAGACCACAACCCAGAGCCAGACACCAGTTTGAAAAGCACCCAGCCATGGTATCCCTGCAAAGGTAAGGTAGCGCATGATCATCAAGGCTAGAGCGTACAGGATCCAAGGAATCACCAAGATGGCCAGTACAGCCCGACTGATTGCCTTGTGAGCACTCCCACTGATTAAAGCAAACCAGATTGCCGCCCAACCAATAGAGGCCATATCGGCAATCAGTCCAATCATGCTCGCCACATAAAGGATGCGAGCCTGCTCGAGGGACAAATTACGTGTCCCCTGCGCTAGGGAAAGCATCAGTGCCAACTCCAAGACCAAAAGGAGGGCGATGGGCTTGACGAATTGAAGCGTACTGGCCTTAAAGAGCCCATGCACCAAGCCCTTGGACCCAAGTGGCGTCGTAATCAGAAGCTCCATGGACCCATTTCGACGATCAGCGGCAACCAGAGTGGCTGCTTCAGCTGCTACCCATACTTTTAAAAGAAGGTGCACGAACCAGCCCAGCACGATGAGAACGGGCGGTTCGGCCATCACTTCCCCATTGGAGACATAGCCAATGGACCATATGAGCGCCACCGAGACCACCAATATCCAGGCATATTGTTCCTTGAGTTTTTCTCTCATGACCATCCACACCATGGGATGTTGATCCAGCAAGCGGCGGCGGCGTTGCGATCTGGCGGCACCGCTACCATAGAGAAAATAATGCCACCCAAGCTTCACACGTGCCCCAACCTGAGCCAACCTCCCAACGCTTCCATCATCCATGATTCCGCGAGAAGCAACCCAAAGCATCGACCAGGCAGTGCCATGAACCACGACCCATTGGATGAGAAACCCCTCCCAGCTTCCAACCAGGCGGAGCGACAACCAAGCGGACTGCCCCATCAAAAAAGGAAAGTGATGCAACGGTGAAAAAAGAGCGAGGCCATGGACTAACCAGTTGGATGGGGTGCCTCGTCCGATCAAGAACTCAACCCCAATGGCGGGCCCAAAGTAGAGCAATCCAGCCACACCAATCGAAGCCATGAGGCTACGTCGTTCATCCTGCGAAAAAGAGGAAACCATCAACGTGGCCGCCATGGACAGGAAGAGGGTATTGAAGAGCATGAAAATAGTTTTCACAAACAACCCCAGCGTCACTCCACCCAGCTGAAAGGTGAGTGCCAGGAGGGGCACGATTCCCAAAAGCCCATGAAAGAGGTTGACCCCTTGAGCTGTTAATTTGCCCATGACCACGTCCATGGGATGTAGGTCAGTTAAAAAGAGTAGCTTGAGGGTTCCCTCGCGTCGCTCTCGACTCAGGGCATCTGAGCAGGTAAAAACCCCACCCACTAAGCAAAACCCACAACACACGACACTGAGTGACTGAAAGATCCCTAACCCCTGGTTGCCACCGCTAGGACCTGTCGATGCGGTAAAGGAAAAACTTAACAGAGAGAAAACAAACAGCGCACAAGCCGCCAAAGCACACAGCAAACGCAACCCATGTGTCGAAGGACGACGGCTGGCCACCTGAAGCTCCCGTAGGACGATGGGAAATGGTTTGAGCATGATCCGGACAGGTAAACTCGCCGAGAGCAAAACCTCAGCCACACAAATCAGTCGGGCTGGTTACCAGTGACTGGGTTCCCCAAAAACAGTTACGACAAGTCTACCATTGCTGACCCAGCCGGAAGCTTCAGCGCGATCTCCCATCCAGCTTGGATCGGGCCGACTCCAACAATTGACGTTCCTTTTCCGTGAGGCTGTGCATGCCATGAGCGGAAATTTTCTCAAGAATAGGATCAATTTCACGGGAAATAAACTCTTCCCTAGACATTTCAGCAGGCCTTGCAGGGCGATTGGCTTTCTGAGCGAAGACCCTGGCGACCCCACGCACCTTAGCAGCCTTGAACTCTCTGGGGCGGACCGTCTGCTTAGCTGCAAAGACAGGCGTGCGTCGTCCCATGAAGTAGTGAGCGTAGAGCAGACCGCCAATGGCTCCGCCAAAGTGGCCGGCGTGTGAAACCTGCCCTGCTCCAGAAAAAAGCAGCCCTACCCCAGCGATAGCGAGCAGGATAAAGAAAAAATGCCTCACACGCAAAGTGACTGGAAAAGGGAAAAGCATCATGGGGGAATCAGGCCAGAGACGGGCAAACACTGCGATCAAGCCGTAGATTCCAGCTGAAGCCCCGATCATGTATTGGGGCACTTCCATCCCTGATGTCGACCAAGCAATCAGCAGATGGAGCAGTCCACCCAGAGCACCGGACATAAAAAAGAGACTCAGGAAGCCATCCTTGCCCAGGGTTTCCTCAATCATGCGACCAAAGACATAGAGAGCCCAACCATTGAAGAGAAGATGCAGCAAGTTGGCATGGATGAACTGAAATGAAATGAACTGCCAGAGAAACCCTCGCCCCACTCCTGTCTGGCTGAGATAAAAATAATGATCCCAGACACTGGGAAAGCCAGGTGTCCGAGTCAGAGCCTGAAGCAGGAACACCCCCACACTGATTCCAATCAGGAGCATCACCGAGGGGTGACGCCGTGTGGCCTGGTAGGACGATTGCATGTAGGGGCGGTCATCGAGCACGTTGGCAAAACTACCGAGTCGACCTTTGAATATCAATGGACTTTTAGCCCATGGAAGATAAAATCCTGGAATGTTTCCCTACCCACCTAGATCGGCCTGCCTGACAGCCCGAGGGCAGGTGAACCGTATGCAGCCCTGCTCACCATGGTGCTTAATCTTCGCGATGTTCCTGATATTCACCTCTCAGAACCGCGGGCAAGGCATTACCCGACCAAGCACCAATCCAGAGGAGCTTACCTACTGGCTGAAAAACATGATCCTGCATCATGATTACTCGTTGGAGGAGGTGCAACAGGTCAGCGGACTTGAGGAAGAAACCATTAGGCAAGCCATGGATAGGTGGCATATCGATAGCCCTCTTAGATCGGATCAACAATCTTACGACAACCTACGCGTCATGCCTTACCCGGGAGGCAGGCACCCACGGATCGGTTTTCTGGAGGGAGCGATCGATCCCCAGCGCGAAACCAAGGTCAGTGCCTTTGCTCCATGGGAAGGAGGCGGCTATGCGGTATTGGATATTCCCGAGGCCATCTGGTCACATTTGGGCCTGACCTACCTGGCCCATACCCATATTCCGACGGTATGGGATGAACAATCTATCACTCTGGAACCGACAGAGTGGACTCGGCACCCCGATCATTCGCTTAGCATGCAGCGGCGCCTACCCAATGGCATTGATTTTGGCACCCGCGTTACAAGCTGGAAAAAGGGGCTGATCATGGAAATGTGGTTGCACAACGGGACTCAAGAAACCTTGAATGATCTGAGGGTTCAGAACTGCGTCATGTTGGGCAGACTCGCCGGGTTCGAAGTTCAAACTAACGACAACAAGTTGCCGATTGCTCCTTACATTGCCTGCCACGATGGCGAGGGAAGACGATGGGCCATCACCGCCTGGACCCCACACCAACGATGCTGGGCTAATGCACCCTGCCCCTGCATGCATTCCGACCCCCAATTCCCAGACTGCGCCCCGGGAGAAACCCAAAGACTCAAGGGTTGGTTTTCTTTTTACCAGGGGGTGGATATCGTGGGAGAAATTCATCGCCTCCAGGACCTGGGTTGGGATCGTTGAGCCTGGCAACCGCTCGAGGTTGCCAAGACAGGTTTGTTTGTGATTGGATGAGTCTATGCAATCCATCCCCTCGCTCCTTGATCATCTGCGACACGCTTGCCTGTTGATTGCCTTGATCCTTGGCTCAGGGCCATGGCTCAGCGCTCGATCGGCTCAAAGCCCTCCCAACTTTGTCTTCATCCTCTCCGAAGATAACTCCAAGCACTACATGCAGCTCTACGGCAATGAACACGGAGCCACACCAGCCATTGCTGCTTTGGGCAGGGAAGGCTTGGTGTTTGATCACGCCTTTTCCAACGCTCCGGTTTGTTCGGTGGCACGGACTACCCTGATGACTGGAATCCTGGCTCCTCGAGCAGGATTTCAGTACCACCGCAAGCTCCAGCAGGCCCATCTTCCCGAGGGCGTTCGCATGTGGCCAGCTTTGCTTCGAGAGGCCGGGTATTACACCACCAATAACCAGAAAAAAGATTACAACGTCATCGAAGGAGAGGGCGTTTGGGACGCCTCTTCTCGTCAGGCCAGCTGGCGTCATCGCCCCACGCCACAAACACCCTTTTTTCACATGCAGACCTTTACCACCACGCATGAAAGCTCTCTGCATTTTGATGAAACGGCCATGACCCAGCAACCCAACCGGACCGACGCCGCTGACATCCATCTCACCCCCTATCAACCCGACACCCCAACTTTTCGATTCACCAAGGCCCGCTATTTTGATCGCATCGAACAGATGGATGAGCAGGTTGGCAAACTGGTCAAACAGCTCAAGGAGGATGGCCTGCTGGAAAACACTTTTATTTTCTATTTTGGTGATCACGGTGGGGTCCTTCCCAGAGGCAAGGGATATCTCTATGAATCCGGGCTGCATGTCCCGCTGGTTATCCGCATTCCCGAAGCGTGGCGATCTCACCTACCACTCAAGGTCAACACCCGACCTCAAACCTTTGTCAGCTTCATTGATTTTGGCCCTTCGGTCCTGCACTTAGCTGGGCTGAAAATCCCGGATGTCATGGACGGCAACCCCTTTCTTGGGGAGCTCTTCACCCCAACACGACTGGAGTCTCGGGATGAGGCCTTTGGCTACGCAGATCGTTTTGACGAAAAGTACGAAATGGTGCGTTCGCTAAGGAAGGGTTCCATTAAGTATATCCGATCCTTTCAACCCTTCTATCCTGATAGCCTTCAAAACAACTACCGCTACCGCATGCTCGCCTACCAGGAATGGCGTCAACTCTTTCAGGAAGGAAACCTCAATTCAGCTCAAAGCGCTTTTTTCACACCCAAGCCAGCTGAAATGCTTTTTGATTTGGCAGCCGATCCAGACGAAGTCAACAACCTGGCATCCGATCCAGCCCACGCATCACTACTCAAGGTCATGAGGGAGCGACTCAATGAAAAACTGACACGCATCAATGACTTGAGTTTCTACCCAGAGAGTCACATGGTCGAAAGCGCCCTGGACGATGGTATTGCCTATGGTCAAAACCATACTCGAGAGATCCGCCAGTATCTGCGCCTCTGCAATTTAGCCCTTGAATCCTTTGAGGATGCCAAACCAAATCTCATGCGGGCTCTGCGCACCGAAGATGACACGCTTCGTTACTGGGCGCTGACGGCATGTAGTATTTTTGGTGAACAGGCCGAATCCTTTTTGCCTCAGGCCAAGGCTCTGCTCAAGGATGCCAACCCCCTGGTCAGGCTGCGCGCTGCCGAATTCCTGGGGCTGATCCACAAGCGGGACCCAAGACCCACCTTTTATGAAATCCTCAATGAAGGAGCTAGCCACGCGGTGAAACTCATCACCCTGAATAGCGCGGTGCTATTCCACGATCGGACAGAGAATCCCCTGCGCTTCGATGTGTCCAAACTGGATGACCCTGAGGATCGCGAAGAGGTGAAGCGTCGCTTGGATTACTTCGCTGGCCGCCTTGAGTGAGGCAATACGAATTGAGGGCTTGCCTCTAGAGTCAAGCCCTCAAAATCTGAAGCGTTGGCGCAATGACCCACCAAAATGGATTCGTCGACCTCCCGCGTCGCACGCTCCTCACCTGCTCAGGTGATTTCAGCGCTTGGCACTCCAGTCGATGGTGGTGGTTTCACCATCCATCTTGGCGGTCACCTTGCCTTCCAAGCGCTGGTCCTTGAGGGTTCCCTTGAGTTCATAGACCATCTGCCCGCCCTGGGGTCGGTCACGCGTCACGGTGAAGGCAATCTGATCCCCAAAGATGCCACCATGTTCCAGATCAAAAGAACGGTCAGGGCCCATGGTCATGGAGCCACGGATGCGCGCCCCTGTCTGTTTGATGGTCAAGGGTGAATCCACCATTTCACCATTGGGTCCCTGAATGGAAAAGGTCCATTCCCCGCTGAAATCACCATGGGTCATTTCAACGGGGCGATCTTTGAGGAGGGTGGCGATGCGCTTTTCCATAGCGGCAGCCCAAATACCATAACCTGCGGTAGAGAAATGTAAGAAGTCAGGCATGATGGCCTTGGGGATGCTTCCAGATCGATCCACGAAGCGATGCCCAATATCCATGTATTGAACACGCTTCCAGTCCTGCAACTTCTGGATAGCTTGATTGACCTGCAGGATTTTGCCCCTTTGATTATTAAAGTGCTCTCCACGGGGAAAAATCCCAAGGAGCAGGATTTTAGTCTCAGGCAATTTCGACTTGAGCTTGTTGACCACCGCAGTGATGCCATCAACCATCTCATCGGCTGTGTTGCGATCCTCTCCAGAATTATTGGTCCCAATCATCACCACAGCCAACTTGGGAGAAATACCCTCGACGTTGCCATGGTCCAGGCGCCATAGCACGTGCTGAGTGCGATCACCACCAATCCCAAGGTTCAGTGCCTTGCGATGCCCATAATATTTTTCCCATACTGCCTTGCCGGCTCCCTCCCAACCCTGAGTGATGGAATCGCCAACAAAAATAAGGTCAATATCACCCTGATGAGCTTTGACATTTTGATTGAATTGCTCGTGCCTGGTGACCCACCCACCCTCTCTGGGTGCAGGTGTGACCGCCGAATGGCTCGGCGTTTCAGCCCCATGAAGGGAGGGAATCATCAGCAATGCAAGGGAACATGAGAGTATGGTGAGGGGCTTGAACATGATGGTGCACTCTGCCTAAAAAGCCTGCCTCGGGCAACAGGTAAAACAGCTGCTCGCCATAAGGCAATTACGACTGGCCAGGGCCAATGGTACTTGGCAACGTAACAACCAGGCTCACACAATTGAGCTCAAACAAACCATGACCAAGGAACGCCGCCGCCATTTTGCCAGTGACAATTATGCTGGAGTCTGCCCAGAAGCCTGGCAGGCCCTGGAGGAGGCCAATCGAGATCATCAGCCAGCATACGGTGAGGACCCATGGTCGGTTAAAGCCTGCGATCAGATTCGTGAGGTGTTTGAAACCGACTGTGAGGTTTTCTTTGTTTTCAACGGCACTTCGGCCAACAGCCTATCACTGGCAGCGATGTGCCAATCCTACCACAGCATCCTTTGTCACGACTTTGCTCATGTGGAAAGGGATGAATGCGGGGCTCCAGAATTCTTTTCCAATGGCACCAAAGTGCAATTGATCGAAGGCCCAGAAGGTAAGATCTCACCCGATGCGGTGGAGGCCATGGTCAAGCGACGCACCGACGTGCATTACCCCAAACCGAAGGTCGTCAGTGTCACTCAGGCAACTGAGATGGGCACCTGCTATAGTGTGGACGAATTGGAAGCCCTGGGCTGCCGTGCCAAGCACCTGGGCTTAACCATGCACATGGACGGCGCACGATTTGCCAATGCCGTGGCCCAATTGGGTGCATCACCCAAGGCCCTAACCTGGCAGGCCGGGGTGGATGTACTGTGTCTGGGTGGCACCAAGAACGGTTCTGCGGTAGGGGATGCGGTGGTTTTTTTCAACCGCCGGCTCGCCCATGAGTTTGATTACCGCTGCAAGCAAGCGGGGCAATTGGCTTCCAAAATGCGCTACCTTTCCGCGCCATGGGTGGGGATGTTGAAAAACGGAGTCTGGCTCAAACACGCGGCTCACGCCAACAAAATGGCTGCCCTGATGCATGAATTGCTCAGTCCAGTGGAGGGGATCCAGATTCTCTTCCCACGACAGGCCAACTCAGTCTTCGTGGAAATGCCCAAGGGGCTTATCAAATATTTGCATGACCTGGGTTGGAAGTTCTACGCCTTCATTGGAGAAAAAGGCTGCCGCCTGATGTGCTCTTGGGATACCACCTCAGAAGATGTGCGTAGCTTTGTGGAAGACCTCAAAAGAGGGCTTCAATCTATTTCTGGCCAATCATAGGTCACCATAACTGGCAAATGATCCGAGGCGATCGGCTCCTTGAGGATGATAGCAGCCAGGCGTTTGAGTTTTGAATCAGGGGCCCGCAGCACATAATCAATCCCAGCATGAGGGGCCAGGTCGTCCTGCCAACCCTTTTCCCAGAGTTTGGCCATGGGCAGGCTGCCTGGATTGGCATTGAAATCTCCTGCCAGCAGCGTCGGTGTCGCCCCAGCATGATCAACCAGCTGAAGCACCCGTTGCACTTGCTCCTGGCGGGTTTCATCACTCAAATGACAGAGGTGCACGTTCACTACGTGCAGCTTGGGATGCCCCTCACCTGGTTCAATCCAGGTCTCCAGCGCAATACGTGGCTCCTGTCCCAATCGATAGGGTAGCGCATGGATTTGATGCCTTAAGATGGGCCATCGGCTCAATACTGCGAGCCCGTAAGCGCCACCCTGAAAGTGAATGGCTCGTGCGAATTGATGGTGCATCCCTAGCTGACTGGCCAGCTCTTCGGTCTGGGATACCCCACCCGTGCGTCGTGTCAATTGATCCAGCTCCTGCAAAGCCACGATATCTGCCCCAGATTCGCGGATAATCCTTGCGATGCGTTCTAGGTCCAGATGCTGATCAGTCCCTTCCCCGTGATGGATGTTGTAAGACATCACTTTCAGGGTGCTGGCGCTTGCGGGCATGCCCTCGGGGGTATCGATGGCCAGCATCCTTGATTGCCAAACCAGCACCCACATCAAAAAAAGGAGGCATGCCCTAGCTGTTGCAAGGTTGAGTGGTTGCCGAAAATCCATTATTCGCACGCTATCATTCATCCTCGACATGTGGCGCCTTGGGTCTGCCTTCCAGCCCCGGTAGCTCGTTTTGGCAGATTGCGCTGGGTCCTGGTCTTGGTCACACTACCAACCTTGAGATACGCTTGGGTCAGACCCTTCAATAGTTCATCGCGACGTGCGTATAAACGCTTGTGTTGACGCCTTGGCAAACGAGAAAGACAGTAAGCCGTGAGCAATGGTAGTGAAACCGTGGAGTCGACGTAGGCTACCACACAATCAGGAAGAGTCTGAGGATCGACCTTACCCCAGCTGACCGCTTCAGCAGGGGTGGCGCCACTCAAGCCACCGGTATCAGGCCGAGCGTCAGTGCACTGCAGAAAATAATCGTGACCTTTTTCAGCAATACCCATGACTTCCTGAATTTGAGGCTCGGTCTGTAACATAAAATTCTTGGGGCTCCCTCCACCCAGAATAAACACCGATGAGGTGAGTCCTGATGACTTGGCATCGTAGACAATGGAAGCACTTTGATTCACGTCGCGATTCACATCGAACTGGAGGGCCTGATCACGCAGGGCCATGGCGGCCACGTTCATCCCAATGGAACTGTCACCTGGGCTACTGGTGAAGATCGGAATACCGTAACGGTAGGCTGTCGCCAGCACAGAACTGTCTCGAAGGCCCAATTTACGCCCTCTTTCTGCCACATACTTGCCTAGCAAATAGTGAAATTCGTCGGTGCCCATGACTCGCTGGAATTCCTCGCCTTGAATCACCTGCCTTACAAAAGCATCAGTGTCCAAGAGGACATCGTAGTCAAACAAGACATCGTAAATGCGGACCACACCATCCTGATGCAAACGCACATCATCAAGAAAGGGCGATCCCTGATGCAGATGCAGATCTAGTCCGTAATGCAGGTCATGATAGAGGTTCGCACCGGTGGAAACCACCCAGTCCACAAAGCCAGCCTTCATCCAGGGAATCAGACAAGATTTACCAAGACCTGCCGGAGTTAGGGCGCCCGTGAGGCTCATTCCCAACAGGCCGTCACCCGGTAGCATTTTTTCAGTCAGTAGCCTAGCTGCTTCGCGTAGGCGACCTCCGTTGTAGGCCAGGAATGCCTGATCCATCAGGTCGGCTACCTTCATGTTGGGGCGGATCCCATTGGGATCTAACCGTGGGTAGGCCTTGAGGCCAGGTCGTTTGTGCTTCTTGCTCACCCCTACATTTTGACGATCTCAAAGCATGAGATGCAATGGGAATCTGCTTGGATCCATACTCCCAAGCACCGAAGGATCGTGGACCTCATAAAAGGCCCAACCAAGTCAAGAGAAGTCGCAACTTGATGGTCAATCATCACTCCTACCCGTCAGGAAAGGGAGGAGGTGGTATAAGAAATAAGCAAGCGAAGTGATGAAAGCCGCAACATAGGTCCATGCGGCCGCGTTGAGTACCTCAGAAACCCCACGGTCTTCGGTAGCAGTTGCCGTGAATCCCATCTGATGCAACATCACCTTGGCACGGCGTGAGGCATCAAATTCCACAGGTAAAGTAATCAGGTTGAAGGCCATGATCACACCCCAACACCCAGCCAGGAGAGGGAGTGCGAGCTGCAAAGGAATCATTCCCAGGAACAAGGCCCCCATCATGATCCAGGTCAACATACCATTGGCAAAAGAGGTGATGCCCACAGACGCCATCCTAATCTTGAGCGGGGCGTAGGCTTGTTGGTGTTGCAGGGCATGCCCACACTCATGAGCCGATACGGCAATCGCGGCAATCGAAGTGCCTCGGTAATTATCTTCAGATAGGACCAGTCGCTTGCGGATGGGGTCATAGTGGTCTGTCAGCATCCCTTGCTGCACCTCAATCGCGACGTCATGAATGCCTGCTTGCCTAAGCATCTGGGCAGCGACTTGGGCTCCAGAAAAGCCGTTATGTGCCCGGATCTCAGCATTACGTCGGTAGGTTGACTTCACCTTTGCCTGGGCCCAGAGGCCGATCAACATGGTGCCGATGAAAAGTATCCAATACATGATGGGTGATGCTTGATGATGCGACAGAAACAAGTCTGAGCAGATGCAAAACCATGGGCTACACGGGATGCGCAGCACTCCTATCGCACCTCAAACATATCGCCAGAGAGCAGGGTTGGCAACCGGTGATTACATGACATTTTTGTCATGCTTCAGCAGGGTTGCGTGGCGAGCGCTGCTTTGATCTGCATAGCCCATTTTGGGTTCAGCATGGCCACCGTGGCGACTTGGACCGCTTCAGCCCCCCCTTTCAAATAGGTCCTTACCTGCGATGCCTCAGCAATCCCCCCCACAGGGATCAAGGGTGGGCTCAAACATTCAGACTTTCGCTGTTGGGCAAATTGTTTGAACTGCTCTGCCACCGCCTGCGCCGTGGCATGGCCAGCTATCCCCCTGGGGGCGCCGGAGAAATAAAAATTCTGGCTTGAAGCATCCTCAACCCTGACCTTGGCACCCAGACAATTGATCATCACCAATCCAGTCTGTACGGATCTTGCCAAATCAATCCACCCAGCTACCTGATCAGGCGCCTTCAACGCCCCCAACTTAACAAGCAGGGGATACGGGCCTAGTTTGGCTCTCACTGTTTCCAGAACGCCTTGGGCCAGATCCAATTGCTGGTAAAGCTGGCCATCGCAAGTGGCCACATTGGGACAAGAAAAGTTTAATTCCACCACATCAGCGCCACTCTGCCTAGCCCAGTCAGCGCACTGGGCGTAATCCTCCGCCAGACCTACGGGCGTAGTCGATGATTCTGGCGTGGCGACCACTGATGCCGCTAGGATTTGATGCGGGGCTAACTGCTGACGACAGCGCGACAGATCAGGGCGCCACACATCAGGGGACCTCGATGGCATACCAAAAGAAACAGCCCAAGAATCCCTCATCACAGTTTGGGCTCGCACTTCACTGACCGATGAGAAAAGACTTTGCGAGGCCACCGGGACCAAATTAGGCATGGGATAACAGCCCCAGGCTCGTCGACGCACTGTCTTGTAGGTCAGGATATCAAATCCGAGACTTGCGTAATAAAGCAACCACTGACTGTTCAAAAGAGGACCGGCGGCGATAGCAAGAGGAGAGGCTGCCTCAAGCCCCGCGTAGGTCCACCTCCCTGGGCAGTCACTATTTAAGGTGGCAACGGAGTGATCCAGCCGGGGCGGGTGGGAATAATTCCATTCATAGTCGCGCGAGGCGTCGTATGTAGGAAAGGGTTTATCCACAAGTTTGAGTGTCATGTAAGCCCACATCAGTAGCAATGTCTTTTACCAGAAAACAAACCCTGCTTCCTCGCTGCAGAGTCCAAATCCCAGGGCTTGTCGAGTTCAGCAACCACACCTAATATCATCCTACCGCATGAATTTGTGGGTATCAGGGTGAGAGGACCAGATGCATGATTCCGTGATTCAAACCGAAGGATTGAGCCAACGCTTTGGCAAGCAGATCGCTCTCCATGAGGTTTCAGTTGCCATCCCTCCCGGCGCCATCGGCCTTCTTGGCCCCAACGGCGCAGGCAAGAGCACTTTCATGAAATGCCTGCTTCAGCTCATCAAACCCACTTCAGGAAAAGCCTGGTTACTTGGCAAGGATATCGCCAAAGCAGGCCGCGAAATCCGCACTCGGGTGGGTTATGCCCCGGAGCAGGACTGCCATATTCCAGGTATGGTAGGGTGTGAGTATGTGACCTATTGCGCTCAGCTTTCGGGCATGCCTTTCCAAGAAGCACGCCAACGCGCTCATGAAATGTTGGATTTTGTCGGCATGGGACAGGAACGCTATCGCATGGTTGACACCTATTCGACCGGGATGAAGCAGCGAGTGAAACTCGCCCAGGCCATCGTGCATGACCCCGAAATCGTTTTCCTTGATGAACCCACCAACGGTTTGGATCCAGCCGGAAGAGAACAGATTTTAGAACTCATCCGTTCCTTGTGGGTCGAGCATGGCATCAGCGTGGTCCTTTCTTCTCACCTCCTGAGTGATGTGGAAAGAATCTGCGACCAGATCGTCATCATCGCCCTGGGAAGCGTGTTGATGCAGGATCGGATTGATCGATTGAAGGCGCAGCGACAACCATGCACCGAAATCATCACCGAATCAGCCTCCGAAAAAACCATCGCCTGCATGCAGCGAGCAGGATGGAAGGCGACTCAGCTGCCAAACGGCCACGTTCAGGTAGAGCATGACTGCAGTCATCTTGGTCCCTTGATCGCAGCATTGGATGCCGATGGGATCACCCCACTGGAAATGCTGCAAAGCCCTAATCAACTGGAAACCCTGTTTGTTCAGGCACTGGAGACAAGTCATGGGCATTCCCTCTAGCCTTTATCAACACTGGACCGGGCAGGCCAGGGGTATCTGGCATCGCCGACTGGTCGTTGCAAACCAGACCTTGAAGGGCATCTGGTCAAACAAATGGATCAGGCACCTGTGTTTGGGGGCCTGGGTCCTTTGCTTGGCCCAAAGCGCCTTACTCTTTGGCGTGGGACAGCTCTTGGTCAAAGAGAGCGCGATCTACAGCTTGGTCAACCAGCTGGACAACCAGCCTAGAGCCATCGTGAGTGGCCTGGTCAGCTGGATCCTGGAACGGCCTGACCTTTCTGTGAGCAGCACTTATGGCCTGAGTTTCTATTACTTTACCAGATGGTTTCAACCTCTGGCGCTGGTGATAGTCACCTTAACCATCCCAACACTCATTTCACAGGACCTATCCAGTCGGGCCATCATCATCTATCGATCCAAAGCTCTGGGCCCCACGGACTACCTTATTGGTAAATTTATGGCCATTTTTGGCCTGCTGAGTTTTGTCTGGCTGCTTCCCGCTATCCATGCCTGGTTGCTGGGGTGCCTGCTGTCTCCATCGTGGTCTTTCCTGTGGCACGCCAGGCAAGCCCTGATGCAGAGCGTCGGATTTGTCGTGGCTTCCATGGCTTTTCTCAGTCTGCTTGCCCTGGGTGTGTCAGCCCTTTCCAAACGCGAGAAGGCAACCACCATCATCTGGCTGGTCCTATGGCTGGTGGGGCATTTTTTGGCCAAATCACAGGGCGAACAATATCCATGGATGGCTTACCTGAGTCTGACCCACATCCTGGACCAATGGGCGATATGCCTGTTCAACCCAGCGACCCATGTGTCTCAACTCATGGAAAACCTTCCCTTGCTTGAGAGTTTTAGCTCACTGACCGAACGTTGGTTGCGCTTACCTTCAGCTAACGGCATGGCTTCGCTGATCGCCGCAGGTTTCATGGCTGGCTTGAGCCTTATCACCCTCAAGGGAAAGGTCAGACCCGAGTGATGCCTCCTATCATCAAAGCTGACAAGTTGAGCCGCTGGTATGGGATGGTGATGGGGCTCAACCACATCTCCTTTGAAGTCCTTCCAGGGATCACTGGACTGGTGGGGCCCAACGGCGCAGGCAAGAGTACGCTGATTCAGATCATCACGGGGCAACTCAGGCCCAGCTCGGGTTGTTTAAAAGTCCTGGGACACACACCCTGGGATCACCCCCCCACCCTGGCTCGCATCGGCTACTGTCCTGAGAAGGAAGCACTGCCTGAGCACCTCCGCCCGCTGGATTGGCTCATGAGCCTGGGCATGCTCTCAGGCCTGCCTAAAACTCAGGTCCGTAACCTTGCCTCGAAAGCCCTGAACCGTGTCAGGCTTCGGGAACCAGACTGGGCTAGGCGACTTGGGCAATATTCCAAAGGAATGCGCCAACGCGTCAAACTGGCACAGGCTATCATGCATGGCCCCGAACTACTCGTGCTGGATGAACCGATGAACGGCCTGGACCCCATGGGACGCCAGGGAGTCGCCTCCATCCTCAAGGAGCTTGCTTCCGAAGGCGTCAACATCCTGATCTCAAGCCATATCCTGGCTGAGCTCGAACCGCTATGTCGCCAGATTATGATCTTAAATTGGGGACGAGTCATGGCCACAGGAGCCCATCAGAGTATTCGATCTGAACTCGCCGACTGGCCGGAACAGCTTGCGATCCTGTGCGACAACCCTCAGGCATTGGCCTCGCTGCTTTTTGAACGCGGGCATTTAACTGGATTCGATGCCCAGCAGGAGTCAGGCAGATTGAGCATCCGTATCAAGGATCCAAATGACTTCTTTCCACAGTGGGCATCTCTGCTGAAGCAAAGCGGGGTCGTGGTCCACGAAATCCGCAGTGGTAATCGATCGCTTCAAACACTTTTTGAGAAGGTCACTAAGTCGTGAAACCCCCAACGCAATCAGTTAGAGCGACTGAGTCGCAGCCTACCACAACCTGCCCAGGTCCGTTACAAATAGGATGGGCACTCTGGCACTTGACCTGGCGTAACCAACTGAGTTGGCGTCAATCCCCAGTCCTTGTTCTGCACATTCTGGGACTCCCTTTGCTCGGCTACCTGCGTGCCTCTTCCCTCCTTTCCCTAGGCGGAGCGATGCTTTTTACCATCGACTTATATACTTATTTGGCTCTCCCCCTTTTTTGTCTGAATGGTTTTGGTGGGCTGGTGAGGGATGATCTACAGGAAGACACAGCCTGCTACATCCTCACGCGCCCCATCCGTCGATGGCAATTTCTTATTGGACGCTATGGTAGTCAGGCCCTCTGGACCTGGCTGATTGCCACCCTGACCTATGGAGCTTTTGGGTGCACCTGGTGGATCTTGGGGATGGCCAACTGGCTACCAGCCATGCTTGCACTCATGATTGTGGCCATACCGACGGTACTGGTTTATGGTGCCATCAGCGCACTGCTGGGACTTTTGACTCGAAAATATCTGGTATTGGGCTTGATCTACGGATTCGTCATCGAATTCGGGGTTGGGCAGATCCCCACGAATCTCAACAGCCTTTCGATGACCAATCATCTCAAGGACCTCCTAGCCCTCTACCCAGAAATCGGCGAGCACCTTGCCAGAGACCCCGAGCAGCCCTGGCTGTCCTTATCTCTGCTGCTGGTGGCAACCCTCTTGAGCCTTGGGGCCAGTTGCTTGCTCTTCAGCCACCGAGAATACCTGCATGCCGAGGAAATGACCCGATAGATAAGCGACTCAGGATTGAGTCTTCCTCGGTTGCACTCCGTATAATTCATGGCAAACTTTGGGGCATCAATGAGTTCATTGCCCCCCATCATCCTCTGGTTTCGAAGGGATCTTCGATTAGCTGACCATGCAGCACTGACCCAGGCCTTGAATGATGGGGCACCCATCATCCCTTTATATATACACGAAACAACATCGGAGCCAGCAATGGGGGGGGCCTCCAAGTGGTGGCTGCACCAAGCGCTGGCCGCTCATGCTGATCAGCTCGCAAAATTGGGCGCCAAGCTTATCATTCGCCAGGGCAAGCCAGCCCAGGTTCTCGGCGAACTCATTAAACAAACCCGAGCTCGCAGTGTCTATGTCAGTCGTGCCTATGACTCTGCGACTGACCTCCTGGATGCAGCCCTCGAGCGCAGCTTAGCCCATGAGGGCATCCTCTGGAGGACCTTTGGTGGGCATCTACTTTGGGAGCCAAGCCAAGTCCGAAACAAGAGCGGCAAGCCATTTCAGGTGTTCACTCCCTTCTGGCGAGCCCAGAGTCAAGGTTGGCTCCCACCAGAGCCCCTCAAGGCTCCTAAACATTGGCCCTCCCCCGAAGCATGGCCTAGCTCGACCCCGCTGGAACAACTTGGATTGTTGCCTACCATTGCATGGGATGCGGGATGGAACCACATTTGGTGCCCCGGGGAAGCAGGAGCTACCAAGGCGATAAAAACCTTTGCAAGTAAGGCCTATGAAACCTACGAAGTAAGTCGAGACCTACCAGGGGTGGAAGGTACTTCCAGGATTTCACCTCATTTGCACTTTGGAGAAATCACCCCAGCCCAGATTTTTCATACCTTGCTGGATCAGCTCAAGAAAGTTGGGATATCCCCTGCAACCCTGATGGGTTCGTGTTACATGCGCGAGATTGGCTGGCGAGAGTTTGCCCATCATCTGCTTCATCATTTCCCTGCCACCGTCCAGCGCCCCCTTCGCCCCGAGTTCGAATCCTTCCCTTGGATGAAGGATGCAAGACTGCTACGTGCTTGGCAAAAAGGCCAAACAGGTTACCCCATCGTTGATGCGGGTATGCGTGAGCTTTGGGCTACTGGATGGATGCACAATCGAGTGCGCATGATCGTAGGCTCCTTCTTGGTGAAACATCTTTTGATTCGCTGGCAAGAAGGGGCTGAATGGTTCTGGGATACCCTGGTTGACGCCGACCTGGCCAACAACACACTGGGGTGGCAATGGATTGCCGGCTGTGGGGCCGATGCCGCGCCTTACTTCAGGATTTTCAACCCCATGACCCAAAGTGCCAAATTTGATGGTCGGGGCGAATACATCCGCCGTTGGGTTCCAGAAATTAAGGAGCTGAACGACCAGGATCTGCATGCACCATGGGAAGCCCCACCCATGGCATTAGCTTCAGCAGGTATTACCCTAGGCAAGACTTATCCTCAGCCTGTGGTCAACCACACGATTGCCAGAGAACGGGCCCTGGCTGCCTACCAACGTATCAGGAAGCAGGCTTGAGCTAGGTTCATGGCTGAGTGAGGCCCTCACTCAGTTGGGAGGAATCAAGGGCGGCGTCATCGGCCTCTGGGTCAAATGAAGAGGCAGGCGGTCCAGAATCAAAATCATGGCGAAATGATTCAGCATACTCCAGCACATGCTGGATATACTCCCTAGTCGCCGGATAATCCATCTGCTGAAGAAAAACCTGACTGTTGGTAGCACCGGATTCGGCCATCCAGACAAGGACCTGCTTGCGTCCAGCGTTGTAATCGGCCAGGGCATACACAAGGGGACGGTCCTGGGTTAAATACCTTTGCACCAGCTTGGAAAGGTAGAAAGTTCCAGCGAGCACATTGGTGCGAGCATCCAGCAAGTGAGCGGGCCTAAAATCTGAGTAGCCATAATGATCGGCCCATTCAAAGGCTGCCATGTCTGTCAGTTGCATCAGCCCAAGCTCCCCAACACCTCCCTTGGCTTGGGCATCAAAGCGACTTTCTTGCCAAGCCACGGCTTTGATCAGAGCCGGATGAAGCACTGAACTCGCTGCCGCTTCGCTAAATAAGTCATCATAGTGCCCCATATCAATCATGGGAACCCGCAGACGGACCCATAGTGCTCCAACACCAAGCACCAAAAAAACTCCAATTAAAACCAGGGCAGAACGCATCATGAACCTGATTTATTTTAACTCAAGTCACCCTGAGTCCAAGTCCAAGTTCCCCGCGCTAAAAACCCTTGATAAACATTCCAGAAAAAAACCTTTGCTTTTGTCCGTTTTTATTCTCTTATTAGCCCCTGCCTCGGGTCGGAGCGTAGCTCAGCTTGGCTAGAGCGCCAGCTTTGGGAGCTGGATGTCGCAGGTTCGAATCCTGTCGCTCCGACCATTTTTCCCTCTTGAATCCTTGCAAAATTTTTGATCGGCATTGGCCGGATCGAAATGTCAGCAATACCCCCTGAGCTTGGAGTCATGGAGTGCTGGCTTGGGATGGCGGACCTTAGAATTGGTAGCGGAGCCCGATGGCAGTCATAATGACTGAGCCAAGGTCCAGCCGCATGGTCCTTGAATGATCTCCCCAGATCATCTGTCCCAGGTGAGCGGCATCTACCTCAGCCGTCAGTAACCAGCGCTCCCTCAACTTTAGATTAGTTTGAAAACCAGCATAAACGCCCAAGAGGGCATCTGAACTTTTCATGGAACCCTCATAACGCTGCTGATAGGTCTTGCCGTTCCACTGAACTTCCTCGAGTTCTTGATAAGTCATTTCCGATTGTAACTGAGCCAAGGTCAACCCTGCACCAAAGCCAACAGAAAACCTAGGCTTAGGGTGATAGAGCCAACTCGGTCCAAGCCGTAACAGCATGGAGTCAGTTTCCACGGTCGAACCCCCATGGACTGAGCCATTAAGAGTACTCAAAGATCTTACCGGTTGGTCCCCAATTTTAGGAGAGCCACCCCATTGTGGATGATACCGCCCGGCATAAGGAACACCTAGAACGGTTGGGTCAACAAACCCCAGAGGATACGTATCTGTTAGCAACTCAAATTGGGTCGAGGAAAATCCTGAGCTGGAGTTTGCTCTATTGAACGAAAGGGAACCATCTAAATTCAAAACCCAGTTGTTGCCTCTCCTGATCATGCGTCCCACGTTAAACTCGACCCCATTGGAAACTGATCTCGAAGAAGATCGATTCTGCGCGTTCTCAAGGCGCCGTAAAGAGTGGAACTGCAGCGCCCCTCCATTGCCATCCTGAATAAACTGAGAAGCATCATCAAAACCAAAAAAATGCGTCCTTGAGGGCAGCAGGATGTCACCAAGGTTGTCGGATGAATCCCTGAAAACAAATCCATCCATGTAAGAACGGTCGATGCCTCCGCCTTGGGCCGGCCCAACTTGGTCTATGAAGTC
>Ga0181581_10000701_pt1 | contig 25295 bp, 26 predicted proteins | sample 071ome_22_FD_132433 | JGI IMG/M metagenome (GOLD analysis project Ga0181581, IMG submission 132433) | Coastal salt marsh microbial communities from the Groves Creek Marsh, Skidaway Island, Georgia - 071404AT metaG (megahit assembly) | ecosystem: Environmental > Aquatic > Marine > Intertidal... | reverse complement strand
GCCGCGATGATGTTGCCTACAACCTGATCGACCTTGAGAGCAAACCCTCTGATGCCGCAATCGCAGCCATCGCCAACATCGACGATGTAATCAAAGTGACCGCACTGTAAGCAATCCGAATCATTTTTTTATTTACCGTCAGGAAACCAGCATGAAGCGTGTATACAATTTTGGAGCGGGCCCAGCCATGTTACCCACCGAGGTCATGGAAAAAGCACAGGCCGAATTTCTCAACTATATGGACATGGGGGCAGGTGTCATTGAAATCAGCCACCGTTCCAAGGAATTCGATGCGATTATCAATCGCGCAGACGAACTGCTGACGGAACTTGCAGGCATACCGGACAACTACAAGATTCTCTATGTGCATGGTGGTGCGCAGATGCAGTTCTCCGCCGTTCCGCTCAACCTGATCAATCGACTGCCAGCGCGCAAGGCAAGCTTCGTCCTCACCGGTAACTGGGCGGTCAAGGCGAGCGAGGAAGCCGAGCGCTATGGTACGTCGCTGAACATCGCCAGCAGCAAGGACAAGAACTTCAATTACATCCCTGATTTCGATGCGTCCGAGATTGATCCCGAGAGCTCTTACCTGCACATCACCAGCAACAACACCCTGTTCGGTACCCGCTGGCACGAATTCCCGAAGACGGGTGACGTGCCCCTGGTTGCCGACATGACTTCCGAGTTCCTGTCTCGCAAGCTCGACATCAACGACTTCGGCATTATCTTCGCCGGTTTGCAGAAGAACCTGGGGCCGGCCGGACTGGCCCTGGTGCTGATTCGCGACGATCTGCTGGATTATGCCTTGCCGGAAACGCCTGCCCTCCTCAATTACAAGACTTACGCGGAGCAGCACTCACTGGCCAACACCAACAACACCTTCGCCATCTACATGATGAAGCTCGTCCTCGAATGGCTGAAAGATCAGGGCGGCGTGGAGAAGATGGAAGCGCAGAACGAAGCCAAAGCGAAGCTGTTGTACGACTGCATCGATGCCAGTGATTTCTACCTTGGCACCGCACAGCCAGCACACCGATCCATCATGAACGTCACCTTCACCCTCGCCAAAGATGAATTGCTGGACGAATTCGTCAAGCAGGCTGAGCAGCAAGGTCTGTATGCCCTCAAGGGGCACCGGGCCGTGGGTGGTGCCCGCGCATCCATCTACAATGCCATGCCGATTGCCGGCTGCCAGGCCCTGGTGGATTTCATGCAGGAATTTGAAAAGTCCCACGCCTGACAGGCACCATACGGCGCAATTGAAGCCTTCACCGGCCTGCGATTTTTCGCGGGCCGGGGTTACAATTAGGGCCATGACCGCACTGCGCAAAATTATTCATTGTGACTGCGACTGCTTCTATGCATCCATCGAGATGCGAGACAATCCGCAATTGCTTGGCAAACCGGTTGCGGTAGGCGGCTCTCCCCAGCGTCGGGGCGTGGTCGCCACCTGCAACTATGAAGCGCGCAAGTTCGGTATTCACTCGGCCATGGCCTCAGCCACCGCCCGCAAGCGCTGCCCCCAACTCATCATCATTCGCCCGGACATGGACAAGTACCGGCTGGCTTCCCAACAGATTCACGAGATATTTGCACGATATACAGACATCATAGAACCTCTCTCTCTGGACGAGGCCTATCTGGATGTCAGCGACTGCAAGGCATTTCAGGGTAGCGCCACGCGAATCGCCAGCGCGATTCGTGATGAAGTAAGGGAAACCGTGGGCATTACCATCTCGGCGGGAATAGCTCCCAACAAGTTCCTGGCCAAGGTGGCGAGTGACTGGAACAAGCCGGACGGTCAGTTTGCCGTGCTGCCAGACGAGGTGGAATCATTCGTCTCGCAGTTGCCCGTCAAGAAACTGCATGGGGTCGGCAAGGTGACTGCGAAGAAAATGCAAGGCCTCGGCATCACAACCTGCAGCGACCTGAAATCTCTCAGCGACGACGAACTGAAACAATATTTTGGCAGTTTCGGTGAGCGATTGCGCGACCTCAGCCATGGCATCGACAACCGGCCTGTACAGACCCAGCGTATCCGTAAATCGGTTTCAGTGGAGAACACCTATGCCGAAGACTTGCTGGACCTGCAGAGTTGCCTCGGACAACTGCCCTCTCTGGAAGAACAGCTGCAGCGCCGACTCGACAAGGTGAAGAATGACTACTGCATACAGAAGCAGTTCGTGAAAATAAAATTCCACGACTTCATGCAGACTACTGTGGAAATGCTTTCGCAATCCCTGGAACCGGAAAACTTCTCCAGACTCTGTAGCGATGGCTTCGCCCGAGGTAACAAGCCTGTGCGACTGCTGGGTTTAGGGGTCAAGGTATTGCCGGCCACCAGCGAAGAACGATCGCCAACGGAAGAAGAGCAACTCGCGTTTTTTGAGGGTATTGGCAATCCATGAGCCGCTATCGCCCCCCAGCACCTCCCAGCGCCAAATACATCACCCCCGAAGGCGAGAAGGCACTCAAGGACGAGTTGCGCTACCTGTGGAAAGAAGAGCGCCCCCTTATCACACAATCCGTCTCGGAGGCCGCCGCACTGGGAGACCGCTCCGAAAACGCGGAATACATCTATGGCAAGAAACGCCTGCGGGAAATTGACCGCCGTGTACGTTACCTGGACAAACGCCTGGAGGAACTGACAGTGGTCTCCACCGTGCCAGAGAACCAGGACAGGGTCTACTTCGGCGCCTATGTCTGCGTTGAAAACGAAACGGGAGAGACCTTCAATTACAGGTTGGTGGGCCCCGACGAGATTGACCCCAAGAAAGGCTACATCAGCATCGACTCGCCCATGGCGCGGGCACTACTGGGCAAGGAAGTCGATCAGGAAATTACAATCCAGACGCCCTCGGCAGAATCCTTCTACACCATCCTGTCGGTCGATTACCAGAAGCCGGATTCGACATGAAACGGATCGCCATCGCAGTCGTTCCCCGCGCCCTGGGCTCGGCTATCACCATTCCGCTGGAGATGCTGAGCGCAGCGAACGATGTGGCAAGGGCCTGTAAACGGAAAGAACTCGTCTGCAGGCTCGAACTGGTCGCCACAAAGGAGCTTGGCTGCGAGTTGGCCGGTGGCATGGAAATTCACTGCCAGAAAAAAATCAGCGACCGGGATGCCTACGACTTGATCTTCGTACCGGGCGTCTGGCGCAAGCCAAAACTCGCCGTTGCGCAACACCCGGAACTGGTTGCCTGGATCCGGGATCAATATGAACGTGGCTCGAGCCTCTGTGCCGCCGCCAATGGCGCCTACTTCGTGGCCGAGTCCGGGCTGCTGAACGACAGACTGGCCACTACCCACTGGCGCTACTTCGATGACTTTGAGAAGAGTTATCCTGCCGTCAACTTGCAGCGCAAGCGCTTTACTACCAGCGCGGACAACATCTACTGCACGGGATCCGTCAACGCCATTCGGGATACGAGCCTGCATTTCATCGAGACACTCTTCGATGCGGCTATCGCTACCGAAGTGGCCCGCCATTTCACCCACGAATTGAGACGCTCACTGGAGTCTCGGGCACTGGACAATGATCCCCATAGCAGCCATCACGATGAACTCATTATCGCCGCCCAGGAATGGTTGCAGCAGCACTACAACAAACCTGTTCACATTGCCGAATTGGCAGACCAGTTCGGACTCAGCGTGCGCTCTCTTAATCGACGCTTCAAATCGGCCACCAATACTACCCCGGTGCAATTTCTCCAGACCCTGAGACTGGAACAGGCGAAGGAATTACTGAAGCGCAGCAACCTGGTCATCGCCGAGATTGCCGATGCTGTAGGCTATCAGGACAGCAGCTACTTCACTGAATTGTTCAAGAAGTCGAACGCGATGACACCGAATGAATACCGGCAACTGGTGAGAAACAAACTGTTTAGCGCAGCGAGTGAATAGGCGGCAGTGCCAGCGGCTAGCCTGCACCGCCCTTCTCTTCAAATTTTTGCAACTGCTCGGCCGTCGCCTCCTGCTGATACTTCTCTTTCCATTCAGCATAGGGTATGCCATAGACGATTTCTCTGGCCTGCTCATAATCGATTTCCACGCCCCTGGATTCAGCCTCTGCCCGATACCATTTCGATAAAAAGTTGCGACAGAAGCTGGCCAGGTTCATCAGATCTATATTTTGAACGTCCTTGTGACTATCAAGATGGTCCAGCAAGCGCCTGAAGGTCGCTGCTTCGATCTCCAGGCGCTGTTGTTCATTACTACTCATAGTGACTTTTTCTACTTGCTTGCTTTGATGATTACTGAGTCAGCTCACCGTCGAGTTCAGCTCCCAGCTTCGCTGGTTTCTGAGCCCGGTGCTTTTTCTCAATAGATTTGAGCTGACGTTCGGCAGCGTTGAAGGCGTCGCGAATGGCGACATAGAGGTCCTCGTGCGCATGGTTATCATGCTGGTCCTGATTGACCCGTACCTCTTTTGATGGCGTGTGTATTTCCAGACCGACGGAATAAACTTTTCCTTTGTGATGATTGTTATGTGGAGAATCCAGCACAACTCGGCCAGTGATTATTTGATCGCAGTATCGTTCCAGCTTCTCAATGCGCTTGTGAACAGCGTCTGCGATGGCATTTGATTGGTCGATGTTGTGAAAAACTACTTGGAATTCATTTGTCATAAATTACTTTCTCCTTTTGTATGTAAGCTTTACAAACAGTTTGGGTGCCGGTTGATTCCTCCTGATTAAACTAGTGGATTAAAAAAGTAAAAGTCTGCATTGGCTTAAGGTTAGCAAACGCACGGAAGCCTTCCCCGCGAACAAAGCGTCGTGGAGTCGGTGGTAAAAATTCAGGTAATTTAGGATTGAGTCTGCTTGAGACCCTGGGAAGAACGCCCGGATAGAAAAGATTCGATTGTAACGCCCCCTGCGGGGTCAAGGTGCCTGACAGGTTGTTCATCAGACTGCGCAATGCTGGCATTGCTCCTCCTACTCGACAGTGATTCTAGATTACCCCTTTCCGGCAATTTTGTCTAAGACTGTTGGTGCTGCTGCTGACTTGATTGATCTAGGACATAAAACACCAGTGCCAGGGCTCATAACTGATGCCCAGGGCATTGTTTTTTGGATAGCTCAGGGTAAACCCAAAGGTCCCGGCATGTTCAGAAAGCCATGCGAATGCCGGGGTTTTCTCGAATTCTGTTTCAAGCGCCGGACAATGCAGTGTGCCCAGATCGATGGCGCGGCCAGTGTGATGCTCGCTGTAGCCGGGCGCGGCATTCACTCGCAGGATGGCGGCAAGGGACTCGCCGGCTTGCAGCTTGCGCTGGACAATCTGGCACTGGTAATCCGGATCCCGGTAAGCGGAAATCAGGTGAATCACGACCCCGTCCTGCGCCGCCGCAGCCTTCATGGCCGTCCAGGCGGCAAACGCCTCCGGGGTGAGCTGTTGCGGTCGCCCGTAATAGTCCAGTTCGGTAGCCACCAACTGTTCAGGGGGACGGCACAGCGGCATGCTGCACTGTTCACGGAAACTGGCGGGTATGCCAAGCATGGCGTGAAGATCAGAAATCTGCTGGAGGTAACTGTCGGTCAAGGATGGTGTCGTTCAAAATGGGAAAACCGGGGTACGCATCAGGGCCCGGGGCCAAGTCACATGCTAAGTAGAGCCCCCGCCTATTGCAAGGATCAAACATTGCGGGCACCGGATTGCCGGTCGAGACCGGTGCGTACCCGCTGATTGGCCACCGACCTCGCTGTTCCGCTATTGGCCAATATGCCATAATTAATGGCCATTTTACTTTATTCCACACATTTGCCTATCCGTTCTAATGCCCCTTTGAGTCCCACAACTTTAGGCAGACCCGCAGCCGGGAGAATCAAGCTATGCGCAGCTTTCCAGTTATTACCGGTTTCGGTGGCATTAATCCCGCCGGCAGAAGCTCGGGATTTCATGGCTACCGGAGGCTGGTATTCGATGCGCTATCCGCCCCGAAGCAGCAGAGCACCCTGCGCAATCTGGCAGGACTGCATAGTGGCGAGCAGGCTGACCAGCATGCACTGCTCGGTGGCACCCTGATTCGCAGGCTTGAGGATAGCCACTTCGATGTCAATGCGGTGCCCTATCACCAGGCTGCCGCGATGCAAGGCGCCCAGGGAGAAGCGCTGGTTTTTAGCATCCGCAGAAAGCATCTGCCCGACCCCATACCCCAGAGCTGGCAGTTGATTCCGGGTGAGGGAGACAGCTTGCAGGTCAGGGTCCCGGACCGGTTGGATGTCATGCTGGGTGCGTTGCGCGAGAGCGAGGTCCAGGCTGCGGGCCAGTTGCCTAGCGGTTTCGACCCCGCCCGTACCTATAATTCCCGCAATCATCCCCGCGCCTTGCAGATGACCGTATTCGGGGCTTCCGATGCGCTGCAATCCCTGGGCATGGAGTGGGACGCATTGCAACAGCTCGTGCCGGCCGACCAGATCAGCGTATACGCCGGCAGCTGCCTGTCCCAGTTGGACTACAACGGCAACGGTGGCATGTTGCAGGCACGCCTGCTAGGCAAGAAGGTCACCTCGAAACAGCTACCCCTGGGACTGAATGAGATGCCGGCAGACTTCATCAATGCCTACCTGCTGGGCAATCTCGGGACAACGGGCCACAGTAACGGCGCCTGCGCCACGTTCCTGTACAACTTGCGCAACGGCATTCGGGACATCCGCAGCGGGCAGTCACGCATCGCGATTGTGGGCACCAGTGAAGCCTGTCTCGTGCCCGAGGTCATCGATGCCTTCGCCACCATGGGCGCGCTGGCAACCGAAGCATCGCTTCGCAAACTCGACGCGCTCCCGGACAGCGCAACACCAGACTATGCACGCGCCTGCCGTCCATTCAGCGACAACTGCGGCTTTACCCTGGCTGAGTCCGCACAGTTTGTCGTGCTCATGGATGACAAGCTGGCCCTGGAGACAGGTGCCACTATCTATGCAGGCGTGAATGACGTGTTCGTGAATGCCGATGGCTACAAGAAATCCATCACCGGCCCTGGGCTGGGTAACTACATCACCCTGTCCAAGGCCGCCGCAGCCACCGCCAATATCATCGGCGACGAAGGTCTTGCCAGGGCCAGCTTCGTCCAGGCCCATGGGACTGGCACTCCCCAGAACCGGGTCACCGAGTCACAAATACTGAGCAGCGTGGCAGGCGCCTTCGGCATCCAGCACTGGCCGGTGACGGCCATCAAGTCCTATGTGGGGCATTCTGTGGCCTCTGCCGCGGGCGACCAACTCATGGCCTGCCTGGGTGTGTGGAACGACGGCATCCTGCCAGGCATCCTCACCATCGATGGTGTCGCGGACGATGTCGAACAAGCTCACCTGGAATACCTGCTGGCGCACCGGGAAATGGAAAACACCGACATGGATGCGGCGATCATTAACTCCAAGGGATTTGGTGGCAACAACGCCAGCGCCTCAATCATCGCCCCCCATGTGGTCAATACCATGTTGGCAAAACGCCATGGCAAGCAGGCACTCAGCGAGCACAGGAAACGCAACGAGAAGATTATGGAAGCAGCGGCCGAGTATGACGACGCCACTTGCAGGGGCGAAAGCCGCACGATCTATCGCTTTGATCACAATGTGCTGGGCAGCGAGTCGCTCACGCTTTCCCGCTCCAGCATGCAAGTGAAAGGTTATGCGAATGAAATCAGTCTGCGGGTTCCCGATTACTATGCGGATATGATTTAAGCGCTGGGACAAAAAGAAGCTGGGGACGCTGATAACCTGGCAACTTAAGAAACTTCATTCAAAAAAGCCCCGCCATGTTACCAGGTAGTCAGTGTTCCCCTGCTGTTACTTCACCTCGATCGCATGCTGCTCGGCGATCTTTGCCTTCCACAGGGCAGGCCCGGTCTGGTGGACGGATGTGCCGTTGACATCAACGGCCACTGTCACCGGCATCTCTTCCACGACAAACTCGTGAATCGCCTCCATGCCCAGGTCCTCGAAGGCGACGACCTTCGCCTCGCGGATGGCCTTTGATACCAGGTAGGCAGCACCGCCCACGGCCATGAGATAAACGGCCTTGTGTTTCCTGATGGCTTCGATGCCTGCGGGACCCCGTTCCGCCTTGCCGATCATGCCCATCAGCCCGGTCTTCTCCAGCAGCGCATCGGTGAACTTGTCCATGCGGGTCGCGGTGGTGGGACCCGCCGGGCCGATGACTTCATCGCGCACCGCATCGACCGGGCCCACGTAATAAATAAACTTGTTCTCCAAGTCCACCGGTAAGGGATCGCCCTTCTCCAGCATCCCCAGCATACGCTTGTGCGCCGCATCCCGGCCGGTGAGCATGGTGCCGGACAGCAGCAAGGTCTCGCCCGGCTGCCATTGTTCGATTTCGTCCCGGGTTACCGTGTCCAGGTTTACCTTGCGCGCACGGGGACCCGCATCCCAGCTTATCTGGGGCCAGTCTTGCAGGCGTGGTGGAGTAAGTTTGGCAATCCCGGAACCGTCCAGTGTGAAATGGGCATGCCGGGTGGCGGCGCAGTTGGGAATCATTGCCACCGGTAATGATGCGGCGTGGGTCGGATAGTCCAGTATCTTCACGTCGAGCACGGTGGTGAGACCACCCAGGCCCTGCGCGCCAATACCCAGGGCATTGGCCCTGTCCATGATCTCCAGTCTCAGTTCCTCAACCCGATTCGACGGGCCCCTGGCCCGCAGTTCGTGAATGTCGATAGGGTCCATGAGTGATTCTTTCGCCAGCACAGCGGCTTTCTCCGCCGTGCCCCCGATGCCGATTCCCAGCATACCGGGTGGGCACCAGCCCGCCCCCATGGTGGGAAGCGTCGCCTCAACCCAGTCGACGATACTGTCGCTGGGATTCAACATCACCATCATGGCCTTGTTCTCGGAACCTCCGCCTTTTGCCGCCAGTTTCACATCAACGGTGTCGCCGGGCACCACTTCCATGTGTATGACTGCAGGGGTATTGTCTCCCGTGTTCTTTCTCACACCGGCCGGATCGTCGAGAATCGAAGCCCGCAGCACATTATCGGGCAGCAGATAGGCACGCCTGACACCCTCATTCACCATGTCGGCTACCGACATACCGCCTTCCCATTGCACGTCCATGCCTATCTTCAGGAACACCGTCACGATGCCAGTGTCCTGGCAAATGGGTCGCTTGCCTTCGGCACAGAGCCGGGAATTGATGAGAATCTGGGCCATGGCATCCTTGGCAGCCGGCGACTCCTCTCTCTCATAGGCTTCATGCACCGCGTTCACAAAATCCAGCGGGTGATAGTAGGAGATATATTGCAGAGCATCGGCCACGCTCTGAACAAAGTCTTCATTCTTGATAAGCGCCATAGTCAAATGGTTCCATGCGGTGGAGAGACCGGGATTTTAACATTGTTACCGGTCAGCGTGGTGCGACGACCGGGCAAAGACCCGCCCTATTTACGAAGCAGAAAATCCTTCGCCTGGTTAATTTTCTTTGCCAGATAGTCAGATCCGCCCCGATCCGGATGCATGCGCTGCATCAAGGTACGATGGGCCCTGGTAATCTCATCACGATCTGGCTCGCCCTTGAGCCCAAGAATCTCCAGCGCAAGCTCCCTGGTCATTAGCGATTCATCCACCGGCGAGTCGCTCTGCCCACTGGCCTGGCCCGCCTCACGCCACTCCCCATGATTGCGATCCAGGTAGGCCTCCAGTATCTGCAGGGAGTCAGAGTCAGAGCGACACTCGGCGTGCAGGGCGCGCAGTTCGTCGAGCGAGAGTTTGCTGAGCCGCGAGCCTTCGTAGTTGCCCAGCAGCACGACACCGTCGATGTCACCGGAATCATGATCCAGTTCCATGGCCAGGAAACGGGTGCGGATAGTTGAGGTCTGCCCGCTCTTGCTGCCGCTGGCCGAGGCGGCTCGGCTTCGAAACATCTGCCAGAAAGGCAACAGTCGCAACAGGGTGGGCAGGAAGCGCAGCAGGAATGCACCGGCCGCGCCCAATGGAGCCAGAATGAACTGCACCGGAAGGCGCCCCATCAGGATCAATATCCCGACAATGAGCAGCGCCACGACGATAAGAAAAAGCACCTGGGTCTGGCGCGGGTTCAGATTGAATCTCAGGCGCGCCGACCGCACCAGGTAATAGGTAATAACCGGAAGCAGGATCAGGGCCAGCAATCGGAAAATCATAGGCACAAAGCTCGCCTGAAATCAGGACTTGATTTGTTGTTCCAGCAATTTTACCGCCTCACCCGAGCTTTTGCTGTAGTCCTGCAGGGCCTTGAGTCCCCCAGCCGCATAAACCGCCACTGCCTGCAGTAATTCGCGCAACTGCGCGGCACTGGAGGCATCGAATTGGGAATAGGCGCCACCTGACAGACGGCTGAGATCGGTGAATGTGCGCCGGGCCACAGGATCGCCGTGTTCCTGAAACATGAATAAGGGCACATTGAGCAATCCCAGCTTGCCTGCCAATTGATTCAGCGTGTCCGGCATTTCTTCCATGGCATCACCAACAAATACCACGCCCTTGATCTTCGTTCGCTCATTTTCCCGCATTGCATGGGACAACAGGCGCCCCAACTGGGTGGCACCTGCCTGGCATTGTATGCCCAGCATCTTCTGCAGCAATTCATCGCCACTGCTGTGCCAGGCGCTGTGAAAGAAATCCCCGATTCCACGAAAATAGCAGAGCTGCACCTGAAGCCCACCGAGAGACTGGGCGACCTGAAACATCTCCGCCTGCAGTTGGGTCGCCATGTCCCAGGTTGGCTGACGACTGGCGGTAGCATCCAGCGCAAAAATCAGGCGTGCCTCACCGCCTCGCTTTGGTAGTGTCGCCAGTTTGCCCAGAAAATCCGCCACTTCCTTCTTGCTTGCCACAGGAAGCCGCTCGTTATTCTTAACCAATTTGCTATCCTTGCTCATCTCAGGAGATTTCGCGGGTATTACCTGTCTCGTTCACCGAATAAATGTACTGCAGCAGCTTAGCCCAGGCGATTGCCGACAGGCAACCGGGGCCGATAGAATCTCGTATATATCTGAATAGATGGCGCAATCGCTCATTACGAGCGAGCAAGACAAGCTGAATGAAAACAATGATTAATGACGAGTATGCAGAGGAAGTGCCGTCGGAATTACGTGAGCATATCAAGCAGGAAAAATTACAGCCATCAGCTGAACTGTTCACTCACTCCGCTTTTGCAGTAGGCCGATCACTGCTTTTACCATTTTCCCTGATTGCACTCGTGGTAATCATAAGCAGATTGGATATCCTTAATCCGGCCGCGCTCCTGGCCGTCAGTTTTCCCATTCTGCTGGCCGCACAGCGCTGCTTTCAGACACTTGTCCACGACCTCTCCCATAAACTGATCTCAAAAGACACCAAAAAGAACGACTTGCTCGGCAATTACCTGGCAGCGGGCTGGTCAGGCGCGTCAGTGCCAGCATACAGGGCAGTTCATATGCTGCACCACAAGTACAACGGCTCAATCAAGGACCCTGAACACATCAGCTTCACACAAATTCAGAAACGCGGCGGCTTGTTGAAACATTGTCTGCGCTATGTATTCGGCCTGGAAGCACTGCGGCTCATCAAAAAGTATTATGGCACCGAAGCCGAACAAAGAACTCCCGCGCCCAGGCGTGCCAAACCTTCAAAACTGCATGTACTCATCTGCCAGGCGCTACTTGCAGCGATCTTCATCCTTGTAGCCGAGGCCTGGTATCTCTACTTGCTGTGGCTTTACCTCGCCGTTACCTGGAACCCACTGTTAAGCAACCTGCGTTTCCTGGTGGAACACCCCGGGGAATCCGACCTGACTGTTTCCACACCCTCTAATCTCTTGGAGAGAACTTTCTTCGCCCCCTACGGATTCAATTTCCATCTGGAGCATCATCTGTGGCCAAACTTGCCGCCCTACCGCCTCGTCAGGGCCCACGATTATCTAAAACAGGAAGGATACTTCGAAAGACACCCTGAATTCCTGGGCAGTTCGTTTACAGCGTCGCTGCTTGGTCGAGGTCGCAATGACTAGTTGTTTGCTCTGCGAAGCGGATATGAAACTACTCCTGTCCGATATCGAGGACTGGGAATACGGAGTTCAATGGGACAGCACGCTCGTTATATGCCCCAGGTGCGGCCTTGTCAGCCAGGATCCCGAAGTGCGCGCCGAAGATATTAGCGCACTCTACCCCGACAGCTATCTGGCACATTCTTCGGCGTCGACCTCAAAGAGCATCTATGGAAAGCTGAAAGAATTCCTGGCTCGTCGAACCGCAAGAAAGATTGCTTCTAATGTGCCTCATGCAGGCACAATGCTGGAAATCGGTTGCGGCAATGGCCATCTGTTGAAGCGCATAGCCCAGGTGCGGCCAGATATAAAGTTCATGGGTGTAGACATTGAAAATGCCAACATTAGCGGAATAGAAAACTTCAGGTTTTTCCATGGCCAATTTGAAGCAGTCAACATAGAAGACAGCAGTTGCGATTTTATTTACTGCTCCAACCTGATAGAGCACGTACCCAACCCAGCTCTATTTCTAGACAAGATCTACAGAACCTTGAAAAACGATGGCATGATCCTGGGTGTTACCCCGAATCACCTGTCATTCGATCGCTATTTGTTTGGAAAATACTGGGCAGGTTATCACTATCCTCGCCACACCTTCCTGTTCAACCACCACAATTTGAGAACACTCCTGGAGCGGGCAAAACTCGACGATATAACAGTGACTGGCGCCTATTCATTCTGGTATTTGTCGTTCGCGAACAGATTCCAGGATCTACCTGGCACCAGAAAACGAGGTGTTTTGTTTGCATTGGTAACCGCGTTATTTTTACCAATAGACTTACTGATCAACCTGTTTCGATGTCATGGCTCTATGAGTTTCAGCGGAAAGGCAAGGAAAAGATAGCAAGAGCAATTGCACTCACGGCGAAGCAATCACCCTGAACTCTGCTACATTGGCGCTGTGTGTCTGCTACAAAATTATTTTCTTGTCTATTCGCTAAACGCACTACTGCCTGATCGACGCAATTCCGGTAATTGCCCTCCTCGATTCGGATAGGCGATTGCAGAGTGATCCCAGAGATTATTCTCGATGAGGAACTGGTTATTCGCATAGGCCTGCTGCGAAATGTTACCCAGCCCGACTCCGGTAAGCGGCGCCATTTGCTGCACACCCTCCATGAGACGACGCTGCCATGAGAGGCCCAGCCCCAACTCATCAAGCAAGTGCTGGTAGTCAGCGTCTTCAATGACACTCGACGGGAAATACATCTCAACCTTATGCGCCATCATGGACAGGCGACGTGCATCCACAGGACTCAGAGACCGCCAGTAATCCATGCCCTCCTCCAGGTTACCTCGGATGAATCTCTTGATCCCGAAAGCCAGGCAAAAGTCCGGATTGTCCCTGTTGTTGGCCTCGAACAGGTCCCCCGCTGCAGTTGAAGCTCCCCACAAGCCACTGATTATAGATTGGCTCAACATGATAAATGGGCCTTCTTCATCGAGTTCCATCTGTCGCTGCAAATAGAATACGGCCTGCCGATGACGACGCGGAAAATTTTCTGAAGATTTCGAAAAACCTGACGGTGCTGAACGAAGATCAGGAGATCAAGAAGCGCTTCGTTGCCATCGTCAATGAATATGCAACCGAGGTAATGCGGTATACGAACAAGTTTCACATAATCACGTCATGGTTTTTCAGGACCGAAAGATACAAGATCTCCGTTCTGCACAATCATGGCAATGCGATGCTGTGCGCTGTCTATTACTTTGGCCAGTCCGGCGACAGCAAATCCAGAATTACCTTCGAGAAGCCGTTCCTCTCGCAGTTCGATGTCAAACCCACGACCTACAACATCTTCAATGGCGCATCCTACAACTTTGAAATGGGCAACGACACCGTACTGGTATTCCCGGCCTACCTGAAGCACAAAGTCCTGCGCCACGATAATGCCGAAAGCAGGAAATCCCTGGCCATGAATTTCATGCCCAGCGGCTTGATCGGCTCTGGAGCAACCGAACTCTACCTCTCCGAACCCAGGGACTGACTGGCTGACAGTGCGGTGATGCGGTTGCGGCGCTCAACTTGAGAGGCGGAACACGACCAGCGCGCTTAAGACTTACACCTCAGCAAATTGGTCCGGCAACGCCCAGAGAATCTCTTACCCTCCAGTCTTCGCTTTTTGGTTCACAAGGCTTCTCATGGACTTCAGAGCCAGGTGCCAGCGCGCGCAGGGAGGGGACTGGCTGCGCTAGTGTCACAGACCTGAATCTCGATACGATCGATAGTGGGAATTGCTTCGATAACATCCAGCAAGAGATTCTCTTGCGCTGCGGAGTCTGGCCAGCACGCGGGCGGCTTGCATCTTGGCAAATTGAGTCGGTAACGCCGCTCTGGAGTTCAGGATGAACGAACCATAGTGAATCTCATGCCCTCCAGTCTTCGCTTTTTGGTTCACAAGGCTTCTCATGGACTTCAGAGCAAGGCGCCAGCGCGCGCAGGGAGGGAGCGTACACGACAGTACGTGACCGAACGAGCACGCTGGCAACGCCGCTCTGGAGTTCAGGAGAAGTCTTGTGGGCCAAAAAGTGGTGCGGACGGAGAGACTTGAACTCTCACACCTTACGGCACTGGAACCTAAATCCAGCGCGTCTACCAATTCCGCCACGTCCGCACAGAGGGTGGGGTTATCCCCCGCAAGGCCGCGTATTATACCGAAACCAAACACATTTGAAAGACGCCTTGAAACTGTGCCCAAGCGCCTCGCAGGGCTATACTTGCCCCTCGCCCATCCAGAACAAGAAGGAAATTCCCATGCCTGATCTCGATATCTCCGTGAATGACGGGATAGCCACCCTCACCATGAATCGGCCGGAGGCTCGCAATGCCCTGAGCATGGAAATGCGGGCCATGCTGGCGGATAGCCTGCACGATATTGAGCATGACGACTCCATACGCTGCGTGGTGCTGACCGGTGCCGGGGAGCATTTCATGGCGGGCGGCGACGTGAAGGGCATGGGCGAATCGATCAAGAAGTCACCTGACGAGATCCGCAAGGAGTTTGTGCTGCGCATTCATGACCTGCACCCCATCATGTTTGCCATGCGCCGCATGCGTAAACCCGTGATCGCGAGTTGCCAGGGCGCTGCCGCCGGCGCTGGTGTCAGTATGGCACTGGCCTGCGATCTGATCATTGCCGCCGACGACGCCTTCTTCACCCTCGCCTATTGCCGGATCGGCACCAGTCCCGACGGATCGGCTTCATTTCACCTGCCCCGAGCCGTGGGCATCAAGAAGGCAATGGAGATTGCCCTGCTGGGGGACCGCTTCGATGCGCAGGAGGCGAAGGCCATTGGCATGATCAATTATGTCGTGCCCGCTGCGGCGCTCAAGGAAGAGACTCACAAACTGGCGACGAGGCTCGCCAACGGCCCGACCCATGTGTACGGCAACACCAAGGCCTTGCTCTACCGCTCCCTCGAAAGTGAGTTCGAATCACAACTGCAGGCCGAAGCCGAGTCTTTTGCTGACTGCGCATCACGAAAAGATTTTCACGAAGGCGTAAGCGCCTTCATCGAGAAACGGAATCCTGTCTTCACAGGTGAGTAAGCGGCCGTGTTGGAAGAACTGAATGGCGGGTAGCTCAGTTACCCGATCACGGGCTACCGGGTGAGCTGTTGGTTCCACGCTGCACAGATTCAATGTTTTCCTGTAAACGGAACAGGCTTTCATTGATCTGCAGCCGATGCGCATTGACCGACTCAAGGGTCTGCTCGATGTATTCGATACGACCCACCAGCCCCAGCACTGTGCTGTCTCCGCTATTGAGCGCGTCGCGAATCGATTGCAGGTCTCCGCGCATGCCCGCGAGGTCTCCTACTTCGCTGTCGAGGGAAGCCATGGTGGCATTGAGCTGATCGAAGGCATCATCCAGGGCATTCACCTGGGCCTGGGTAGTCTGCAGGATCTGGTTGGTTGCGGCAATCTGCTGGGCGTTGTTATTGGTGATTTCATCCTGCCCTTCATTCGCCAGTTTCAGGCGAGCTATTTCACCCTGAAATTCCTCGAAGGTCCGGTTGTTGGCGCGCCAGTTGGCCCATAGCAGGTCGTATTGTTCGATGGTCTGTTCGATATTCTGCATGAGCGTGTTATCGGATTCCGCGGCACTCTCGTCCACCAGCGCCAGTCGCAGTTCGAGATCGCTGATACGCAGATTGGTCTGCCGCAGGTTGTTCTGGTAGAGCTCGTAGAAATAGTAGGACCCATAAGCCCCTGCTCCCGCCGCCACGGTTAACAGGAACACCATGATCCGCATGGGCCAGCTGCTGACTTTCACCTTTTCGGTCGTATAGCTTGGGCGCACGATTTCCTGCCCCTGGGCCCTGCGATTGCTCTGGTGGGTATCCAGGTCATCCCGGTCTGGCACCAGTGGCGGTATGTCTCTGAGTTCGTCGCGATCTTTCATGGCCCCATTATCCTTGATACGGGCTGGTTCTGCTATCCCTGAAAACCCGCAATTTCAGGCGTTTCTGGGTCATGGCACGCAGAATTGCGCGGTGATAAGATGGCTCGAGCATACCTGATGCGTAGCCGATAACCTGCTACAGGTATAACAATGATAAATCTCTGCTTGAGGGTATTGCCATGGAATTAGACACGCTAATTGCCTATCTGTTTCGCTGGATTCACTTTTTCGCCGGCGTCGCCTGGATCGGCCTGCTCTATTACTTCAATTTCGTACAAACCGAGTATTTCAAGGAAGCCGATGCCACGGCTAAATCCTCCGCCATCAGCAAGCTCGTGCCCCGGGCCCTGTGGTGGTTTCGTTACGGCGCGCTGTTTACCTTTCTCTCAGGCCTGGCGCTGGCGGGGTTCCTTGGTGCCGCGGTCAATTTCTATATCATCATCGGCATGTTGCTCGGCACCCTGATGTTCCTCAATGTCTGGATCATCATCTGGCCCAACCAGAAGATCGTCATCGCCTCCAACGAGCAGGTATTGGGTGGTGGCGAGGCCGATCCTGCCGCCGCTGGCGCTCTGGCCAAGGCCGGCCTCGCTTCCAGGACCAACACCCTGTTTTCCCTGCCCATGCTGTTCTTCATGGGCGCCTCCGCCCATATGGACGGCTATGGCCGGGTTCCCATGTCCTCCGACGGCGGAGTCAGCGAGATGGCGATGACGCTGTGTCTGTTGATTATCCTTGCACTGGAGGGCAATGCCATCAAAGGCAAGATGGGGCCCATGGCATCGGTGGTCGGCGTGATCCATTGCGGCGTGGCATTGGCCATCGTCCTGTTATTGTTGATGCAGTTTATCTAGCCAGGACCGCGCTGCGGGCACGGTCTACCAGCCCGGGATTCTGTGCAGGATCCCGGGCTGTGCTTTGTCTGTCACAAATATCTGTTAAACTACTGCCTCCAAGCAAGCTTCCCTTTACCGTCTAAAACCCTTGTAAATACATGGGTTTAGGGTGGAGTGTTGCCAGATGTTCATTCCCGTATTCGTCGTCAATGAAGAGGAAATTATGAAGTTAGAACTACCCGAACTGCCTTTCGCCAAAGATTCACTGGCCCCCCACATGTCATCCGAAACCCTGGATTTTCACCATGGCAAACACCACAACGCCTATGTGGTAAAAGGCAATGAACTGCTCGAGGATGCTGGCATCGATGCTGACAACCTTGAAGACCTGGTAAAGAAGTGCGCCGAAAAAGGCGGCCCGCTCTTCAATAATGTCGGCCAGCATTACAACCACAGTTTCTTCTGGAATAGCATCAGCCCAAATGGCGGCGGCACTCCCAGTGGCGAACTGGCGGCCGCCATCGATGCCAGCTTCGGCAGTTTTGACAATTTCAAGACAGAATTCGTGAACGGTGGTGTGGGCCAGTTTGGCAGCGGCTGGGTATGGCTCGTGGCTGACGGAGACGCACTGAAGGTAGTCAAGTCTGCCAATGCCGAGACTCCCCTTACCGATGGCCTTAAGCCACTTCTCGTCTGCGATGTCTGGGAACACGCCTACTATCTGGATTTCCAGAATCGTCGACCCGATTTCCTCGCATCATTCATCGACAACCTTGCCAACTGGGACTTCGCCAACCAGAACCTGGCTGGCTAGGACCACCCCACCAGCTCATCGAGCTGATAGCGGCAATTGACTGATCAGCGGTCCGTACAGGGACCGCTGGTCTCGTTGCTCACGATTACCGGCTCTCCGCTGCCGCCGCAGCATTCAGAGACGCCTGCAATTCCAGCAATTGGGGTCGCTCGCCATAGCGGGCGAGAAGACCGTTCAGAGCGTCCATGGCCTGCTGCCCGTCCAGTCGGGCCAATGCCTGCACCAGCAGCAATCCGGCCTCGTAGTGCTGCGGCATGGACACGGGGACTGCCGAAAGATACCCAACCGCGCTCTCCACATCGCCTCGCATGAGATCCAGCATACCCCGACTCAATTGAACATCGGCCAGGTTTGGCTGTAGCGCTTGCGCCTTTTCGATGTAACGCTCAGCCTGCTGCAGTTCTCCCGCCAACAGAAAAGACCTGCCGGCCCTGCTCTGCAGGCCCGCACTCCCGGGATTCGCCTCGACACCCTGTTGCAGGGTGCGCAGGGCAGCGTCCGTATCACCAAGATATTCCTGCACCGATGCCAGGTTGAGATAGGCCATCAGGCCCTGTGGGTTAACTGAGATGGAACGTTCGTAATAGTCCTGCGCCATTGCGTATTCGCCGGCTCCGGACAGGCTGTTTGCCAAATTATCCAGCGGTGTTGCAGCCACATCGGGATAGGACTCGACAACGGTAGACCAAAACACCAGATCATTGCGCCACACCTGCTTGTAGGTATAGGACTGCAGACCGACAAATACCAGCAGTAGCCCGGCGGGTACCAGCACGAGTGCGAGGCGACTGGCCTTGCAGATACAGTAAGCGAAACCACAGCCGGCACCCAGGTAGAGAAAGAGAGTGGGCAGGTAGCTGTAACGATCTGCAAATGCCTGCTCTCCGACCTTGACGATCCCTATCACCGACGCAACGGCAAGCAGGTAGGAGAACAATGCCAGGACCAGCAAGGGCATGAACCAGGACTTACGCGCCTTGTAAAGACCAAAGCCAAGCCCTGCGGCGAGAAGCAATGCCGGCAGGAAGCTGATCATGCCGGTATAAACCATTTCCTGCGGATAAAACGGAGAGAAACCAAACGGAAGCAAAAATTTGAGCGGATAGTGCTGCAAGCCAGCGAGGATCGTGAGCAACTTCTGATCCATGGCGGCCGCCTCCAGCCGATCGGGCGTCTGGGACCACAGGGTTAGCAACATGGCACCACACATCAGCACATAGAAAGGCAACTTCTCAATAAGCAATTTGGACAGGGCAAATTTGAAGTCTCGCTCCACCAGCAATCGAGGGTGATGCAACAGGAACAGGTCGAGCAGAACCAGCATCAGGGGCAGGCTGACCGCCATGGATTTAGACATGAGAGCCAGTGCAAACAACGGCAACGTCAGCCCGTAGCACTGCCAATAAGTCCCCTCAGGCTGCCGGCAATAGACAATTAGCGCGAGCAGGTAGAATAGCCCACACAACAATTCCTTGCGCTCGGCCACCCATGTCACCGCCTCCACATGCTGGGGATGAGCCAGGAAGAGCAACGCGGCAAAGAGTGCAGCCCAGTGGGAGAAATCAAGACCGGCCCGCGATGAGTTCAGTACAATACGCGCGGAATCTGTCAGCCGCATACGCTTCGCAGCCTGTCCAAGCACTACCATGGTAAAGATTCCAAGCAGGAAGGCATTGATGCCATGCAGAACGGCATTGCTGAGCTTGTAGCACACTGCCCTGCCACCGCAGACCGCATATTCCGGTACAAAACTCAGCCAGGTGAGAGGATGCCAGTTAGCCATCCTCACTTCCGTAAACATGGCCACAATGTTTTGTGGGGTCGGATTACTTACCCAGGGATTGTCGACAGTGTAACTACGGTCATCCCAATTAAGCAGCTCATGATCACCAGCCCCACCATAGATAAGCAAACTAATCAGGACCAGCGAGACTGCCGCTGGCAGATAGAAGCGGCGACTAGTGCGGGTCACGCCGCTGTTCCCGAGCGAAGCGCTCACTCTTTCTCAGGCCGAATCGACTGAATTTGTATTCGAGTGTGGTCAGCAGCACCCCCAGACCATACTTTATGGAGCGAGCGAGACTGATCGACGATGAGTCTTTCATATAGCGAGTCGGGCAACTCACTTCACCCATCGAAAATCCGTGAGCAATGACCTGAACCAGCATCTGGTTATCAAAGATAAAATCATCAGAATTTTCTTCGAGAGGTAAATTTTCCAGCACCTTGCGGGAAAACGCCCGGTAACCGCTGTGGTACTCGGATAATTTGAATGGGATCAGGAAATTCTGGTAGGCAGTCAGCAGACGATTGGCGATGTACTTGTACAGCGGCATGCCACCAGCCAGCGCACCGGTACCCAGGATGCGCGAAGCGATCACGGCATCATAGACCCCCTGGGCAATCATCGACGCCATGGCTGTCACCAGCCTCGGTTCGTACTGATAATCCGGATGTACCATCACCACCACGTCACCGCCTAACTCCAGCGCCTTGCGGTAACAGGTCTTCTGGTTGGCACCATACCCCATATTGCTGCTGTGGCGGATCACATGAACGCCATCCAGTTTTCTTGCTACCTGTTCCGTGTGGTCGTCACTGGCATCATCAACCACGATGACATGATCGATGACTTCATGGGGCAATGCCTGATAGGTCTTTTCCAGAGTCTGCTCGGCATTATAGGCCGGCATCACTACCACAATTTTCTGTCCGTTGATCATGCTGTAACTCCGGATTCAGGACGTGCATGTGTCGTTATCACTGCTCCTCGACCTGCAACACCAGAGAGAAAGGTATCCAGCAGAGCGGGTATGGCGATCAGCGCAGCCAATGGTATGTAAAGCAGGATAGCAAACAAGGTAACAAGTGAGAGCTTGCTTCTCAACAGGCTATAGAGGTGGTTAGCGGGCAACACTGGAAGGTAGTTCAGTGCGCTCTGCAAAAAACCGTAGAGATTCTGGTCGACTGAGAAGGTTGCAGTGGACGCTATGGAAAACCCTGCCTCTCTCAGAGTCGCAGCAAGCGTATCGGGTGTAAAATGAAACAGGTGCCTGGGCAGATCCAGGTGAAACCATCGGGCTCCGAACAAGCCAGCTTGCAGACTACCAAAGTTTGGCACCTCGACGAACAGGCTTCCGTCGCGCGCCAGGAGTTGTCGCAGCTTGGCAAGACTTTCCTGTGGATCAGGCAGGTGTTCAAGCACATGCCAAATTACAATCACATCGAAGGTGCGACCTGACGCCAGGAGATCATCCAGGGACAGGGCTTCAATGCCTTCTATCTCTTCGAAGCCAGCACCACCTCGCTCAATCCCGAGCGCATCTGCCCCCAGCTTCCGGAAACCCTGCAACAGGACTCCGCGTCCACAACCTACATCCAGCACCCGCAGTCCGGCAGCGCCACGTCCATGCTTGCGCAGCAAGGCCTGTGCCCGCCGCCGCCCGCTATAGCGAGTCCACGCCTCAATGAGCGGGTTAAACTTGGCCTCGGTAGAGCTGTAGTACGCCTGGGAGTACGCTGCTGCCAACTCCGCCTCACCCGGCATCGGCGCATCCCACACCAGACCACAGACTTCACAGCGTTGCAGCTCATACAACCCGCCCCCCTCTGCCGTCACCGGGAAAAGAGGCGTGACAATGGGGTTTTCACACAGACAATAGGCTTCAGTCACAGTATCCGATCGCTATCCGGCCCTTTGGTATCCATTATATCGGCACGAACCGGAATCAATCCCCTACCCAGTTCTCACAAACCGGGCTGACCCGGAACGAAGCCTGGATTTCACAGGCTTTAAATCGCGCGGCTGGGAGTTTTAGACTCCCCTGAACGAGAAAGGCCCCTCTTTTCGAGCGCAGTGTATACAGATAGTCATGAGCATCGAAAAAACCGGGCTGACCCTGAACGGAGCCTGGATTTAGCAGGCTTTAAATCGCGCGGCTGGGAGAGTTTAGACTCCCCTGAACGAGAAAGGCCCCTCTTTTCGAGCGCAGTGTATACAGATATACATGAGCATCGAAAAGAGGGGCCTGACGAAGTGCAGGGGAGTCTAAAACTCCCAGGCGCGCGATTTTTACATCATGCCGCCCATTCCGCCCATATCCGGCATACCGCCAGGCATACCACCACCCTTCTCTTCAGGCAGCTCAGACACCATGGCCTCAGTAGTAATCATCAGACCAGCTACCGATCCCGCGGCCTGCAGAGCAGTACGAGTCACCTTGGCCGGATCGATAATACCCATCTCCAGCATATCACCGTACTCACCGGTAGCGGCGTTGAAGCCATAGTTCCCTTTACCGGCCTTAACCTTGTCCAGTACCACAGAGCCTTCTTCACCGGCGTTTTCAACGATCTGACGCAGAGGCGCGGTAACAGCCTTGAGGAGCAGGCCAATACCCACGTTCTGGTCTTCGTTGTCACCCTTCAAGCCTTCGACTTTCTGCAGGGCACGAACCAGGGCTACACCACCACCAGGCACAACGCCTTCTTCATTGGCGGCGCGAGTAGAATGCAGCGCGTCTTCAACACGGGCCTTCTTCTCTTTCATTTCGATTTCAGTACCAGCACCGACCTTGATTACCGCGACACCGCCTGCCAGCTTGGCAACACGCTCTTGCAGTTTTTCACGATCGTAGTCGGAGGAAGTCTCTTCGATCTGGGCTCGGATCTGGTTAACACGGGCTTCGATCTTCTTGGCATCGCCGGCGCCGTCGATGATGGTTGTGTTTTCCTTGCTTACCTGAACACGCTTCGCGCTACCCAGGTCTTCGATGGTTGCGCCTTCCAGACTCAGACCGACCTCTTCAGAGATCACGGTGCCACCAGTCAGTACTGCGATATCTTCCAGCATGGCCTTGCGACGATCACCGAAACCCGGTGCCTTCACAGCAGCCACTTTCACGATGCCGCGCATGTTGTTAACAACCAGAGTGGCCAATGCCTCACCTTCCACGTCTTCAGCGATGACCAACAGGGGACGACCAGACTTGGCGACGTTTTCCAGCAGCGGCAGAAGATCGCGGATATTGGAAACCTTCTTGTCGTAGAGCAGAACCAGTGGGTTCTCCAGGTCTGCCATCATGTTGTCCTGATTGTTGATGAAATAGGCAGACAGGTAACCGCGGTCAAATTGCATGCCTTCAACGACGTCCAGTTCATTTTCCAGACCAGAGCCATCTTCTACAGTGATTACGCCTTCCTTGCCAACCTTGTCCATGGCATCGGCAATGATCTGACCCACTTCGCTGTCGGAGTTTGCCGAGATCGTGCCAACCTGGGCGATAGACTTGGAATCCTTACAGGGAGTTGCCAGGGCCTTCACTTCCTCAACCAGGGCCGCAACAGCCTTGTCGATACCACGCTTGAGATCCATGGGATTCATGCCGGCGGCAACAGACTTGAGACCTTCATTGAGAATGGATTGCGCCAATACGGTTGCAGTAGTAGTACCATCACCGGCCACATCAGAAGTCTGGGAAGCAACTTCCTTGACCATCTGCGCACCCATGTTTTCAAACTTGTCTTGGAGTTCAATTTCTTTCGCTACCGAAACACCGTCTTTGGTGACGGTAGGCGCACCGAAGGACTTGTCGAGAACCACATTGCGTCCCTTTGGCCCCAGGGTAACCTTTACAGCATCAGCCAGGACGTTTACGCCTGACAATAATTTCTGGCGTGCTGAGTCGCCGAATTTCACTTCTTTAGCCATTTCTACTATTCCTGTATCAAAAAATTCTGTGAACCAATCTTGAGAATGTCTAGCGTTGTGGAATGAGAATCCGATTAAGACTCGATCACGCCAAAAATTTCGCTCTCGTTCAGAATCAGCAATTCTTCGTCACCGATTTTCACGGTGTTGCTGGAATACTTTCCAAACACGACGATATCACCCACTTTAAGGTCGACGGGCTGGGTGTCGCCATTCTCGAGGCGCTTGCCCGGGCCCACTGCGAGAACTTCTCCCTGGGCTGGTTTTTCGGTGGCGGAACCCGGCAGTACGATTCCTCCAGCGCTGGTTGTTTCTTCTTCCGTGCGGCGAACCACGACACGGTCTTGTAAAGGCCGGATATTCATTCAAATCACTCCTGAAAAATAGATTTGATAAAAAGAACTAGGGAGCCCACCAGGCCATGACCCGGCTCACTCCAGATTTCCAATTTTTTGCCTGCGGAGCCCCGATTTCGGCGTCCTGCGGCGATTAATGGTTGTCTCGCTTAATGGGGATCAATGCAGGAAATTCAATGGCAAAAGCGAATTCGGTGAGAGTTTTTTTGCGCCGAAACCCTATCTTTAATCTATCTTATTGTTTTTCATTGGGTTTTATTCATTATCCTTCTGCTTCTCAGCGGGCGATTCGCCAAGCCGGGGATCGTCCGGGCGCGAATACTCCCCCTCGTAGACATTGCCGCCGGCCCGGGGATCACGCCGCGCCTGGTAGCTGAATCCACGACCGGAACCGCTCGAGAAGGTGTGCACGATCCCTGCCTTGATCACTTGCTGGGCCAGAGGGCGGCGCAGCGGGCCGGTGAGCAGGATAAAGCCGACGGTATCCGTTATGAATCCGGGAGTGAGCAGAAGCGCTCCCGCGCCCGCCAGCATCATGCCTTCCACAATCTCCTGCGCCGGCAATTGGCCGGATTCCAGCCTTTCATTGGCGCGCAGGAGGGTTGAGAAGCCCTGCTGTTTCAATATTTGCACCCCGATGACTGCCGTCAGTACCACCAGACCGAGGGTAGTCATCCCGCCGATCTCTTCAGCCACCTCAAAGAGCAACAGCATCTCGACAAGGGGTACGGCGATGAAGACCAGAAATAGGAAGCGCACTCTTTACTCCTGTAATTCGATACCATGACAGCCTATCATGGCCGCCAGAAACAAGTCGCCGCATTGTAGTTGTTCTGCATGAATAATCGGGAAAAAATTTGGCAGGTGGTAGCCGAGATTCCCAGAGGGAGAGTTGCCACCTATGGCCAGGTAGCAAGGCTGGCTGAACTTCCGGGTTATGCCCGTTACGTGGGCTATACCATGAAGAACCTGCCGGCGGGCACCAAACTGCCCTGGTTCAGGGTTGTGAACTCACAGGGCCGCCTGTCATTTCCCCAGGACAGTTCCCAGTATCAATCCCAGAAGAGGAAACTCGAATCTGAAGGCGTGGTTTTTATTGGCGGTAGATTTTCGCTCACTGAATATCAGTGGCGGCCTGGCCAGACGAAT